>Ga0315544_1003392_pt1 | contig 10580 bp, 19 predicted proteins | sample SalMarSW160130MG_2_FD_202543 | JGI IMG/M metagenome (GOLD analysis project Ga0315544, IMG submission 202543) | Salt marsh sediment microbial communities from the Plum Island Ecosystem LTER, Massachusetts, United States - Salt Marsh Sediment SW1601-130 ... | reverse complement strand
GCACTACCCGAGATCTCGTGATCAGATCCCCGTCGATCTTTTATAGTAAATTCTTTAAGGATGTGCTTGATAAAGTTGCTCTACTATGAGGATTGTGTTTGAAAGAAGTCTTACAAGTTCTTGGGATCAGTACATACACTGTTCCCGTTTGACTGACTAATAAGATAGACTGGGCAGTAGCAGACGCTTCCACATTTCAGTTTAGAGACTATTCTAACCCTTTCATTTAGGAGGAATTATGAACAAAGTTGGAGAGATTATTGATTTTTCGATTGATCCATGGCAAGTGATTGAACTTCCTGCATTTGGTAAGGTAGTGAAGTTACCCATTGAGATAAAGGACATTGAAACTGGATAGACTTCAGAATTTCAATATTTCATTTGGGGAAAAGATGGAAGGATAATCTCACAGAGAGTCATCCCCAAAACAAAGATATTGTACAGTGTTGAAGACAGAGCTGGCTATGAGGTGCTTCGCTTCAAGGTTCTCCCCAAAACCTCTGTAACCTGAACAGCACCAGCACACCCACATACTAAGGTTCAGTAGCCTTGTGACTTAAATCGAATCCGGTACACAAGGATTTTACCCCTTATCTCAATTTCTTCCTTTCAGAGAAACGGGTAACGGAAGAAAAGCGGAGCGCCAGCGATTATGATATCATTGTGAAGATCTCTCTAGTGGATGCGTCCAAGAACTTGGGCGGAAGCCCTTTGGGTAAGAAGGGGCAAAAGTGTGTCCAGAACGGCGGATTAAAGGACGCCGGATCTCTACCCATCCTGATTTTGTCACCTACGACAGGAGAAAGCCCCTCAATCATCCAGACCCTCGGGCAAAGCAAATTGCTGGGAGTCTACCGTAATTGGGTAATCTGGGTTTCCTCAGGAGTTTTTAAGGGACAGTAGCCTTGTGGGATTTCTCGAAAAAAAACTTGACAACCATGAAGTGGGATGGTATTATACAAAATCTTTCTAAGAAGATTCAAACATGGAGGTGAAAATGAAGAGGGTGGTTTTAATATTGGTTCTTGTCATTTGTTCCCTATTTGTTGTAGCTTTGGGGACTAATCGCTTTAACCGCAAGGCTCCTGAAAGCAGCTCTACTGAAAACATCGAAATCGAGATTAAAGGTCTATCAACAGGAAGCTAATTGGGCGCAGTGAATTATTGATTAGAATTAGATCCTAATTTCGGAATGTCTGCCATCCGGGCGTTAAGATGAGAGAAATGGAGGGAAGATATGGCAAGAGTTCTGTTATTTCTGTCGATTCTCGCAGATGTGTTCGGTATCGTGGGTTTTATCTACATCCTTGTCAAAGGATTATTGCGTGAGAGACGAAAAACCTTTTATGCTCTTTGTTTTCTGATCGCAATCCTCACTACCATCATTATCAAGAACTTTTCGGTTGTCTGGCCTCTTGAAGTTCAACATCCCGTTAGGTTCAGTAAGATCACTTTCACTTTGACAATTGAAGACAGTTCAGGGGCGGTTGTTCAACTGACAAAACACCAGATAATAGTTGCTCTAATAGATGGATATGAATTCCATTGGGACAGGAATCTTAGAAGTACGGGCTATTTGCAAGACTTCCACAGTTCTTACGGACTTGTCGCTGAGGTGTGCACAATAGCTGCTTCAATTGAAGTCGTAACTAAGTTTCCTTGCCCCCTGGAAAAAGGTACAGAGTATCATAGGACTTTCAGCCTTACTGCAATTGACAGCTATCTGGAGCCCGAAGAGGACATATTATATCAGGTTGATTACCCAACAGATGATGCCACAGTGAGAATCATCTTCCCTCCAGAAAGGCCCTTTAAGGAGATTCTCAGTTGTTTGAAGAGATTAGGCTCAACACAAATTGTGATTAACAAGGGCTCTAAGGAATACCCAAAGTTCTCGAATAGATATGAAATTGAATGGACTATAGGACGCCCCACAATGGGTTGGAGTTACTATCTTAAGTGGAGGTGGTAGACTAGATATGCCTCCAAACATCACGAGAGTCCGACTCAATAGGATTATGGAGGTTTGGGTTTAAGATGCTGGAAAACCTGCTATTATTGGTTAAGATCGTGAGTAGTGTCTGTAGTGCAGCAGCTTTTGCTTACTTCTTACGAAGACACAAATATTGGCAAAGTTTTGCACTGCTGGGTTTAGCAATCTTACTCTGTATTTGGATATTCTTTCCAATTTATCTGGGGCCCACAGAAGTTGCATTTCCGGTTAAAATAGAGAATGTAACTTTTATTCTAACTATCGAGGATTCTACAGGCAGCAAAGCTACCCTGACGAAGAATCAGATATTTAGCCCCAAGAGTGATAATTACCTTTGTCATTGGGACAGAAATCTTGCGGCTACAGGTAGAATTGAAAACTTTAGTACTACGTTTGGGAAAATCACTGATGTAAGAACCGTCTCTTCCTACCAGGAGGTTTTGACGGAGTTTCATATGCCCTTAAGAAAAAATGAAGTATACGGGAGAACATTGGCATTTGATGTCATTGATAGCTTCACAAGAAGGGTTGAGAGTCTCAATTACGAGGTTGATTATCCAACAGAGAAAGCAATTGTCATTATTAGATTCCCAAAGAGTAGACCTCTGAAAAGAATTCAAAAACACACTATTAGGTACGGTGCCGAAGAGCATAAATCAAAAACACTGCCCACATCATCCCCTCGCTTAATAGTATGGCACATCGAAAAACCAGAAGTTGGCTGGAAATACCATCTTCAATGGGAATGGTAAGATAGGGAGATTAATCAATTTACTTGAATATGAAGCTACCTCTAAACTCAACGCACTCTCTACAAATTCTGTGTGAGTTTCAGATTACTGTGTGTGTTTATGGCCTTGGATTTTTCGGAGCTTCTTTTCATAATCATTGCATTAAATTCTCTCACAACTAGAGTCAGCTCGATATCCAGATAAATTATCTCCCCAAAGGTAGCGAGCCTGAATAGAATTACTATAACCAAGGAGGACTGAGGAACAGGGGGAAAGCTATATTAGCTTTCCCTTTCTGTATTCAGGCACAGAAAGCCTTCGTTTGCGGCCTCTGCTTTGAATAAGCATTTTTGCTTCTTCTCACCATAACCACTGGAGGAACTCGCCCATCAAAGGGCAGCGTACAGCGAAGCTTTTTCACAGTGATCATTTTGGGCCGAGGGCTGATTGTAATATGGCTTTTGGCAATTCGCTTCAGCTTAGGCTTTACCTCATTCCATAAAAGTACGCTTTGGGATACCAATCCGGGGAGCCAGGTTGGTGTCTGAGAGCGTATTTCAAATTCAGATAGAGAAAGTAGCCCTGTTTCGGGTGGAGGCCCGTACAGGGCTATTTTTATGTTGTCTGCGGCATAGATCGAATTGTAGGTATGCATCAAGAGCAGAATCAGCAAGAGTCCTTTCTTTTTCGTTGGGCATGAGGTAGCCCTTACTATCAAGGTTCAAATCATATCGTAGGAACTGCGCACCATTCCAGAACCCCCTCTCTGCCCTTGCCATCGTTGCCTCTCTGTTTCTCTGGGAGGTATGCCCTGTACCAACCTCCGTGAGCCCTCCGTGATTTACCCAGGACTTTTAAACCTGTAACATATCAATAAGGCTCATCTGAGACACCTCAAAAAAACAATAGTGAGGTGTCTCTTTGAGTTGCAGTTACAGAGGGCTTTTTCAGGATTGGGAAATGGCAGTTGCCAGGAAACTGGTCAACGAGTTTCAGGAGAGATGGACATGCCTGGGACGGGAAGACTTTGATGATCTGTTACAGGAATGTCTCACTCACTGGTTCTTTGCCAAGGACAGGTACAACGCGTCACAGGGGACGTCTGAGAAAACCTTTATGGGGAAAGTCATCCGAAACAAGCTCACAGACCTTGTACGCGAGAGGGAAACCGACAAAAGAAAGATAGCGCATCTCAGCGTTTCCCTCGATGAGCCTATCGGGGACGATATGGACTCCCTCACCTTACTTGACACACTCCATGAGGAAACCATCGCTAAGACTTCTGGGGATTTCTTCTCCAAGATGTCACCGAAGATAGACCTTTACAAGGCCATGCAGAAGCTTAGTCCACAGCAGAAACAACTGTGCCAACTGCTTGGAGAAGAGGGGTTCACCATCACAGAGGCAAGCGAATACCTGAAGACCCCGCGCAGCACCGTATACGATGAGCTCAAACGAATCAGAAAGATCTTCGAGAAGGAACAGCTTAACGAGTACCTGGAGTGATCCTCCGACACTTTTTCAAAATATCCCGTATGTATGTAGTGAAGGGCCGAAAGAGCTTTCTTAAAGAGGAGAGGTAACGATGCAAACGGTATGCAGATTCAAGTTTCCTGAAGGATTGGAGAGGGAAATCATAGAGAAGCAGCTTGCCCTGGCCATCATTTCCGCTGAGTGCACCTTTGGTCAGGCCAAGGTCAGGATCAGTGCTGCCTATTGTGTCTCCAAGGAAAAGCCCCAGGTTGCCATTGATGCCTCTACCGATGTCGGTGAGCACATTGCTCAGATCTTCACTGGATTGATGATCCGCCAACTCGGTGAAGACGGGTTCACGGTAGATAGGGTGAGAGATAAGGAATGATGGAAACAATCCTAAAGGAGTCAATCTTGATTACACCAGTTAGAAAGATCAGAGAGATTAGACGGATTTATAAGGAACTTAATTCTACTTAAGTGATGGACGAAGAAGAATTTCGGGGAAGGCTGGTGCGACAGTTGATATATCTGACCGAGGGAATAAAGGAAATGACCAAGACCAACGAAAGACTGGCCGAGGCGATCCGGTATCAAGCAAAAGAGCGGGGGGATGAGTTTTATGAGGGCCTTATCAATGGAGTTATCGAACGACTCCAAAAGAAGCGGGTAAGGAATGCCGGAGACTGAAAAAATACTGGATTTGATCTTTGAGGAGAATCCGGAGGACATACCACCACCAGAAGAACAGGAACCAGGGACTTGGGGAGAGCTAAAAGAGCAGATCGGGCCAATCACCTGGGCCTGGCAGGGCTGGCTGCCTAATAATATGGTGACAATACTTGCCGGTCAACCAGGATGCGGCAAAAGTGCTCTGGCTTTGCGAATACCCGCCACTTTCTTGAGGGGGGACCCCTGGCCTGATGGTGCACCTTACGAAGGGGAGACAGGCAAGGTGCTCTGGTGCGAGGCTGAAGCAGCCCAGGCCCTAAACCTGGACCGGGCCGAGAAATGGGGACTTGACTTAGACGACATAATTACCCCATTTCACGACGCCACCAAGGATATCCGGCTGGACGATTCTGAGGGTAAAAGGGTGGTTTTGAAAAGGGCACAAGATAGCGATGTGCGGCTCGTTGTGGTGGACTCACTGAGGGGGGTGCACAGGAGAGATGAGAACGCCTCAGAAAGTGCTGGAATAATTATGTGGCTGGCAGCGGTTGCACGGGATAGTAACACCCCTGTCCTGATTACGCACCACTTACGTAAGCGGGGGCTAATGGATGGCAACGAAGGGATCACTCTGGAGAGACTCAGGGGATCCTCTGCTATCGTCCAAGCTGCAAGAGTTGTGTGGGCACTGGACACCCCAGACCCAAGGCTACCAGACAGGCGCAGGCTGGCTAACATTAAGAACAACTTGGCCCGGTTTCCAACCCCTATCGGCTTTGAGTTTGATGAAGAAGGTTTGCACTTCGGGGACGCACCGGAACCACCAAGACAAGAGACCCAGGTTGATAAGGCTTGCGACTTGCTTCAAGCACTATTGGCTAAAGGGCCGATATACAGCACAGAGATTAAGGAGGAGGCGAGAGGGGCGGGGATCTCTCAGAAGACAATGAAGCGGGCAAAGGACCGGCTTGGAATAGTTGCAGTTCGGAGAGAAAACCGTTGGTTATGGGGGTTGTCTTGTCACATCTAATAAAAGATATATATATGTGCTTCTTGTCCTTCTTGCTGTCCTTCTTGAATTTTTGGTATAGGAGAAGAGGGGTATAAAAATGTCTTGGTTAACCAAATTAACACCGCTTCAAAGCAAAGAACATATAATTGGTGAAGACAGGAGGAAATATGCAAACAGATGCAAACAAAAAGGGGGAATCTGAGCTTAGCCCAAAGCAGCGGCAATGTGCGCTGATGTTAGGCCGAGGGGCCGGTGAGGTTGAGTGTGCTAAGAAGCTGGGAGTGCATATAACCACCGTTTGGCGATGGAAACAGTTGGAGGCATTTCAGAAAGCGGTGGAGAAGACCACTGAAGAATGCTTAGACATACTTAGAGAGGCCCGGGATGATATTGACAAGGTATTGGTGGAGGCAGCCCAAAGGCCAAGGGGTTCACAGGATCGCAGGCTCTATTATCAGCTTATCGGCAAGCTTGTGGAGAGGCGGAAGGATGAGATTGGTTTCGAGCCTTTGATAATAGAGCGACCAATGCCTAACTTTAGTAAAATGACCGATGAAGAACTTTATAAACATGAGATGGAACTGCTGGCGGAAATATCGAGGGAAAGGCCCAAGGGACGCTTACCAAAGCCTTCAAAGCAAAAGAAGGGAAGGGATAGACACAGTGTGAAAGAAATACAAGCTAAATGGATAAGTTATTAACCAAGCAAGAACTTGTTGACTGGCTCGGTATGAGACTTTCAACTTTCAACACCTGGATTATGCAGTGGCGAATCCCCTACATCAAGCTTGCCGGGGGCAACCTGGTGAGGTTCAAACTAAGCCAGATTGAGGTTTGGTTGGCTGAGAGTGGGGTTGAGCCGTTGCATCAGAAGTGCAGTGTCAAAGGCAGGTAAAGGGTTGCCATTAAGGATGGTATGGCGACCTATGTGTGAGAGGTGTCCACATAGTGTGCAAAACTGGCGAAAGGAGATGAGAAAGGATGAAACAGTTAGGGGAAGTTCGGAAGAATGCCAAGGAGATAATCAGGGTTGAGGAGAGGGAGTATAAGGGGCATCGGTTTGTTGATGTTCGGGTTTATTATGAAGATGAGGCAAGCGGGGAGTATAAACCCAGCAAGAAGGGGATAGCCCTTAACTCGGAGGTTATAGAACTGGTAATTGAACTCCTGAAAAAGGGAGTTAAGGCTTTGAAAGAGGGGATTGTGTAGGCAACAAAATGTTAGGGAGAACATAGAATCGATGTAAACCTTGCAACCGCCTGAAATCTAAGGGAGATTGCTGAAACAAGAGGCTTTTAAAATGTCAATGAATGTCAATAGATTTCAACAAATTTACACAAACATTCACAAAGTGAACGAAAATGAATGAAATGGAGGGTAAAAAATGAGTGAGGTATTGGGATAATGAATTGAAGGACAAGAAGTTGGTATGACAAAATTGAGGGTGGAACTTGAAGAAACCCGAAGAAAGTTAGAGTGGCGAAATTAGGAGTGAAGGAGGTCAATGAAAGTCTATGAAATGGAAGAAAAGAACTCACTGATGGAAATAGGAAAGGGCAAGGGAAGGAAGGAGATACAGAGGGGGGATGATCTTAGAGATTCAAGTAATTTCAAATGAACTTGGGAGAGAAATACACAAGTAAATACAAATGAAATTGAGGTTGAAAAATCCAAATCTACCACAGAGAGAAAGGAGAAAGATATTAGAGAAGGGGGATGCGGTAGTGCCCGTTGAAGAGTTTGATCACATCCTGATTCAGATTTTAGACAGCTATGGCCTCATGCTTAAGGCCAGGAATGATCCTCATCTCCCTCTCTGTCCGTTCAGGGACTCCTCAAGACCATACTGTAAATACAGAAAGTCCTTATCACCAGCGAAAGAATGTGAGGATTATTGCCGGCTTCGATTTCAGACCTGTCCCACCTACCAACAGCATCAGCTATCTGTAGGGGAGAAAAGATTTATCCAAGAGGTTGTGGGGGAATGTCTGATCAATGGTATTGATTTTGATAAAGCCCAAAGGCACTTGAGGGAATCTTTCGTTACTATGAAATTGATCAATAAACAAAGAAAGGGAGGTTATGAACAACTCAAAGGAACAGGCTCAACAAACCCGCTACCTTCTGTCAGACAAGGGCTTGTTGAGGGAAGAGATAGTAGCGGACTTATTGGGAGTAACCCCCGCCACAGTAGTTAGGTGGATTCGCAAAGGCAAACTACCAGGCAGGATTATTAGGGGACGCTCTCTGACCTCTGTAGCTGCCCTGATTGCTTGGACTGAAAGTGGGACCTGAGAGATGGAATTTAACCCCCTCAGAAACTCTGCCACGCTCTCTGGGTATGCCTGTAGGTTCTCCCACGGGGTTTCTCCAGAAAGGCCGAGGAATAGGGCGATGAATTTGTTTGGGGGATCAGCAAATATGGAGAAAGGGGTTGATTTAATTGAGGTTACTATAGGAATCGCAATATGAGGAAAGGAGTGCAAGGGATGGATCCTGATTTACAGAGGAATCGCAAGGGTGATTGCTTGGCTCAGTGCTTTCAGCCCTTGAAAAGCTCTGCAAGAGGCCAAAGGATGTAAGAAGATGTGAGAGGAATAAATCCTCAAAGAGTAACATAAACAGTTCAATGCACCTCTGAAAAGACTTGAAGAAAGTTGTTGACAAGGAGCCTCCGAAGGTGTATATTGTAAATAGTCTGACAGCGGCAAGGTTTTTTATTGCCAAAAACGGGCCATGAGTAGCTGTTTAAGGACTATGTCCTTGCCCTGTCAGGCTCAGCGAAAGTGGCCCTTTTGACAGGAGGTGCAAGATGGACAGGAGGTGACGCATTGAGAGGGTTAGGCTTCAAACTAAGGAGGAGACATGGGAGTCTATAAGAACGGAGAGAACTGGTATATAGACTACCGTGTCCAAGGTGTCCGTAAGAGGAAGAAGATAGGGCCATCCCACAAGGTAGCCAGGCTGGCCCTGAAGGATGTGCAGGTCAAGATAGCCCAGGGTAAGATAGGAATAGAGAAACCCAAGAATACCCCTTTCTCCGAGTTTGCCCAGGAGTATGCAAGGTTTTGCAAGGTCAACAAGGCCCGAAACACTTATGAGAGGGATTGCTATACCATCGAGGGCAGCCTGAAGTCCTTTTTCGGTAGCAAATTTCTTCATAACATCACTGCCCAGGATATTGAGAGATACAAGATGGAAAGGCTGGACAGGGTGAGTCCCGTGACATTAAATAGGGATCTGAGCACTCTGAAGCACCTCTTCAGGATGGCCGTTGAGTGGGGATACATCAAGAAGAACCCTGCCAAGCCGGTGAAGAAGATCAAGGTGCCCAAGAGTCCCCCCCACTTCATTGAGACCAAGGAGGGAGTGGAGAGGTTGCTTGACGCCTGTATGGTGCAGGCCCCGGAGATATATCCCCTGGTGGTTACGGCTCTCCATACCGGGATGAGAAAGTCGGAGCTTTTTAACCTCAGATGGGAGGACATTGACTTTGGCAGGGGCGCCTTAACTGTATGCAGCAGGGAGGAGTGGCACACCAAAAACTATGAGTCAAGGACAATGCCTCTCCGTGAGGAGGTGCAGAGGATTCTGGAGCCTATGAGAATGGCGAAGGGATATGTCTTTTGCAAACCGAATGGGTCAAAACTGAGGGAGTATTTTGTCAACAAGAGGCTGGACAAGGCTGCCAAGGCTGCCGGTCTGGGCCACCTCTTCCTTCATGCTCTTCGGCATACCTTTGCCAGCCACCTGGTTATGTCCGGAGTTGATCTCCCCACGGTGCAGAGGCTGATGGGCCACAAGGACATCAAGACAACGATGAGATATGCCCACTTAGCCCCTGATCACCTGAGGATGGGAATGGCGATGCTGGACTTCGGTGGACACTATATGGACACCAAGGGTTTGGGGGGTAAGGTTTCACCAAACCAGAATCGCCGTAACCCATTGAAAAACAAAAACAGGGAGAGAAAAGCTTGAGGTGGGATATTTGCTCACAAATTGCAGGAATAGTGTTGATTGTCTTGGGTATCTTTAGTTTTTTTGTGGAAATATGAATTGAACTATGGATAAGGGCGTATATGCGATCTGCTCCACCCTACCTTGGGGAAGGAAAGGTGAATGTTATGAAAATAGGTGCCTGTGGAATAGCCTGTCAGATTTGCACCCCTTTGGGAGAAGGGATTTTGTAAAGGATGTTGTAGCGGCATAGATGAAAATGTTCTCAAGACGATAGAGTGGTTGAGGGAGGAGATAGCTGGATGCTCAGTACTCGAGTGTGCGTGTAAAAACAAGATTGATTATTGCCTTAGATGTGATAGTTTCCCCTGTAAACTGCATTATGGAAAAGGGCCTTATAAAGATGGATTTTTAAACGAGCTGAAGCCATATTTTGAGAAAGCTCAGGAGTTGAAAAAATAAATTAATAAATGGAGTTAAGCCCCTGAGCAGTCTTCACAAATACGGAGCTAGGAACTCCAATAGATCGAAGTCCCTACCACTATTATGCCTCCGAGGCTGGAAGTCTGGGCTATCGGAGATGATACATAAGTTTGTCTCATTTACGTTTATATAAATAAAGCCTTGAACACGAATCCCACGAATAGACGAATAGCACAAATCCTAATTTACCATCCTCTTGTATTCTACCTTCTTGCCTCCAAAGTTGAGCAATATTCCCAACTTCATTCCAGTGGCC
>Ga0315544_1003391_pt1 | contig 10581 bp, 8 predicted proteins | sample SalMarSW160130MG_2_FD_202543 | JGI IMG/M metagenome (GOLD analysis project Ga0315544, IMG submission 202543) | Salt marsh sediment microbial communities from the Plum Island Ecosystem LTER, Massachusetts, United States - Salt Marsh Sediment SW1601-130 ... | reverse complement strand
AATAATTATAATAATGTGATTTGTAAAAGACAGGAACTCGCCGGATGGCCCGATTAGTGCTTGTCTACAGCCCTGGATAATCCTCGCGACAGGATTTAAAAATATCAGCTTATGATACTTTGCAGGGACTATTGAAATTGGATATATAATCGGCGTAGCCCAAAAACCGAGTTGCACAAATACCTCCCAAATATGATGTATGTCCCTAAATTTTGGGAATAACGAGCACAACAAAAGCGCCAAACCTACTACCAGTATGTAAAATTCGGCTAAATAAACGACTAAGAGCACAGCACTGGTTTGAAAATGAGCACCAGAGAAAACAAAAAAAACAAAAAAAACAACTATATTAAGCAACAAAGTAAGAAGAGATGTCAAAGAGGAAGCTATTACGATGATCCAACGCGGAAAATAGATTTTCTTTATAATAGGAGCTTTGCCTTCCAATAAAATCATGCTGTTTAATGTAACTTCGGCCAAGAAGTTCCAAAGGATAATCCCCAAGAGAAGATACAGCTTATAGTTCTCGACATCCCATCTTACAAATACCGAGAACACCAGATACAGTGTCCCGAACATTAATAGCGGTTTTAGCAAACTCCATAAGTAGCCTAAAACAGAGTTATCATATTTTATCTTAAAATCTGTCATCGCCATCACCAGCGTCAGGTAGAGATAATTCTTCCTGCCTAAGGAAATTTCTTGCTTACAGGTTTGTATATGTGATGACATTGGTTCCTCTCTAAGTTTCTCTAATATATTTGTATTCTACCTGCCTGTCTTCAGTAAAAAAGGTCAAATCGGCTTCTAAAGATAATTTCGACTCCTGTTTCTGTGATTTTACCGTTATATCTTTTCCTTTCAAGAATTGTTTTTTAAGTTCCGCACGTTTATTCAATATATTCTCTCGCCCTTACGCGGTGACTAAGTGAAAGAAACGTGCTAAGATTTATCCGATAGTAATGCTCGTTGTTCACTACCCCCGGATCTACTGCCGTTGGCCAATACAGTAGAGATTGTTCTCGGACCGGATAAAAATATTTTTCTGCGAGATTGCAAGACCGGCACAACATTTTTCTTTAAGCTCGTTCTCGGTAACTATTTTGAATTCGGGACCAGCTTCGACTACGGTGGTCTTGCCCTTCTCGGAAAGGAAATAAAGCTTGCCGTCCGCCCAGATCGGCGAGGCTGAATACCTTCCTCCCAAGCGGTTTCTCCAGATAATCTGGCCTGTGGCTGCTTTGAGACATTTGACGACACCAGCCTCAGTTGCCAGGAAAAGAAAAGGTTTTATATAAAGCATAGATGGGATTTTCGGAACATCATTTGTGGACTCCCATGCTATGTGTGTCTTTGTGACGTTGCCTTTGCCACCCGTACGAATAGCACGGATTGTTGGATCGCCGAAGCCGGACGTAGCAAAGATTAGGCCGGCGGCACCGAAACGGTTTTGAGAACCCGCGAAAAACCTCGTTTGCGGCGATGCCTACCTGATTGAGGGGCAATCCAACGCGCTGGCAACGTACACCGGCAAGAAATCTCCGCCGGAGACCAGCGATTGGATTCGCAGCTACGGCAGTCCGAGGGGCGAGCAGAATGGGCCCAGGCAGAATTTGTGGTGCTATCCAGTCTGGAAGGCGCAAAAGGGCGAGAAGGCTGAGCTTGGCTGGTGGGGTATGGAACTCGCCAAGCGACTGGTGGAGAGCCAGAAGATTCCGATCTCCATCATCAATGGCGCGGTCGGCGGCACCAATTACAGCTATGATGAAAACGGCAATTTGACAAATGATGGTACTTACAAGTATTATTATGACTGCGAAAATAGATTAACCGACGTCAATAACCAGAGCGATCAGGCCGTCGCTTCCTATAAGTACGTTTATCAGGGCAGGCGGGTCAAAAAGACTGTCTACGGATCGCCCGATGTAGTAACCAAATACTGCTACGACGGCGACCAGGTGATAGCTGAATATGACGGCAGCAGTACGTTGATATTACGCAAATTTATGTATGGCCCCGGCATCGATGAGCCGATATGTATGTTCAAATATGTTGCACCAACAGGCATTTACTATTACCATTTTGATGGATTAGGGAGCGTAGTTGCTCTTTCCAATACGAGTGGAAATATGGTTGAGCGGTATTCTTATGACGTCTTTGGCGAGCCGAACAGAACCAGCAGTGTCGGCAATCCTTATATGTTCACCGGCAGAAGATACGACGACGAGAGCGACCTGTATTATTATAGAGCCAGATACTATAACCCAAATATCGGCAGATTCTTGCAAATTGATCCGATAGGGTATGTGGATGGCCTGAATCTCTACACATATTGCGGGAATAATCCAGTAATCCGAACGGACCCTAAAGGGGAGGGTTGGATAGACTGCATAAAATGCTACTTTAAAATGCAGAAGTACAAAAAGAAATGCAAAATCTTAGTAGATTATGATTGCAATGATATATGGGATGATGAGGATTGCAAAGATAAAAACGAAGAATTTATAAAATGTAAGGTTCTGATGGCGAAATTGTATACGAATTGTCTAAATAACTTCAGAAAAAACCTTCCATCTTGTATTAAGTGTTTTGTGAAGCTGATCGTTACGCCTCCACCAATTAAAACCAGTTAAATAAAAGCAGTTGGAGTTGACCTTATCTATGAAACGGCGCAATATAATATATTTCCTGTGTGTTTTAGTAGCACTGGTGCTTTTATTTGTGATTGTAAAGCCACAGTCGAAAACGGCGAATTGCTACCAAAGGAAGTTTTTGGAGAATTCTGATTTCTTGATGGATATAAACGAAAACACAAGTGCTTTAGGTTATTACTACCAGGCCGTGAGAATTATCCAAGACTCTAATATGGTAGATTCTAACCAACCTTTGGAATTAAAATTAATAGACAAAGAGAAAGTCGAAAAAGTTTGTTCTCTACTTATATCGGGCGCAAAAAAGAAACAACTTGGCAGCTATCAAATCGGAATGTATCAAACTTTGTTTGTCGTTCCTAACTACGGGGAACTTGAAATTCTAGAAATAATGTCAATTGCAAAAGTTGTTGAGCAATTTGCAAGAGATATAATTGAGCACGGCATAGATGTAGAAAGGGCCCTCTATCTTGGGAAGACTTGTGTTGCTGTAGGAATACAATTCTCGGACAATGATCTTCAATTGGTTCGTTTTTTGGGAATCTTATTCAAAGAAAAGGGGCATGCTATTCTCAAAGCCTATGCTGAGGCTACCGGCAAAGAAGAGTGTCTTGAACTTGCAGCTCAAATCCGAAAAGAAATTGATAAAGAAATTATTACGGCGAGGCACCTAAAGAGTCCAGGACCCTCGTTCTGGGACTTTTTTGTTGAATGTATGAGGAAGGAAAAGTAAAGGATTTAAATTTCGTTTTCATTAGAGCAAATAAGGATGACTTTATCAATAAGGTATTAGCGACAAGAAATTATCTGATTCATTATGACACTAAACTCAAAGATAAGGTCAGGATTTGCTATTATCATTCGGATGGCTTAGGCTCCAAGGCTACTTTAAGTAACAGTGTCGGAAATATAGTCGAGCGGTATTCTTACGACGTCTTCGGCGAGCCGAACAGAACCAGCAGTGTCGGTAATCCTTATATGTTCACCGGGCCGACAGCGATGGATATTCCGACGGGTTGAATCTATAAATGTGTATATCGCATTATAATACAATTTTTATTTAGTACACGTTCAACAAGGTTCCAACGTTTTATTATCATTGGGGAGAAAACTATGAAGGAGTTTGTGTCTCGAATTGCCTGTAGTTCGTTAGTGACGTTAATCTTATTTTTGGGCGGCTGCAAAGACAAGGAACCTACGGAGGAAGTTGTAATTTATGCATCTCTTGACAAGGTTTTCAGCCAGCCCATTCTTGAAGCCTTTGAAAAAGAAACAGGCATTAAGGTATTAGATGTTTATGATTCCGAGGCGACAAAGACCACCGGCCGGACTTTCAAGAAGGGGTTGGGCTGTAAGGGCAAATGCGCCGTGATGTTCAAGGTCGATGGTCTCGCCGATCGTTTCCGAGCAATTGTGGCGATGGGTAAATCCTCCAGGGAAGACGCTAAGGGGCGGTTCCGGGTGTATAACGAAGACTTCTTTGCCAACCAGGTCTTATGGGACAGCGGCGAAATGACGAAGGATTCACCCGCAAAGGAAATCGACATCGAGCTGAACGACGCACAGTGCCTGATGCTGGTCTTCGATGGAAAAGATGTTCTGGGCAACTGGGCCGATGCGCGCGTGATTAACGAAGCTGAAAGTGACTAAAGATAGGGCTGTCAACTTTTATCCCTTAGAATAGGAGACCATTATGAAGAAATCATTTCTCATTATCCTTATCTTTATGGTCCTACCCTGGACGTGCGAAGGTAAAGAAAACGCAGCCAACAAAAAGGACGCCAAAGCAGGAGTTGTTACAGCACATTCCCGCGGTTTGCACGGGTACATTGGCTACAGTGCGTCCCGTCCGCCGGCCCGTGCCAACTACAGTGCGGGCATGGGCTTTTATTCCGCTGTCTGGCCGCTGATTGCCAAACCGATTGCCCATTTTCAGATCGGGTTGCCCAGCGCGTGGATAACGCCGGACAACTCCGACAACAAGGACACCCCGCTCGCTCCGATTGGCACACTTGCCAGGGACAACTGGCCGGAGCGGGGGCCTACCTGGGATAGCGTTTTTCAGACCGTGGAGGGAGGCTTGGGCTATTGGGCAGGCAATCGATTTCGATACGGCCCGCCAAAATTCAGCATGAATGCCACACCGCAATGCTATGACTATGAGGTCGGGTCACCCGGGTGGTCGTTTTTCTATAGCAACAAAGCCCTGCCGGACAATAGGCTGGGCATCGCCCAACTGAGCAACCGACTGCTTATTCCGCCGGACGCACTGCCTTTCGAGGGCAATCCCAACGGCAAGTTCCTGGGTTACACCTATATGGCCCTTCCCTTTACCAAACCCACCACAGGGGACCCACCCACCGGCGATCAGGCTTGGACATGTTTCCTAAGTGCGGCCAACTTCAAAGGACCGATCGCCTATTATATCCCGGAGACCTGGAGCAAGATCGGCAAACTGTTTAATTATCCGTTTATCTATGGACGGGGACTCGACGCCCGGCCGGGAAATATGGGCGGCGGCGCCATGGAAATCAATACCGTGCCTCGTTTCGACGCCAAAGACGCGCAAGGTGTTGTTTATTCGAAGTTACCTAAGTTGCAGTTCCCGGTGGACGAGAAGGGAAGGACCCTGCTGGTGCAGGATGTGACATACTACTCGAAGGCGGCCCTTTATGACGCCTTCAAGGCGTGGCGGGACGGCGGGACTGCCTGCTCCGGACGGTTCGACGACAGCGGCGCATGGAAGTCGACGTTAAAGACGCGTACGCCGCACTTCGATCAAGCCGGTAAAGAGATTACCGGTGTGGACAAGGTTTTTGATACCAAGGTATTTGAATCCAATGTTTGGGGCCTGCAGTGGCATGATGGGACTGTCAACGCCAACGGCTTTTTTCCGGAGTATTCCAAACATGTTGGGGACAAGCGCGTGGCTGTGTCCGCCGCGGATGTGCCCGCAGAGACGCAGCTCCTGACTAAGGAGTTCAAACTAGCGGGGCGGGGTACGCCCTACACCTCACCGGCTGCCGGCGCCTGGAGCAATCCCGGCCCGGCGCGGGGGCCGTTCACGGCCACTCTCGCCGACGGATCTATGGTCACCTACTCCTGGTATCGTTTTGTCGGTCAGCCGTCTTTCCAGCAATATAAATGGAGCGAGGATAAGAGGGCGAAATTACAGTCCTTTGTCGAAAAAATCCATGCCAGTTGGCCGATTGACAGGGACTACATGGCGCCGCCCAGCAGCGGAACCCTGGCGAGACTCGACCCGGCCCTGCTCGTGACACCGCCCAAGGGTCTGGAAGTTGGTTACGTGCCTATCGTGACACGTCAGGAAGATGCCGATCAGTAATGTGAAACCTGCGGGATTGGTCCCCAGGAAGTCCAATGGGGTGACATGTAACGACGGTTTGAGTAAATACAACATCTATGCGTCGAGATTCTCTAAGGGTCGAGTAGACGTACTATAGTTCTCGTGTTTAGGCATAGTTTATATTCCCTGTTTCTCAGATTTTTTGGCTTGGTGCGCCTACAACCACGATACAACCAAGGAGGCCGTTATCTACCATTTTTAAAATCGAACATTTTATAAGAGTTGATATATCAGTTGCTTATCAAAAAACGAAAAAATAGTAAACATTCTCAATATCCATTGCTCTAACTTCATATTACAGGTGTGCAAATTGAGTCTTTGCAGACCCAGTTTCGAAATAGTAAACCCGCCGCGATCGTTTTAAGGAAACGGCAATGAGTGTGGAGTCTCATATTCCATTCTTACCATTAAACAGGCACATACCAAGAGTACATTGCCCATGCCGTTTCAATTATCATCGCCAGATGGAGTTCAATTCCCAGACGTCCAACTTTTCGAGGCTTGTTGTACCACCCTCGCTAAATAGCTTGATCAACTTGTCGTTTTCAGGGAGGATGCCGCCGATGGGCATATACACGCGGCCACTGTTGGCAAAGATTTCAATGCTGTTGCGATCCACCAATAGTTCCAGGTCAATCTTGCCGTCGACCGGCTTAAGCGCCGCCTTCCTGTCCAGGCAGGCCAGTTGGGATTTTTCTACATTGTACGTGATGCGTGTGCCACGAATCACAAAGCCGAATTCCTTTGCATCACCGAGAAGGAAGCGGCCTTTGATATGGAACAACTCACGTGAAAGTTTTGGCAGCTGCTTTTCGCCGGCGTGAACAGCCATTTTGTTCCACGTATGCTTTGAACCGTGGATATTCTCGATTTCGCGGATCGGCTCGGCAAACATGCGTATGCCTTCATCCGTTGTTTGCAGTGTCAGCTCCACGGGAAATAATATGCACTGATTAAACGGCATGCCGGGCGTGGCGATCCGAGCCCAAGCCATCTGAATTCGCCGCCCGTCACTTTTCGGCATATTGTTGAACGTCTGTGATGCATAGAAACAGTTGCCGTGCTGGAAACGAATCACCTTGCCCTGCGGCTTGAACTCTTTGCCGTCAAAGTCGCCAATCAAATAATCACCGGAGCCTCCGTAAAGAATCCATCTCGTATTATCCTTGTCGCCATCGACCGGCAGCCCAAATAACTCAGGACACTCATGGAAACACTTCAGCTCGCTATGTTTGGTCCAGGACTTCAAATCGGATGAGGTGAAGAAGCCCATCATACCGCCATCCAGATACAGCACCATCACCCAGCGTCCGGTTGGTTTGTGCCAGACAACCTTTGGGTCCCTGTTGCCCCCGTTGATATGCCCGACCACGGGATTGTCTTTATAGACGGTCCAAGTTCGACCGCGGTCGTTGCTGTAGGCCATAGACTGCGTGAAGGGCTGATTGCGCGACCATGAGTTTGTACCGCCGGCGGAGGTATAAACACAGACGATAACCTTTTCGTCACCTGTCTGCCAGCCGGCAGTGTTTTTCTCATCCACGACCGCCGAGCCGGAGAAAATCGTCCCCAGATGGTCGGGATGAATCGCATCGCCCAGCTCCTTCCAGTGCACCATGTCCTTACTGACCGTATGGCCCCATGTCATATTGCCCCAGTTCCAGCCGTATGGATTATGCTGCCAGAACATATGGTACTCACCATCGTAGTACACCATTCCGTTGGTGTCGTTGTTCCAGCCTCGCTGCGATGAGAAATGGAACTGCTGCCGGTTCTTCTCGCGATAGAAGGTCTCGGCCTCTTTTATCGCATTGTCCTGATAAATCAGCTTGAACGCCTGAGATTTGCGTCCAAGTGAGTTGACCCGCAGTTCGGCCTGTTTCCCGCGGAAGGGAGCGATATCCAAAAAGACCCAATAGTCAGGTTTTTCATCGGCCAGTTCAATCTCGAACTGACGTACGATCTTTCCATCGATCAATACATCCATCCGTCGTCTGGCTGCGCCATGCTTGACCGGCAGATTCAGATACCGCTTTGTAAACCGCATCGTACGTTTCTTCTCCACCGCCACTTTCTTATTGCTCTGAAAGATGTGATCGATGTTGATGTGTCCCCATCCTCCCTTCTGCTGATCGACAATCTGAATGCAGACCTTCTTGTCCATCAGGTCCGAGACGTCCCAACCGGCCCAGTTTAATGCTTCGCTGCCGCCGGGTCGATCATTAGGGCCCGTGGCGGTCCGGGCGACTTTGCCATCCAGCAGAAGATTGATGCACACCTTACCCGGATGCATGCCTCCGCCGATGAGGAAGTTGATGTACTTACGCTGAATCTCGAACGGCGGTGATGTGAGCGTCCCCGTTGTGTCGTCCCCTTTGTAATATGTATTGACCAAGCCCTTGCCTTCAAAGCCGCTGACATTCATCTGGCCGGACAGCGTCCCACGGGCAGGTCCCGGCCCGAACGCCTCGCCCTCCACTTTCCAGCTGCCGTAGGTCTTACCCTCGAAATCGGCAATCAGGATGTCCTCTTGCACATTGGCCCCGATTATTCCCGCAGTAAGAAAGATCGTCAGAATGATACTCAGTGTCTTATCCATTAGTTTTCTCCTTCCAAATCGGCTTTCGTAGGTATTCCACCGGCGCCAACCTCATCTGTGCGCCGGAGCATCATCCTCAACATACCACAAAAGTGCAGCGTTTTCAATCAGTTTGACCACGTGATTACCCGTTTTCTTATGGTTCAAATGGTATTTTTCCAATCCTTAAATGATATAGTCGAGCAAATTACTGTAAGCCATCCAATTCGCCATGATAGCCCAACTGCCCTATAACTGAGCAGTGAAACAAAGTGGACGCATTCTGGACGCATTCAGCCATTTTGAAGAGAGAAATAGGAGAATTTTAGAAGTTGAGCTTTATATAAATACATATAGAGAAAGAAGATGTAAAAATGGGCAGGGGCGGATTTGAACCGCCGACACACGGATTTTCAGTCCGTTGCTCTACCAACTGAGCTACCTGCCCTGAGCACTTTTACTTTACATTCTAACGGCCGAGATGGCAAGAAAATTTAGGGCAAACTATATCATTTTGACTGTCCGAAGCAAAAATCCTTTCAATAATACCCACAGCAAGCAGTCTGGCTGAACAGCCGGAAAAACCTTTAATTCTCAGGAAAGAATCAAAGAATCCGCTGAACGTGTGGAGGCCTGCATATACCCCGGCTTCTCCACCCACATAGATAATTAGGTTGCTATTTTGCGGCTTATAGAAAATCGGGATTTCTTGAAACTGACAATCAGCGTTCCAAAGCTATCAAATTTATAAGGAATTTAGTATAATTACAGGCATGTATTCGCCCCTATTGCTTTGTAAAACAGGTTACGGCGTAAAGATTATACAAGGCTATAGCAAAGACCTCGTGAAATGCGCAGTAAGTGAGGTTTAATTTGACAATTCAGTGCGAACTATGTCCAAAAATGTGCTTAATAGAACCCGGCCAGAGTGGCGAGTGCCGGGTGAGAATCAATATCGACGGTGTGCTTCGAACCGTTGTTTATGGATATCCCTGCTCGATTAATATTGACCCAATCGAAAAGAAGCCTCTTTTCCACTTTCTGCCGGGTACGGGTATTCTTTCAATTGCAACGGTCGGTTGTAATCTGCACTGCCTCAATTGCCAGAACTGGGAAATATCACAAGCCAATCCGGAAGATAGTCGGGCTGTATTATGCCCCCCTCAAAAAATTGTGGATTTGGCCAAGCAAAACCGCTGCCCTTCAATCGCATATACCTACACGGACCCTATCGTTTACTTTGAGTATACTTATGATTCGTCAAAACTTGCAAGGGACAAGGGAATACGCAACGTGCTCGTAACGGCAGGTTACATAAATGCCGCGCCCTGGAAAAAACTTCTTGAATATGTCGATGCCGCGAACATTGATTTGAAATTCATTTCTGATGACCTCTACCGGCGCATCTGTTCGGGGACACTGAAGCCAATCCAGAATGCCCTGGTTTTGGCCAAGGCAAGCGGCGTATTAGTTGAAGTTACGAACCTGGTTATTCCCACATTGAATGATAAGCCGGAGCAGATACGTGAGCTGGCTCGATGGATTAGAGCAAATCTCGGCAGCGATACACCTTTACATTTTTCGGGATTTTACCCTCAGTACAAGATGAAACATCTGCCGTCGACTTCGCTGCAGACACTGGAGACGGCCCGTGAAATTGCAATCAGCGAAGGGCTGGACTATGTCTATATTGGAAATGTTCGCAGCAAAGAGGGTGAGAACACATACTGTCCCGGCTGCAAAAATCTACTCATCGAACGCAAGGGCTACACCATCCTGCAAAACAGGCTGAAAAAAGGATGTTGCCCGGATTGCAATAAAGAGATATACGGAGTGTGGAAATGACCCATTCGACTTCGCTCAGGGTCATCTTGAGCGAATAAAAGGAGTCGAAAGATGACACGCAGAAAATTCATGAAGAAATTTATAAAGGCAGGTTCAGTCATTATCGCCGGTACTTCGTGGCTGGCAAGCAAAGCTTCGCC
>Ga0315544_1003390_pt1 | contig 10582 bp, 8 predicted proteins | sample SalMarSW160130MG_2_FD_202543 | JGI IMG/M metagenome (GOLD analysis project Ga0315544, IMG submission 202543) | Salt marsh sediment microbial communities from the Plum Island Ecosystem LTER, Massachusetts, United States - Salt Marsh Sediment SW1601-130 ... | reverse complement strand
CAGGGAGTTCAACTGCGGCTATCCATCCATGTAAAAGCATCAGATGATGGTTACACTTCAACATTTGATAGTCAGGATAAGGGAGCCTTTGGTATTCCTTCCTCAACAACGACATTTGAATATCCTGAGTTTTCATTCTCTCATACCGGAGCCGGTTTTGTATACACAGGTAAGGTAAACGAATCATATAATAATATTACAGGAACCCTTGAACAAGGTGGTTTAAAAGTATCTGTCACTTTCGGAAGGAAACCGATTGCTGCTTCACCTTTTAGTGAGGAGGGATTGAAACAGAAATATGATAAACAGGAAATTTATATTACAATGAGGGATGGAGTGCGGTTATTTACTTCAATCTATACACCCAAAAACAGCACTGTGAATCATCCGATCCTCCTCAACCGGACTCCCTACAATATTGAACCCCGAGGAGCCGACAGTTATAATTACTTCCTGCAGATCTACCGAAGGTATGTAGAAGAGGAATATATTATGGTCTTTCAGGATGTAAGGGGCAAATATATGAGTGAGGGTGTCTTTGAGGATATCAGGTCGGTAATACCTGTAAAAAAGAGCAACAAAGATATTGATGAGACAACCGACACATGGGATACTGTTGACTGGCTTGTCAAGAATGTTAAAAATAATAGCGGTAAGGTAGGAATATATGGAATCTCTTATCCGGGATTTTATGCCACTATGGGAATCATCAATGCACATCCGGCTGTTAAAGCTGTTTCACCGCAGGCCCCGGTAACCGCATGGTTCATAGGTGACGATTTTCATCATAACGGGGCATTTTTTCTTCTCGATTGTTTTACCTTTTATTACAGTTTTGGCCAACCCAGGGAAGCTCCCACAAGAAGAGGCAATCCGGGATTCCAGTGGCCAGTACCTGATAATTATGAGTTCTTTCTTTCCGTGGGACCTGTTAAAAATATAGTTCCGAAATATCTGGGAGACAGTATTAAATTCTGGAATGATGCATTTGCCCATCCTGATTATGATGAGTTCTGGAAAGCAAGGGATCCCAGGCCGCACATGAAAAATGTTACGCCCGCGGTAATGACAGTCGGCGGCTGGTTTGATGCAGAAGATCTTTATGGAGCTCTTAATACATATGAGGCAATTGAAACCAAGAATCCCCGGACAGTAAGCAACACTCTCGTTATGGGTCCGTGGTCTCATAGCCAGTGGTCGTCCGGAGAAGCTACCAATCTGGGAAATGTTTACTGGGGAATGGATGCAAATAAAAAATTCATTGAACTGGAGGAACAATTCTTTAACTATCACCTGAAAGAGGAAGGCAATCTGTCGATACCGGAAGCAACAATATTTGTTACCGGGAGCAATGAGTGGAGAAGTTATGATACATGGCCTCCAAAAAATATCACTGAGAAGAATCTTTATTTTCACCCCGGGGAGATTGCTTCGTTTGATATACCATCAGTCAAAGATGGTTTTGATGAATACGTATCAGATCCTATGAACCCCGTTCCCTATACTGAAGACGTTCATACCAGAAGGACTGCAGAGTACATGACTGATGATCAGAGATTCGCCAGCCGCCGTCCTGATGTAATGGTCTACCAGACAGAGGTACTCTCTGAGGATATCACTCTTACAGGACCACTTACAGCAGACCTCTTTGTTTCAACAACAGGCACTGATGCGGATTATATTGTAAAACTAATAGATGTATTCCCCCCTGACACAAAACCATTACCTGAGGCTGATGTAAAGGTGCCTCTCGGAGGATACCAGATGCTGGTGAGAGGCGAGGTATTAAGGGGCAGGTATCGTAACAGCTTCGAAAAACCTGAGGCCTTTGTCCCCGGAAAAGTGACTGAAGTCAAATACGAGTTACCGGATGTTGCCCATACCTTCAAAAAAGGACACCGGATTATGATTCAGATTCAGAATTCCTGGTTCCCTCTGGTAGACAGAAATCCACAGAGATTCGTAAACATTTATGAATGTTCCGAAAGCGATTTCCAGAAGGCAACCCACAGAATTTACCATGATAAAAACCATCCTTCACATCTTAAAGTTAATGTTCTGCAATAAGCTGTGATCAGGATTGAATTTGAACAGAAAAATTCTTTTCTTTGTTTAAATGATAAAATGATTTTATCAAATCAAATTCTTTGTTATGGGAAAAAAGAACCTGACACGCAGGCAATTTATGGCTACTGTAACTGCCGGAGCCGGAACTGTGCTTATGGGCAATGCCATTAATTCATTACCTTCAGAATCAAATCAGAGGCGTACTGATCCTTTTCAAAAAGTAACTCTCGGCAAAACAGGAATTGAAACAACCCTTCTTGGAATGGGCACAGGTTTCAGTGGTTATAGCCGTTCATCCAGCATTACAAGGGCTGGAGTAGCCGAATCACTTATAAAGGTTGCTTACGAAAAAGGCATACGTTACTTTGACTGCGCAGACAATTATGGTACTCACCCGTTTACTGCTGCCGCACTAAAAGGTATTCCGAGGGAAAACTACACTATCGGATCAAAAATGTGGGTAACCCGTGGTGGCATCCCTGAAACAGAACGTCCTGATGCTGAAATAGTCGTTGATCGGTTCAGAAAAGAGCTTAACACCGACTACATCGACATTGTTCAGCTTCACTGTATGACAGCAGGTACCTGGACAGATCAGCAAAAAAGATATTTGGATGGCCTGGAAAATCTCAAAGCAAAGAAGATAATCCGTGCTCATGGAGTGTCGGTGCATTCCTTTGATGCTCTCGAGGCGGCTGCTGCAAATCCTTGGGTTGACGTTATTCATGTTCGTATTAATCCTTACGGAGAGTCAATGGATAGCCGCGATCCTGCACTCGTAATTCCTGTTATCGAAAAAATGCATAAAGCCGGAAAGGGAGTAATTGGCATGAAGCTAATTGGAAATGGTAAATTCAGAAATGATCCTGAAAAAATTGAAGCCTCGCTTAAATATGTTCTGGACCTGGGAACCGTTGATATGATGATTATAGGATTTGAGCTGCCAGAACACATCGATAACTATGTTGGCAGGCTTTCAAATGCCCTGAAATCAAAACAGAAGAGCTAATTATTAAAATAGAAAATTATAACTACATATGAAGATAATAAATAGTCTGCTTTTGATGCTTATTATAAGCATTTGTCAGGGATTATCGCAAAAGGTTGGCCTGGAAATCATTATCAAATCCGGAACCCAACTCGAAAAACTATCAGGCGATTTCAGTTTCACTGAAGGCCCTGCCTCAGATTCCAAAGGTAATGTTTACTTCACCGATCAGCCCAATGACAGGATTATGATCTGGAGTACCAGAGAAGAGTTGTCGACATTTATGCAGCCAGCAGGCCGGTCAAACGGCCTTTTTTTCGACAGGCAGGGAAATCTCTGGGCTTGTGCCGACGAGAAAAACGAACTGTGGAAAATATATCCTGACAAAGAAGTTGAAGTAATCATTGAAGAGTATGAAGGAAAGTTGCTGAACGGTCCAAATGACCTCTGGATTGCACCTGACGGAAGTATATACTTCACCGATCCCTTTTACCGGAGGCAATGGTGGGACCACACTTCCCGGCCTCAGGACAAACAGTGTGTCTATTATCTGAGTGCTGACCGTAAAGCTCTTGAACGTGTAGCAACTGATCTCGTTCAGCCAAACGGAATAATCGGAACACCTGATGGAAAAATCCTCTATGTGGCAGATATAGGCAGTAAACAGACCTGGTCATATTCAATAAATGAGGACGGTAGTCTTTCAGATAAGTCTCTCTTTTGTAATATGGGCTCGGATGGTATGACAATTGACCGAAAAGGTAATATATATATCACCGGTAAGGGAGTTACAGTTTTTGACAAATCCGGCAGGCAAATAGGAAACATTGCAGTACCTGAAAACTGGACAGCCAATGTTTGTTTTGGTGGGAAAAACAGAAAAAGGCTTTATATTACAGCAAGCAAGGGTCTTTACAGAATCAGAACACGTACAAAAGGCGTATATTAATCTCCAATTATTAAACACTTATCAAAACCTTTATTGTTTTCTGTGTTATCAGAAAAAAAAATATTTATTATTGTATTATATTATTAGCACAGGATTAAAGTTTACTCACTCATAACTGGAATTGTATAAAACAAATGGTAATTGAAGAAATCCAAGGAACCCGCAGATCTGATGTCAGGCCCGGTATAACAGTAATGGTAGAGTTAATAGAAGATAAACGCACAGGCAAGCTTACCGGAGGCAAAGTGAAAGAAATTCTTACTTCTTCACCTATTCATCCCCATGGTATTAAGGTTAAACTTGAAAACGGGCTTATCGGAAGAATCAAAAAAATAATCTGACCACACAGATTTACCAATATTCATAATACTCCGGTTTTTTTACTAAATTTGAATTTGACGTGGATTATTTCCCCGTATTAATTTATTATTTAATTCAAATCCGGAAAAAATGAAGTACGAAGATTTTCTGGTCCGGACATTAGGAGAGGAAAATGTTGTTTCGCCTCTAAAAAGCGACCAAAGGGCTGATAGTCCGGTATATAAGTTTGTTGATGACTCGGAAAGGATTCTCTATGACGTATCACTCGATTGTTTCAACAGATGTATAGAGACCGGAGAGAGGCCCATTTCATTTGAAAAGGCAGGTCCGAAAGAAAATATCTTCTTTGAACCGGCAAAAACAAAAGTCTCAATTGTAACATGTGGAGGTTTATGCCCCGGAGTAAATAATGTAATACGGAGTCTGGTGAACCAGCTTTATTACAGATATGGTATAAGCCGTATTCTTGGAATCAAATATGGTTATGAGGGGCTTATTTCCAAATATAATCACCCTGTTGTGGAACTCACTGCCCCTATGGTAAGTAATATTCATCTGTCAGGTGGCACTTTTCTGGGTACCTCAAGGGGAAATCAGGATGTGGGAAAAATGGTTGATACTCTTGAGATACTTAATACTAATATTCTGTTTTGTATAGGTGGAGACGGCACCCTTCGCGGGGCTCATGCAATATATGAGGAAATCAATAAGCGCAACTTGAAAATTGCTGTAGCAGGCATTCCTAAGACAATTGATAATGATATTGATCTTATTCAGAAATCATTTGGATTTGAAACAGCTTTTTCAATTGCCAATGATATTATCCGTAATGCTCATAACGAAGCTCATGGAGCAAATAACGGCATTGCACTTGTAAAGCTTATGGGCCGTGACTCCGGTTTTATAGCTGCAAGTGCTGCCCTGGCAATTCAGGAAGTTAACTTTGTTCTTGTGCCGGAAATCTCTTTTGATCTTAACGGCCCCCGTGGATTCATGAAAATACTCAGAAAAAGGCTTGAGGAAAGACATCATGCAGTAATTGTTGTCGCTGAAGGGGCAGGTCAGGACCTTTTCGAAAATACCTCTGAAGAAAGAGACGCTTCCGGTAATATTAAACATAAAGATATTGGCATTTACCTTAAGGAAAAAATCCGTGAAGAATTTAAGGCCACAGAGTTCCCCCATTCCATAAAATATATTGATCCCAGCTATATCATCAGAAGTGCTCCTGCAAATGCAAATGACAGTAAATTTTGCAACCTGCTTGCACAAAATGCAGTTCACGCAGCTCTTGCCGGCAAAACTGATTTTGTGGTAGGATTCTGGAATGATCAGTTTACCCTTCTTCCAATACCTGTGACAGTTGCAAAAAGGAAAAAGATTGACATTGAAGGTGAACTCTGGTGGAATGTACTTGAAGCTACCGGTCAGCCTATAAGTATGAAAAATCCCTGATAAACTATGATAAGGAATATTGTTTTTGATCTGGGTAATGTGCTTATAAGCTTCAAACCATCAGAATTTCTTAAAAAGAAAAACTATCCGGAGAATATCCGAAACATTATTATTAATGATATTTTCCGGAGCAATGAATGGGCTTTGCTCGATAACGGTAATATTACCACCGATGAAGCAATAGATGCTATAGCAATAAAATCCTCTCTAAAAAGGCAGGAAATAGCCCTTATTTTCAGTTTTCGTACCGATATAATGTTTCCCCTTGACGAAAACGTCAGACTTCTTCCTGAGTTAAAAAAAGAGGGTTTTAAGCTATATTATCTTTCCAACTTCCCTCTTGATATTTTTGAAGCAATAAGAAACGATTACTATTTATTTAATTATTTTTACGGGGGCGTCATCTCTTCTGAAGTCAAAGTATCTAAGCCGGATATCAGGATTTACCAGATACTGCTCGACAAGTATTCCCTCAGGGCAAAAGATTGCCTTTTTATCGATGATGTCGAAACGAATGTCTTTTCTGCTCAATCTGCCGGTATGAAAGGATTAACAACGTTCGGCGAGCAGGATATATCTGTCTTACTCAGGAATAAATTAAAATGTACCGATTAAATAATTTGTTTCTTCTTAAAGGAGAAAAAACCCTCTGCGCCGCCACTCACCTTGTTAACAGTCCAGGTAACGCAAGACAATGGCCTGTATATAAGCCACAAAATAAATGTTTAACCTGTTACTGCTACACATTGAAACCAGGTTCATTTTGCAAAGTATCTGTTTAAAATAGATGTTTTTGACCTGCCGATTAATTTTTCAAGCTCTTTAGGAGATGTTTCTTTAATTTCACTAACCGATCCGAATTCTTTTAACAAAATCGCCTTTGTTTTTGGTCCGATACCTTTGATCTGATCAAGACTGGATTTGATCATTGCTGAAGATCTTTTACTTCTGTGAAAATTTATACCGAATCTGTGGGCCTCATTTCTCAATTGCTGGATCAATTTAAGGGTATATGAGTTTTTATCAAGATATATCGGGACAGAATCTCCCGGGAAGTATATCTCTTCAAGTTTCTTTGCAATTCCTATTACAGTAATCTTATCCCTGAGTTTAAGTTTGTCTATACTTTTCATTGCTGATGATAACTGCCCTTTTCCACCATCAATAATCACAAGTTGCGGAAGTGATTGCTTTTCCTCTGTCATCCTTCTGTACCTCCTGTAAATGATTTCCTCCACGGATGCATAGTCGTCAGGGCCGCTTACAGTTTTAATGTTAAAGTGGCGGTAATCTTTTTTTATTGGTCTTCCATTCCTGAAAACTACACAGGCGGCAACCGGACTTGAACCCATGATATTGGAATTGTCGAAACATTCAATATGCACCGGAATATACGGCATATGAAGATCATTTTTCACTTTCTCCAGGTTCCGGTCTGTGCGTGAGCCTGATGCATGCTTTGTCATCTTTCTTTTCTGCTCCAGTTTAAAATAGATAGCATTTCTTTCTGCAAGCTCAAGTAGTTTTTGCTTTTCCCCTATTTTTGGAACAGTATATTTCAGGTTATCTAACAGAATATCGGGTTTAAATGGTACAATTACTTCCCTCGAATCGCTTGAATAACGTTGTCTTATTTCGTTAATCGCAAAACCGAGGAGCATTTCCTTTTCTTCATCAAGTCGTGATCTTAATTCAATAGTCAATGCCTGTATTACAGCTCCCTGGACAACCTTCATGTAGTTGATATAAGACCTTTCATTTTCCTGTGAATATCCAAAAACATCAACGTTTTTAATTACAGAACTTACTACAGCTGAACGTGTTCTGAATTTATTAAGTATTTCAATTTCCCCCTTGATAATCTGGGCTTTCTCATATTGAAGCTGATACGAGTATTCTTTCATGAGTTTCTTCAGGTGGTCGATAACTGTAATGATATTTCCCTTCAGTATGTCTTTAATCTGCTGTATGCTTTCGGAATATTCTTCTTCCGATTGCAGTCCTATACATGGAGCATTGCAGTTACCTATGTGATATTCCAAACACACCCTGAATTTTTTCTCAGCAATATTGGAAGGTGTCATGTTATAATTACAGGTTCTCAGTTTATACAACTGATGAATAAGGGTCAATAAAGTTTTTACCATTAAAGCGGACGTGTAGGGACCAAAATAGAGTGATCCATCCTTTATTACATTTCTTGTACTGAACACTCTTGGGAAAGGTTCCTTTTTTATGCAGATCCATGGAAATGTTTTATCATCCTTTAAAAGTATATTGTATCTGGGCTGGTGCTTTTTAATAAGGTTGTTCTCAAGTAATAGTGCATCTGATTCATTCTCTACAACAATATGTTTTATGTCTGCAGCTTTTCGCAGCATTACAGTTGTTTTTCCTGACTGGTTTTTTGTGAAATATGAGGCAACACGCTTCTTCAGGTTTTTTGCTTTACCCACATAAATCATGTTTCCCGAAGAGTCAATGAACTGGTAGACTCCGGGTTTGGATGGAAGGATAGATAATATTTCTTTGTGATCAATGGACATGGATCAAATATAGTAATTGTTATTAAATTTCGACCCCCCTTTTTTCCCCCCAAAGGGGGGAAAAATTTCTGCATTTAAATGAATTTCTGCTAAATAGCAGGGTATTATTCCCCGTTCAGGGGGAGAAACCTGTGCAGCTGCAGATGTGGTCTGTTTATTCCACAAACAGCGGTACATGCTTGAACTCTCTGCCGTCAAACAATCCCTTATCGCTGAGCTTCAGCTCAGGGATCACAAGCAAAGCCATAAAAGAGAGTGTCATAAAAGGTGCTGACATCCTGCACCCGAGCGATTTTACTTTTTCAGATAATCTTTCATAAGAGGCAGCAACCTCTTCAACAGGCTGATCCGACATTATGCCTGCCACCGGTAAAGATAGAGAATTAATTACTTTGCCTTCGGCAACAGCCAATCCTCCTTTAAGCTTAACAATCTCATTCATTGCATTTAAAATATCGTTATCGTTTGTTCCGATGCAGATTATATTATGGCTGTCGTGAGCCACTGAACCAGCGAATGCTCCGCTTTTCAGACCAAATCCCTTAATAAACCCGACTGCAGGAGCTGTGTTGTGATAACGGTCTTTTACGACTATCTTCAGGATATCGTTATCTGCATCCGGCTCAATAAATTCTCCAGGAGCTGTCTTTGATACCGTTTCTTTTGTCAGGAGTTCACCGTCGAAGGCTTCAATGATGCGTATTTTCTTCCCGGTACTGGTTACCTTAATTTTTTCCAGTGTTATGTTAGAGCAATTGAATTTATTGACCGGTTCGGCTCCTTTGTACTCGAACAGCACAACACCATTGTCATACACCTTCTTACCGTCAATCCAGGTTTCAAGCACATCCATTGTTCTGTAATCGTTTACAACAATAAAGTCGGCCGGTTGTCCGGGTTGTAAAAGTCCAGCTTCAAGTCCGTAATGATTTACCGGGTTTAGAGTGCCGCTTCTAATAACATCGAACAGGTCGAATCCTTCTGAGACCAGTTGTGCAATAATCTTATTTATATGTCTTTTAATTAGCATTTCAGGATGCAGGTCATCGCTGCATAACATAATCATTTCGGGGTGAGATTCTAGAAGACCCTTAAGAGCATTCAGGTTTCTTGCAGCGCTGCCTTCCCTTATCAGTATCTTCATTCCCAGTGAAATTTTTTCCAAAGCTTCTTCCAGCGTACTGCACTCATGATCGGTTGATATTCCTGCCGAAATATACTTCTTAAGATTTTCTCCAGATAGACGCGGGGCATGACCATCAACTGGTTTTCCCAGTTTTCGTGCTGTTGCAATTTTCTTATGCACCTCAGGATCATTAAAAACAACTCCCGGGAAGTTCATCATTTCAGCAAGGTATTTTATTTCTGGCAGTTCCAGTAATTCCCTGATCCCGTTATGGTCAATTGATGCACCTGAAGATTCAAAAGATGTTGCCGGGACACAGGAGGGAGCGCCAAACCAGAATTTAAGAGGCACTCTTCTTGAATCTTCGATCATAAATTTTACACCGTCAATTCCAAGTACATTTGCAATTTCGTGGGGATCTGATACTACACCTGTTGTTCCACGTGAAACAGCAGCCTTGGCGAATGCGCCAGGAGTTGTTAATGAACTTTCTATATGGATATGCGAATCGATTAATCCCGGAAGAATATAATTTTCACCAGTATTTCCTGTTTCTCTTATTTCCTTAATGTACTTTCCCTTAAAAATTATCTCTCCGGAGAATATTTTCCGTCTATGGATATCTATTATTTTTCCTTTTATTTTCACACTATCTGAGCTTACCTATTTTTCTTTTCTTTTTCTTTAAATATTGTAAATATAATATCATATTGCGTACTGATCAACATTATACAATTTTTGCTATTATGGCAGTGCATTATCCCCCTTCCCGGGGGATGCCCCGCCATTCGGCGGGGCTGGGGGGAGCAGGTCATCTAAAGACCTTTTCTTATTACACGATAATATTCTTTGTCTATATTTATACCCCCCTTTTATTCCCCCCATAGGGGGGGAAACTCCCTGCTTTTAATTAGTATTCTGCTTTATGGCCGGTTATTATCCCCCCTCCGGGGGATGCCCCGCCATTCGGCGGGGCTGGTCGGCTATAATCGTAGGTAGTAATGTATATAGCCTGTAGATATATTTTTTATAAAAACTATATTTTAAAAAATGTTCCACGTGGAACATTTATCTTCCAATGTACATTAACAGTATACTTATATCAGAAGGAGAAACACCACTTATGCGCC
>Ga0315544_1003386_pt1 | contig 10587 bp, 9 predicted proteins | sample SalMarSW160130MG_2_FD_202543 | JGI IMG/M metagenome (GOLD analysis project Ga0315544, IMG submission 202543) | Salt marsh sediment microbial communities from the Plum Island Ecosystem LTER, Massachusetts, United States - Salt Marsh Sediment SW1601-130 ... | reverse complement strand
ATACGGCTGCCTGGTTATACAGAAATTGAAAAGTTGCACATCGCCAAAAGGTTTCTGATAAAGAAGCAAATTGAACAAAATGGTCTTTCTGAGAATAATATCTCTTTCTCTGATCAGGCCATTTTAAATATAATCAGATATTATACCAGAGAGGCAGGAGTTCGAAATTTAGAGAGGGAAATAGCTTCTGTATGCAGGAAGATGGCACGAGAAGTAGCCAAAAAAGGCACATCTACAAAGATAAGGATTAGTGCAAATTCTCTTCATCATTACTTAGGTGTTTCTAAATTTCATTATGGAAGAAAAGAGGAAAAAGATGAAATAGGACTTGCTACTGGTTTAGCCTGGACAAGTGCAGGTGGGGAGCTGCTTCATATAGAAACTACCGTTATGCCAGGCAAGGGAGAACTGGTCTTAACAGGTACCCTTGGAGATGTGATGAAAGAATCAGCGAAAGCTGCCTTAAGTTATGTCCGTACGAGAGGAAGAAGGCTCGGTATGCCAGATGACTTTTATGAAAAGGTTGACATACATGTCCATATTCCTGAGGGAGCAACACCTAAAGATGGGCCATCGGCAGGTATCACTGTAGCCACCTCAATTACCTCCGCACTCTTAAGAAAGTCGGTGAAAAGAAATTTGGCCATGACTGGAGAGATAACCCTAAGGGGCAGAATTCTTCCCATAGGTGGTCTTAAAGAAAAAATAATCGCTGCTCATAGAGGTGGAATAGAAAAGGTTCTCATCCCTCAAGAAAACAAAAAGGATATCGAAGAAATACCAGCAAGGGTTCTCAAGAAAGTGGAATTAATACTGGTTGAGCACATGGATGAGGTCCTCGAGAAGGCCCTCACAGTGGTTAAAGGCGAAGATCTCTTTCTCCCAGAGGATAGGTTCCAGCCTTTCACCTTACCCAGAGGAGAGACCAAATCTCAGATTACTGCACACTAATTAGGGGCGGGTAGCTCAGCGGGAGAGCGTCGGCCTTACAAGCCGAGGGTCACAGGTTCAATCCCTGTTCCGCCTACCAAAAATGGCTTATCGCTATTTACCAATTGCCAGTGGCTATTGGCTAATAGCTAAATGTAAAACCGAAGGTTTTTTTGGGGACGTAGTTCAGTTTTGGTTAGAACGCCGGCCTGTCACGCCGGAGGTCGCGGGTTCGAATCCCGTCGTCCCCGCCATAGAAAAAATTAAAGGGTCAGTCCATCTAACTGACCCTTTATCTATTTTGTAATGCCTTTTTTTGTTTGCATCTTGAAAAGCCTCAAAGAAGAGAGCTACTATGTTGGCTCAACACAGGATTTAAAGTCCCGTCTTGAACGACATAACCAAGGGCGGTCGAAATATACAAAGGCTAAGCGCCCTTGGGAATTGGTGTACTGGGAGAAACATCAAGATCGAGCTACGGCAATGAAGCAGGAAAGAGAAATCAAAGCCATAAAAAGCAAGGATTACATTGAAAGTCTTGTTAGAACGTCCAGTCAGGACTGACGGGAAGGTCGTCCCGATTCAATCGGGATCATCCCCACCATTTTTCAAAGTCTGTTATGAAAAAGTCAGGCTTTTTATCTCATCTTTTTAAATAACTATTAAAAAACACAAGGGTTATTTATTCTTGTTAGTTTTTTAATTTTCCTCATTCAATAGAAGTTATTAAGTCCTACTCATCCAGTGAGAAATAATAGCGTCCATGCCGTAGATCGCATATCTATCCCTGCAATTAGCCATAAATCTCTTGACATTCTTGTCTTTTTATAAAAAGATTTTTTAAATAAAATAGAAAGGAACATAGAGAAATGAAAATCGACCTTAATTCTGATGTAGGAGAGAGTTTTGGTGTCTATAAGATTGGTCTTGATGAAGAGGTGATCCCTCTTATTAGCTCAGCCAATATCGCATGCGGATTCCATGCTGGGGATCCCGCTGTAATGAGATATACCATCGCCTTGGCTAAAAAACATGGAGTGGCACTGGGAGCGCATCCAGGATTCCCCGATCTGCTGGGCTTTGGCAGGCGAAATATGGACGCGACATTGGAGGAAATCAGGGACTATATCACCTACCAGATAGGCGCACTTCAAGCCTTCGCCACTTCACAAAGAATGAAACTTCAGCATGTCAAAGCCCACGGTGCGCTCTACAATATGGCTGCTCAGGATATGCGTATCGCAGAGGCGATAACAGAAGCGGTTTCCAAACTGGATAAGGATCTTATCCTCGTCATGCTGCCGGGCCCCAAAAAAGATGAGCTCCAGGAGATAGGAAGGCGTTACGGCATCCGCGTTGTCTTTGAGTTCTTTGCAGACAGGGGCTACAATAGTGATGGCACCCTCGTGTCCCGAAGGGAGCCGGGTGCGATGATTCATGATCATCAGTTCGCGGCGGACAGGGTTATCAAAATGGTGACCGAGGGCAAGATCGCCTCCAAGGATGGAACCGAGATCGAGGTGGCATCGGATACCATATGTGTCCACGGTGATAACCCCGCAGCGGTAAAGTTGGTAAAGCAGATCAGGGAAAGCCTCCTTTCATCTAGCATAGAGATTACCCCTATGGGGCAATTCCTATAGTAAAGGGCAATGCTCTACGACAAATTCCAATATCGCATCATGGGCGATCGGTCAGTGCTCGTCGAGCTGGGGGACGAAATTAGCCCTGAGGTAAACCGACGGGTGAGGGAGCTTTCCGTTATCCTGATGGAAAATCCCATAGAAGGCGTGATTGAGACCGTCCCTGCATACCGTTCACTTCTCATCGTCTATGATCCACTCACTCTCGAAATTGCCACGTTACAACATCGGATAGAAGATATCCAAAAAAAGATCGGAGGAATCCAGATCCCTGAACCTAAAACCATGGAAATCCCCGTTGTCTACGGAGGCGAATACGGGCCTGACATGGAATGGGTGGCCCGGTACCATAACATACGCGTCGAGGAGGTCATCCAGCTCCATACGGGAACCACATATCAGGTCTATATGATCGGCTTTATGCCGGGCTTTCCCTATATGGGAGAACTACCTGAAGGCCTCGCTACTCCACGCAGGGAAACCCCAAGGACGGTAATTCCTCAAGGCTCTGTAGCTATCGCCCAGAGGCAAACCGGTATTTACCCAGTGCAGAGCCCTGGGGGATGGCAAATCCTCGGTCGCACACCCCTGAAGCTCTTCAACCCGCTACACTCACCTCCCACCCTCCTCGAGATGGGCGATCTGGTGAAGTTCTTTTCAATAGGCGAGAAGGAATTCAAGCAATGGCAGCAGTAGAAACCATAGAAGTTCTAACACCCGGGCCCCTCACCACTCTTCAGGACTTGGGGAGGTTCGGCTATGGACGGTACGGTGTTCCGCCTAGCGGGGCGCTTGACACCTTCTCACTAAGGGCGGCGAATTTGCTCGTGGGGAACAAAGAGAATGAGGCATGCCTTGAAATCACTATGTTTGGGTTAAGGATCAAGGCCCTTAGAGATGTGGTCATTGCCGTTACCGGTGGGGACCTTCTGCCTTTTTATAACGATAAACCCCTCAGCATGTGGGCCTCCTTTATCTTGAAGGAGGGCGATACCCTTTCGTTTAGAGGGGTAAAAGGCGGCTGTCGCTCATACCTGGCTATAGGAGGGGGATTCTTTCTGACTGAGGTTATGGGCAGCAGATCTACCAATCTCTCCTCCGGGTTCGGTGGTTTGGATGGAAGGCCTGTGAAAAAAGGCGACATCTTCACTGCTCACTCACCCCACCTTCACCTCGAAACCGAAGGACGAGGGTTCCCTCAAGATCTGATTCCTCGCTACAGTAGGGAATGGCATTTAAGAGTTATCTTTGGTCCGCAAGACGATCAATTCACCGAGAAGGCTAAAACCACCTTTTGTAATTCCCCCTACCAGGTGAATCCTCAATCGGATCGCACCGGCATTAGAATGGCTGGGCCGATTATCGAGAGAAAGCCTAAAGTGCAGGAATCAATCATTTCCGAGGGGGTGATCCCCGGCGCCATCCAGGTACCAGGGGATGGTCAACCCATTATCATCCTGGTTGAAATAGTGACCGGTGGTTACAGGAAGATCGCCACTGTAATTACAGCAGATCTACCTCTCTTAGGGCAGATAAAACCGGGTGATATGGTGACCTTTGAGGAAGTATCTCTGGATGATGCATATGAGGCCTTACGGGAGATGGAGGAAAAGATTAAAGGGTTTAAGGAGAAGATATCCACCTCTGCCTAGGAGGTTGCCAGCTCTTCATTCAGCATGTTTGATACAAACATATGGCCCGGTGTGTGGGTAATGCAGATATCGGGCTTGGCATCCACAAGGGCCGCCTGAGGTGTCACGCCGCATGCCCAAAAAACGGGCATCTCGCCTTGCTTGATCTCTACTGCTTCGCCAAAATCCGGTCCGGACAGGTCTTTTATCCCTATCTCTTCTGGGCTTCCTATGTGGACAGGTGCCCCATGGACAAAAGGATAACGGGATGTTATCTGCACTGCCCTGGTCACTTTTTCATGTGGTATAGGTCTCATGGTAACAATCAAAGGACCTCGGAATATCCCACCATCCCTGCACGGGATATTGGTGATATACATGGGAACATTTTTTCCCTCTTCGATGTGTCGTACCGGGATATGGGTCTTGATCAGTGCCTCCTCAAAGGTAAAGCTGCAACCAATAAGGAAGGTGACAAAATCATCCTGCCAGAGCCCTTGTATATCCTTTTTTGTATCCTTTAAATCACCGTGGCGGAATACATTATAGCGGGGCACATCGGTGCGGATATCCGCACCCTGGGCCAAATACTCTGTCTCATGCCTCCCGGCCTCTAAGACCTCCAGCACAGGGCACGGCTTCGGATTCCTGTGGCAGAAGAGAAAGAAGTCAAAGGCGTATCGAACGGGCAATATAACAACATTTGCCTGAGCATAGCCCATAGCAAGCCCTGGTGTAGGCTTTTCCCATTCTCCCCGTCGGATACGTAAGCGCAACTCCCTGGGAGAAAGTCCCTCAATCCCCTTAGCTCTCAATCTCAAATCCCCAAAAAGGCCTTACGGACTACATCACTCTTGATTAGCTCCTCCCCAGTGCCTTCCAGGACTATCCTTCCTGTCTGAAGTACATAGCCCCTGTCGGCAATCTCCAGGGCCTCACGCACGTTTTGTTCCACCAGGAGGATGGTCATTCCCTCTTGTTTAAGCTTACGGACGGTATCCAACACCTCGTCTACTAAGCGGGGGGCAAGCCCCAGAGAGGGTTCATCTAGCATGAATAAACTGGGATTGGACATAAGGCCACGTCCGATGGCCACCATCTGTGCTTCACCGCCGGATAAGGTGAGGGTGGCCTGGCCTCGGCGTTCCTTCAGGGGAGGAAAGAGGCTATAGACGAATTGCAGGTTCTCCTGAATACGTTCTTTATCATTAAGTGTGTAGGCACCCAACAATAGATTCTCCTCCACGGAAAGTGCGGTAAAAAGCATTCTCTCCTCAGGTACATAGATAATACCCGTACGGACAACTTCCTCTGTCCTGAGATTGTTAATCGCTCGACCCTGGAACAGAATTTCACCATCAAACACCCGCACAGCTCCCATGATAGCCTTCAGAAATGTAGACTTACCCGCCCCGTTAGCTCCGACCACGCACACAGTTTCAGCCGGGTCCACAGCTAGAGAGAGACCCTGGATGACCGGTAAGCTTGAGTATCGGACCTTTATATCTTTAACTTGTAGGATATATTCAGCCATGGCCTATGTTAACTCCGCTGCGTGCTCTTGGACGTACCGTTCTCCTAAGTATGCCTTGATTACGTTGGGGTCTCTTGCAATAGTCTCAGGATTGCCATCGGCGATCTTTTGACCGGAGTCCAAAACAATGACGCGATCACTGATATTCATAACCAATTCCATGACGTGCTCAATCAGCATCACCGTAATTTCCATGGTATGGTGAATATGTCGGATGGTAGCCATGATTTCTTCAATCTCGCTGGGATTTAAACCAGCAGCTACCTCGTCCAAGAGGAGCATTTTGGGGTCAGTACCCACAGCCGCGGCAATAGTGACCTGTTTTTGAGAGGCCACCGGGAGCTCGCTAAGGATGTAATCGGAGAGATCGTGCATTTTAAAGTCTTTCATTATCTGCTCAGCACGAGCCTTGGCCTGTGATCTGGACCGGGTGCGCATGAAGCACCCAACCATGATATTTTCTACTACGGTCATATCACCTGAGGCCACGTAGACCTGAAAGGTCCGTGCCAGGCCAAGTCTTGCCACTTCATAGTCCTTGAGTTCGGTAATATCATGTCCGTTGAAGATGATCTTTCCCGAGGTAAGCGGGTGTAACCCCGCAATACAGTTAAAGAGTGTGGTCTTGCCCGCGCCATTGGGCCCGATCAGGCCCACCAGCTCCTCTTCTTTCATGCTGAAGGATATATCCTCATTGGCCCTCAATCCGCCGAAATATTTTGTCAGGTTATGAATTTCAAGTAATGCCATCAGTTTCGCTTCCTCCGGCGCACCTTCTCCACGATGCCCCATATCCCACGGGGTTCCACCGCTGAAACGAGCATAATGATGGCCCCGTAAACAATCAGGTCAATCCCGATCAAACCTGCCCGTGCACCCAACCACTCCTTTAGATAGCTCTTTAGGGGTATCAGAATAGAGGCACCAATGATAGGACCCCATAATGATCCCGCTCCACCGAGCATGGCCATAAGGGCGATGAGTATAGAGATCTCAAGGCTCATTGTATCTTCGGGCTCGATGTTTTTGATATAGCAGGCGTGAAATGACCCTACCACACTAACGAAGGCAGTGGCAATTGCATAGGTCTTTATCTTTGCCCAGTGAACATTTATTCCTAACGATTTTGCAACCTCTTCGTTGTCTTTAATTGAACGCAGTTGGAATCCCAACCTGGATTTCCGGAACCAGTTGACACATAGAATACCGAGAAAGAAGAAACCAAGAATGACGTAATAGTAATAGATATCTTCTTTAAAAATCAGACGTAGAAAATCCGGTGGAGTATATTTAATTGGTGATATCTCTATGCCCCGTGCTGCCCCCACAAAACCCCAGACCTCAAATATGTCCTTGAGTACAAGGGACGTAGCAATGGTGGCAATGGCAAAATAATGACCCTTCAGCCGAAACAGGGGATAGCCAATAATAAATGACCAGACAACGGCAAAACAGACGCCAATAGGCATTGAAACCCAGAATGGTACATCCCACCGTACTAACATCACCGCGGTTGTAAAGGCACCAATGCCCACATACTGGGCCTTGCCCAGATCTACCTGACCGCCGTACCCACCGATCGTATTCCAACCCATCCCATATACCGAGAACATGAGAAACTGGATCATGGTTGCCATAGCAAACGCGGAGTGTGGGAAAAGGGGGAAGGTCAACAGAAAAACAGCTACTAAACCGACAATGGTCATGTGTAAGCGGGGAAAGTCTGAAAAATCCAAGGCGTTTCTTAACGTTTCCATCCAAACAACCCTCTTGGTCGAACCACCATAATCACGAAATAAGCCAGGTACACCCACATATACTTAAGTGATGTCATGGGCACATCCGCCATCCAATCGAACTTAAAAATGTACGTTAAAAAATCCCAGATGCCTGGAATTTCAGTAATGATACCAACTACAAGTCCGGCAAAAAAGGCCCCGGGCACACTGCCAAAACCGCCCAATGCCACAATGGCAAAGGCAATCATGGTGAACAAGAGACCAATGAAAGGATTGACCGACCAGAAATTGACCAAAAGTGCCCCGGCGATGGTCACTGTTCCCCCACCGATCCCCCAGGCCAGGGCATTCATCTTCTCTGTGGGGATTCCCATGTATCGGGCTCCCTGGGCATTCAGGGATGTGGCTGTAAGGGCCTTGCCGATTTTTGTCCGGTTTATAACCAGCCACACGGCGCCAAACGCAATTATAGAGAGGGCCGCTGCAGCCAGTTTTGTTGCAGGAGCAATGACTCCCATCCCTAAATCAAAACTCTTGCCAACTAATATGCCGTGATGGATGGCCCGGTCTTCAGCGCCAAAAAATAGAAGGGCCAGATTCCTTAAAAAAATCATCAAACCAAAGGTTCCAAGGAGCTGGGCCACCATGGGACCCCTGATAACAAACTTGATAAAACCGAAATAGCAGATGATACCCAGTAAGAATCCTGCCACCGCAGCAACTGGCAGGGTTAACAGGGGTTCCATCCCTGTGGCCTGGGCCGTCAACAAGCCCGTGTACATACCGACCATGAGAAATTCCCCGTGAGCGAAGTTCACAATTTCCATCACCCCGAAGATTATTGTCAAGCCCAAGGCCATCATGGCCAAGACCATGCCTATCAGCAAACCGGCAAACAGGGAACTTACCAGGATATCCATAAAAATCTCCCAAACACTAACGAAGCTAAAATGAACACTAATTTCACATCAGAGAACAATGGTATTAGAGCCATTTAAAAGGGAAAATCATGTCAGCAGTAGCAACGTCAAAGGGATAGATAATCTCAAGCACTAAATTGCCATCTACCATCTGGTATTGACCGATGAGGCCGGACCCCAGCACATTCTGACCCAGCTCATCCCCAGAAGGGGTAAACTGAATGCCGGCCCAGGGCACTACCAGTTGATCACCCGGGATACGGATGGCGTTGGCTGCCTTCTGTATATCGGCAGGTTTTGTTGAGCTGGCCTTCTCTAAGACATGGACCCAGGTCTGAAGGCCGGTAAAGGCCCGCGCCGAGGCACCACCTAAATCGTTGCCCGTCTTCCCCTTATAAAGGGCGTTGACCTGTCCTGCTACCTTCTTAATCTGGGCTACTTTAGGGAGAAAAACCGTTCGGGTCAAAATACCCACAATGCTATCCCTGAGAGTGCTCCGGAACTCTGGCTTCTCAAACCCGGCGTCCTGGCCCCAGATAATCTTTGGTTCTGCTCTTTGGGCCTCCATAGTCTTGACAAGCAAGATAGCGTCAGAGGTGTAGGATGCAAAAAGCATTACATCCGGCCGGGCGGCCTTCAAGGACCGCACTTCGCTGGAGAGGTCTGGCGACTTGGCCGTATACAGGAGGGATTTTCTGAGGTTAAAGCCATACTCCTTGGCAAGGGACTTGATGATGTCGGAGACATGAGAACCCCATTCGGTCTTCTCACAGGCCGAGGCTAAATTGCTGATCTCCTTTTCGGGCACTGCCTTCACGCCCTTCACCTTACCCTGTGTCAGTCCCTTTAGCAATTCGAAAAGGTCCTTGGTGAACCACTTATCGTGGGGAGTGGTCCGCCAGAACCACTTAAATCCTCTTTTTGTCAAAGCAGGCGAGGTGGAAGTGCCGTTAATCATGGGAACACCGTATTGCTCGCATACGGCGCTGACAGTTTTTGTCACCGAACTGTGGTAGCAACCCAGCATACCATCAACCTTATCGTCCAGTATGAGTTTCTTGGCCAGATCAGCGCCCAGTGTGGGGTTGGCTTGGTGATCCTTGAAAATGAGTTTAATTTTGGCTCCGCCCATGCTCTTGATGCCAGCATTGTTGGCCATATCCATATCTATGTTAGGCATCACGCTGTTGGCAATCTCCGCGGATAGCTCTGCCCCAGCTTTAAGCTCGCGCCCTGCAGCAGCCGCTCCACCAGTAAGAGGGTAGATTACGCCAATTTTAATCGTCTTGGGGCCAGCCATGACCGGATTTACATTCATACCCCAAAAAGCCACCAAACAAATTGTTAAAGTTAACCAAAATGCCTTTTTCATTTTCTGCCTCCTTTCTTTTGGTTAAAGAAAATAATAAAGTTCCTTACATATAAATAAAAACCATTTTGATCCTTTATTCTTTATCATAGATAGAAATTAAGGACAAAGATTTATTTTTGTCAAGATATTTCTTACGTGCTGTCAGTTAAGAATTAAAAGTGGACTGTTTTTTAAAGATTTAAAGTTTAAAAGTGGACTCCTAAAGAAAGAACTATCCGCATATCTCAAGATAATTTGGTACCAGAAATTACTAGGTTTTGTTAAGCACGCTGAAAGTGAAATTCAGTTCAATGGATTTACTGATATCCATTATAAAGCCTGTAAACAAGAACAATTATCAGATAGATTATCTCTCATTCATTCTCGGTGCTGTTATAGTTGTTCTTGTTTACAGGCAATAAAGTATTGCTTCATCGTGCAGTCCAGTTTTAATTTTTAAATAGTCCACTTTTAAAATTTAGCTAACAGATATTTCTTACGTGCCTTTTTCAGTACATGTTTGGGCAATCAAGTCCAATTTATACAGGTTGTCCAATCAATCTACTGCATGGGGGAACCAGTAATCTCGGCTCTTATTTTTTCACTTGACGAACAAAGCTCTCTGCACAAAGGGGTCTATGGTCTCCACAGGTACATAAATTGCATTCCGGATATAGAGGAAAGGCCATCTGCATTGATCGCTACAAGATTGATTTCCTGATGGGAAATGCCAGGTAACCCCAATACTGTTCACTTAATGCTTGCTATTTCTATTTGGATGCCATATACTTGCCTTATCACACAGATAAGGAGGGTATGCATATGGCACGAACAATTGC
>Ga0315544_1003385_pt1 | contig 10590 bp, 9 predicted proteins | sample SalMarSW160130MG_2_FD_202543 | JGI IMG/M metagenome (GOLD analysis project Ga0315544, IMG submission 202543) | Salt marsh sediment microbial communities from the Plum Island Ecosystem LTER, Massachusetts, United States - Salt Marsh Sediment SW1601-130 ... | reverse complement strand
AATTCTAGGGGTGCACCCCGTTATGTGCCTGCTTCCCCTCAAAGAAATTTTTCTTCTGATTTTCTCAAAAACCACTTGACAATTATTGTTTTATTTTGTATTATTTTAGTGGATTTTGTAATATGATAAAAAACGGATAGGCCTTATGGAAGAAAAAGAAATAATGACGGTTAAACAGGTAGCTGAATATCTACAGATGGATGAACACACTATCTATAAACTTGCCCGCTCTGGTCAAATCCCTTCTATCAAAATTGCTGGCCAGTGGAGGTTTAAAAAGGAAGTAATTGATAAGTGGATAAGCGATGAATCGCTAGAGAGAGTGTTACAAAATGCGAAATCCTCTTCTGCAGGGAAGAAAGATGAAGTAAATAAGTGAGGTAATTATGGAGAGCATTCAAAAATTTCAGGGTTTACTTAAAAGGCTTTTTCAGTTTGAGGCATCTGATCTGGATTTTGGGATTTATCGCATTCTAAATTATAAACGTGAGAGACTCAAGAAATTTATTCAGGAAGACCTTAAAAATAAGGTTGAATCTACCTTTGCTAAACATAAAGGTGAAAGACTAACCAAGATAAATCAGAGATTTGAAGAAGCAAAACAAGAGCTTTTGGATACTGCAAAAAAATTAGGAAAAGAGCCGCTTACTCACGCAGGAGACCTTAAGGATGAATTCAAAGATTCCGATTTAGGAAGGAAATATCAAGCTTTAAAGGCCCAAAAAGATGAGGCGGAAACGATTGATGAAATTAAATTACAGGTTTTTAACGATCTCTATAATTTCTTCTCCCGTTACTATGAAGAAGGTGATTTTGTCCCGCAATATCGCTACTCCATAAAAGGGCATAAATATGCCATTCCTTATAATGGCGAAGAAGTAAAACTCTATTGGGCAAATAATGAGCAGTATTACACAAAAACTGGTCTTCTCTTCAGGGATTACACATTTAAAGCTGATGATTACCAAGTCATCTTCCGTATCGTTTCAGCCAGAGAAGAACTAGGCTCCAATAAAGCTACAAAGGCAAGATTTTTTATCCTTGATGATGAAAATCCGGTAGAGAGAACTAAGAATAAAACCTTGATCATCCGCTTCCAGTATCGAGAACTCACCGAAGAAGAGGTAAAAATTTACGGTGTAGAAGGCGGTAGCAACACTGCAAAGCAGGAGAAAATCAATCAGAATAGTTTTGATGAGGTTTTAAAGAAGATTAAGGACATTGAATTAAAAGCACTCTTGCGGAAAAAGTATAAGAACGAAAAACCACTCCTTCTTTATCAGGTTTTAAGATTTACAGCCAAAAACACAAAGGATTATTTCATCCACAAAAATCTGAAAAAATTCCTCTCTGAACAATTGGATTACTTTATCAAAGCCGAAGTTTTAGATATTGAAACACTAGAAAAGGAAAGATTTTTAGACAAACACATCACCCGTGCCAAAGTAGTACGGGAGATTGGAGAGGATATCATTGATTTTCTTTCCCAGATTGAGGATTTTCAAAAGAGGTTATGGGAGAAAAAGAAGTTTGTATTAAAGACAGAGTATGTAATAACAACAGACCGTGTGCCAGACGGATTATATCAGGAGATCTGGACTAACAAAGGCCAGAAAAATGAATGGAAAGATTTGGGATTTGAAATACCAAAAACAAAGGAGGATTTGAGGAAAAAAACATTACCGATTGATACAAAATACTTCAGTAAGGAATTCAAAGAAAAACTCCTTGAAAGAATTACTTCTTCGCCTGTCATTGCGAGGAGCGATAACGACGAAGCAATCTCACTTCACGACCTTTTAGATGGCATTCTCATCAAAAGCGAAAACTGGCAAGCATTGAATTTAATTTTGGAGCGGTATAGAAATAAAATGCAATGCATTTATATTGACCCGCCCTACAACACGGGTAATGACACATTTTTATATAAAGACAAATATAAGGACTCAAGTTGGTTAAGTATGATAATTGAACTTTTATCACTATTTCGTTCTTTAGGAACTGAGGATGCTGTTTTTTTCATTTCTATAGATGATCATGAATTACCACGGTTGACTGCTATTTTAGAAGCTGAATTTGGCAAAGATTCCCTATTGGGGCCTATAATTGTGCAAGTAAATAAAGGTGGAAGATCATATTTGCCTATAGCAAAAACTCATGAATACATTGCTTGTGGAACCGTTCATCATAACGAGAGTGCAATTCGTGAACTACTGAAAGAGAATAAAGAGGAATTCAGGTATAAAGATTCTCGTGGAATATATGCACTGAGAGAATTGCGGAATAGAAATCCAAAATTTACCCGTAAAAACAGACCGAATCTTTTTTATCCATTTTACATCGATCCACGGGATACTGATGAATATGGAAATTGTGCGGTGTCTCTTAAAAAAACAATGAAGCACATAATTGAGGCTGTTCCTAAAAATAAAAAAGGTGAAGATGATTGTTGGCGTTGGGGACGAGATAAAGTTCAAAGGTGTGTTGACAGCAATAATCCAAATGAAAGTGACATAGTAGCTAGAAAGAAATCAGGGGGAGGATGGAATATTTATGAAAAGTATAGGAAACAAACTACGAAAGCTAAATCTATTTGGGATGAATCGTCAGTTAGAACAGAAAATGGAACTATAATGTTAAGAAATCTTTTTGGAACGCCTGTATTTTTTGATAATCCCAAGCCAGTTGAGTTAGTTGAAAAATGCATGAAAATAGCAACAAATGCAGATAGTTTAATTCTTGACTTTTTTGCAGGTAGTGGAACCACTGGTCATGCAGTTGCAAAATTTAACAGAGAAGATGCAGGGAAGAGAAAATATATTCTTGTAGAAATGGCAGACTATTTTGATACAGTCATAATCCCAAGGCTTAAGAAAGTTTGTTACTCCTTTAACTGGAAAGATGGAAAGCCACAGGATACTGACGGTATAAGCCAATTCTTCAAATACCAAATTTTAGAACAATACGAAGACACTCTGGACAACATTGAACTCACTGCGAGCAAACAGGCGGAATTGAAATTTGGTGACGATTATCTTTTGAAATACTTTTTGGATTACGAAACAAGAGGAAATCCCAGCCTCTTAAACATTGATCAGCTTAAAAATCCCTTCTTTTACAAACTCAAGGTCAATCTTGAAGAAGTTGGAGAGCCTCAGGAGATGGTGGTGGATATACCGGAGACCTTTAATTATCTTCTGGGATTGAAGATTAAAAAGATAAAAGCGAGAGACATTGCTTCGCCTTCGGTTCGCAATGACAAAAAGAGAAAATATTTATTCATCCTTGGCGAGAAAGAGGGAAAGGATATAGCTATTGTCTGGAGAGAATACGATGATAATTGGATTGAAGAAGACTTTAAGGAAGATAAAGAGTTTATCATTCAAGAACTGGAATCCTGGGCGCCGCATATTGTCTATGTAAATGGGCAGAGTATTCTTACCCCAAAACTTGGGGATTATGGAGTAGAAATACGATATATTGAGCCGGAGTTCAAGAGATTGATGGAGGCATAAAATATGGCGGAAACAAAGGCTTTGAATCTTAAGAGGATTACAAATATCCTAAAAGAACATAAAGAGGAACTAAAAGAAAAATACGGAGTTAAGGAGATGGGTGTGTTTGGCTCTTATGTGAGAGGAAAATATAAGGAAAAAAGTGACCTTGATATACTTGTGGAATTTGAAGAGGAGGCAAAAATTGGACTTTTGAAGTTTGTGAATATGGAAAACTATTTGAGCGAACTTATTGGTGTGAAGGTTGATTTAGTGGAGAAGTCCGCATTAAAGCCAAGAATAGGTAAGCACATATTAAAAGAGGTGGTTCCCCTATGAAAAGAGAGGTAGGAGATTATATTGAGGATATTATTAGTGCCATGGACAAGGCCATGGATTTTGTTAAAAACATATCTTATGAAGAATTTATCCAGGATGATAAAACTGTCTTTGCTGTAGTAAGAGCACTTGAGATTATTGGTGAGGCGGCCAAAAATATTCCTGATGATATCAGGAAAAACTATCCTGAAATACCTTGGAAGGATATAGCAGGAATGAGAGACAAAGTTATCCACGAATATTTTGGAGTTAAGTTAAGTATTGTGTGGAGAGCTGTTAAAGAGGAAATACCTCCCTTAAAACCTATTTTTAAAAAAATCTTAAGGGACCTTGAAGAATGAACATAGAAAAATACTTTGTCTTAAACAAATACTTGCTTTCACTCTTTGGAGTAAGTGATTTTAGGGATTTGCAGGAGAAGTTAAAAGATGCGCCAGTTGGCGTTGACAGTGATGGGAGAAGTTATTTTATAAATGTCCTGCGGTCGTCTTTTGAGAACCTTAAACAACCAGAAGACCTTCTCCTTAGATACGATGAAAATATTCAATTCTACGTAAGGAAAATAAACTATAAGCGTGAGCCTGTAACTCTCAAGTATTTCCAGTATCTGGCAGTGCTTTTTGCAGAAATTGTTCTGGACAATCTCAAGAATAGAAGACCAGAGTTTTTGTATGAGCTGAATGAATTTTTGAAGAACTACCAGCAAGAAGAGAACATTGAACTAATAGATGAATTTACTGAAAATGATTTGAAAAAGCTTACCTTCTGGATGGCAACGGGCTCCGGAAAGACACTGATTACCCATATAAACTACTACCAATTCTTCCATTACAATCTATTCTCTCCCGACAATATTATTTTGATTACTCCCAATGAAGGACTTTCAAAACAGCACTTTGAGGAATTGCAGAAAAGTGGAATTGCTTCTCGGCTTTATGCAGGTAGTTTAAGTGCTCTTGGAAAAACTTGGGAGCGTGAAATTTTAGTAATAGAGATGACAAAATTTGTGGAAGAGAAAAAAGGTGGAGGAGTTACTCTACCGGTTGATGTGTTTGAGGGAAGAAATCTTGTTTTTGTGGATGAAGGGCATAAAGGCAGGAGATCAGAAGAGCAAAAATGGGCAAGACTTAGAAATAAACTTGCGGAAAACGGTTTTGTCTTTGAATACAGCGCAACTTTCGGACAGATTTTAAGTGTGCCGAAACAAAGCAGAAAAACAAGAACAAAAGAAAGGGGGAAAAGAAAACATGAAGAAGAAGTACTTAAAGAATATGCCAAATCAATCGTTTTTGATTATTCCTATAAATACTTCTATCTAGATGGATATGGCAAGGACTTCTCTGTTTTAAATGTAAAGCAGGCAAAAATTAGCGAGCAGGAATTTCAAGAATCAATGTTTGTAGCTAATATGTTATCTTTTTATGAGCAAATTCTCACTTTTGAGGAGAATAAAAAGAAAGCATTAGAATATAACCTTGAAAAACCACTCCGGATTTTTGTGGGGACGACAGTCGTAGGTAAAAAGAATAAGCAAAAAAAGTCGAAGGGAGAAGAAGAGACAATATCCGATGTTATTCAGATTGTGGAGTTTATAAAAAGAGTAATCCAGGATGAAGACTGGGTAAGGAAGTGGGTAAAAAATATTCTGGATGGTAATACAAAATTAAAAGATGAAGAGGATAAGGATGTATTTAGCAGAAAATTTGAGTATCTCAGAAGTAGAAGCATTGATTTTGAGGACTTATACAAAAAAGTTTTTGGAGGGAAAGGAAATTTTGGCATACATGAATTAAAAAACGCCGAAGGAGAGTTGGGATTAAAGGTTGGAGAGAATGAATATTTCGGAGTTATAAGTATCGGTGATGTCTCTGGTTTTAAAAAACAATTAGAGAAAAAGGGAATAACTGCAGAGCAGGATGCTGTATCGAGTTCTCTTTTTGATGATATTAAAAAAGAAGGTTCTAAAATAAATGTCCTCATTGGTTCAAAGAAATTTATTGAAGGTTGGGATACCTGGCGTGTTTCTTCAATGGGACTTTTGAATATTGGCAGAGGTCAGGGACCTCAGATTATTCAGTTATTTGGGAGAGGAGTAAGACTGAAAGGTAAAGGGATGTCCCTTAAAAGAAGCGATGAGAAAACTCAGGTTCAATTCTTAGAGATGCTTAATATTTATGGGATCAAGGCTGACTATTTAAGCAAGTTTTTAGAGGCAATCAGAAAAGAGGAAGTGGAGTTTGAGACTATTGAAATACCTGTTCAACCTCAACATGAGGAAAAATGGAAAACTCTTTATACCCTTTCTAAAAATGAGAATAAGAAGTTTGAAGAGGAGGAAATTTTAAGGTTAGAGATTGATGATAGGATTTATTTCACAATAGACCTTCTGCCAAAGGTGTCAATATATCTGGCAAAGGAGAGAAAAAAGGAGGGAATTAAGGTAGAGGAAATAAAGACAGAAGTTAAGGAATTTAGATTCACAGAAGAATTGATAGATTTGCTTGATTGGGAAAGGATTTGGCAAGAAGTTTATGATTTCAAAATTGTAAAAGGCTACTGGAATTTGGTTTTAGATAGAGGGGTGCTAAAAAACTTACTTTTATCAGATAGATATAAAATTATGACACTTCCTGAAGCTCTGGAGGTTAAAAGCGAGGATGATGTAAGACGGGTGGAGGATATGGTGCTTTTAGTTATTAAAAAATATCTGGATCTATTTTATAGAAAAGATGCCAAGCGCTTTGAGACGGAAAATTTAGGTTATGATACAGTCGGAAAACAGTTGCCACTCTTTGTTTTTGAAAAACCAGGAAAATACATAGTGCAGATAGATAAGACAAAAAAAGCACTAATCAAAGAAATAAGGAAACTGGCAAAAGATTTAGATAAATTAATAAAAGAAGAATCTGACGAATTGCCGAGGATTTATTTTGATAGCCATCTTTATTTGCCTGTTCTTATTCAAAGTAACAAAATAGATAAAATATCGCCTGCCGGTCTTGTAGAAAGTGAAAAAGAATTTGTTTCAGGTCTTAAGGAATATTTGAAAAAGAATAAGAATAAATTTTCAGTTGAGGCATATCTTTTAAGGAATTATCCAAAGTCAGGTGTAGGATTTCAACTTAAGTGGGCAGGTTTCTATCCTGATTTTATTATGTGGGTCAAAAAAGGTAAAAAGCAAATTATAGTTTTTATTGACCCAAAAGGATTAGAGCATACAAAAGGATTGAATAACGAGAAGATAAAATTTGCAGGCTTTTTGGATGAAAAGGATGACCCTGAAACAATTACCATAAGACAGATTGAAAAAAGCCTTGGTGATGAAAATATTAGTTTGGAATCTTTTATACTTTCCTGGACTTCTCATGATGAATTGAAAAAAGGAGAAACTACTTTTCCTTCAAAAGATGAATATATAAAACATCATGTTTTATTTTTAAAGGATAGTAACTGGCCTGAAAGATTATTTAGCAACCTAATAACCTCCACTGACCAGCGATTTTGATTGAGGGGATTTGACCAGAGCGGGCAAGTTTATAGATCGTGTGTTTATCCATCTGTAGATACTCAGCAACCTGTTTAACCGTCATTATTTCCTTTTCTTCCATAAAGCCTATACTCTTTCATTTATCAGAATATAATTTTTCATAAAATCTGCCAAAATTATACAAAATAAAATAACGATTGCCAAGGGAAAAATTTCAAAAAAGCAGACAAAAGAGGATCTCCTTTAGTTCTTTGCAATTATTGTATTTTCAAACCTTAAATGCAGCGTGCGAAAATCGTTCAGACTGGCTCCCCGGACTGGACAATGTTGATAACAGGAAAATACTTTGGATAGGCTCGATTCAGCTGTTTCTTTTTCAAGAAATAGGAAGATTTTTGTTAATGTATCAAGCATATGTACGCCGTATTCCGCTCTACGAAGCCAGTCAGCATGACTCCTTACGTAAGCTAAGACGAATAGAACTCAGAAATAAAAGATAGCGATTCATAATAAAAAAGGTGTATGTTGCAGAAAAATCTCTGGATCATCCAGATTCTTGGCTTTGATAACCCCTTCAGCATACTTAGACGCGCCTCTATGAAAACCTTGTTTGCTATTGATCAAATCCTTGAAAGATTTCTGACCTCTTATTCCATTCTTGTACCCATATACATAAAACATGGGCAGACCATCTACTGCTTTTTCGCCGTTAAGAAACAAAATTAAGCCATTTATATATCCATCAATATATGCTACATCAAAATATTTCTTTCTGTGAATCTTTTCTTTTCTGATTTGCTCATATCTCTTTAATTGATTATAAATATTCACCGGATTTGAATATTCACCAGTGCATTTCTTGGCTAAATATCTTTGAAAGGCGTCAATCAAACCATCTTGATATGAATAAGTGTATATTAAAATGGGGTTGAGTTGTACGTTGAAATTCTTCATCACTTCACAATGAATCTCCAGCACATTTTGTAATGCCAGTCTCACATTTTCACTTACAACATCAACAATTAAAACACCCTTCTCTATCAATATTCTCTTAAGACAGTGAATAAAAAAAGTGCCATCTGTAATTATTGGCGTCATTGAAGAATCTCTTGGTTCTGTTTGAAATCTCTTGTCTAATGTCACCACATAGGAGTGAGGCGCTATTTGGCCCAGTTCTTTCTTTAGGAGAGCATAGATTCTATTAAAATCTTCATCACCAAAAGAATAACCAATAAAAACCACTGTTTTCGTTGCGAGTAACAATTTCAGATAACTACCAATAATATTACCCCTTAATCTCCTTAAGCATTTCCTGTAATCTTCAGCAGTCACAATAATAGAACCAATATTGTTGATTGAACCATGTATTTTCAATACTTTTCTCTCTGGCAAATCCCAAAAAGCAAAGTCTTCTTTAGTGACAATAGGTATCGCACCACATTCTCTTTCAAAAAAATCATCCCAACTCGTGGTAACAATATCTTTAATCAGGTAGATAGTTGACAGCTCTTCATGGAACTGTGTAGCAAAGTTATATAGGCATGGAAATGTCTTTACATAATCTATCCGATCCCTGATCTTATTTAATAATTTCTTTCTGCCATTCTTTTGCTGGCAATATTTACTCATTAACTGTGAGAAGCTCAATGAAATATTTCCGGGATTTGTTCCTAGCTCATATGCTATATCTTCATAGAGCGTATATGGAAAAACGTGTTTCCTTTCGGTGCTTACGCCAGCTCCTGCAAATATAACTAGCTTCCCTTCCATTGCAGCATTAACAATCTCCTCTGGCATTTCAAATGGCTTACTGTTTTTGCAAATATTACACTTCTTATGGTGTTCCATTTCATCCCTCTTTTATCCTTCGTTATAGTGACGTTTGTGGGTGCTTGAGGAACTACTTAAATATAGGGCTCGCCGGATACAAGCATTTGACCATACTTTATGAAAGTAGACCATTCTGTCGCTATCTTAATCCACTGAACCAGGTTCCAGAAAGATTTGGGGAACTAAAAACCTTCTATATTAAATATTTACTTCACCAATCTATCATTCTCTTTTTCGATCTTCCTTATGTCTGCTTCTTAGTCTTTAATTTTAAGTATGTGAAGCATTTTCGAAAGTCGAGCCCGTTGTTGAGTTAATCATAACACAAAGATAGTGAGCCTCAGTTTCATTGTCTGTGGCAAATAAAGATATTGTATCTGTTGGGGTTATGGTTTATACTCAAAACTTTTTTAAATGAAGAAGCTACTTCTTCCAACATCCTGCTATGGTATCCCATGATTTATCCATTCTAGTTTTATCTTTAATTGAGATTACTGTCGGTTTTAAGAATGCAGTAATTCTGCCCATTATTTCGTTGAATTCTTGATTCAGATCAAGTCGTGATTTGCGTAGGAAGGCAATCCACTGCTTCCTTCTTCCTTCATCATTATGGAATTCTGTCCGAAGAACCAGTGGATTGTCAGGTATAGGGGTTTTTCTTCTCTGAAAAGTAGAATCAATTGCCTTTTTAAGCTTGGAACCTTGGAAATTATGACTGATAGAAAGGGTGTAGATATCATAAAAATCCTTCATCCGACTATTAGCCATAGCCAGTTTAACCATAGCTTCAAACTTCTCGGAGACAATGCTTTCTATTGAATAGACTTTAACTTTTGGTGATTTTTCCTCTAATAAAGTTGGAAACTCCATTAGTTTAGGTTTGGGAATGATTATATCTCCAAAGGCGATGTCCATTTGTAGTCTCTTCCTTGCCTGACCGAGAGTTGTATCAATCTTGAGCCGTATTCCCTCGTAATCTGTGTCTTCTTTTATCCGTTCCGATGTTATTGATAAGGAATTAAATTTAACTCCGTCATCACAATGTAAGTCGGCAATATTTCTAAGAATGTATTCAAGTTCAGCAGGGTCATTTTTCACCTGTTCCGCTAGAAAATCGATATCTTTAGTTGGACGCGATCTTGGCAGCTTCAAACAAATCAGGAGAAGCCCCCCTTTCAACACAAAATGGTCAGAAAATCTGGAAATTGCCAGACGGCAAAGAAATCTTTCCTGAAAATATCGCAGTAGAAGAGCATCAAAATCTATCTTCTCTGCTCTCGCAATATTCATAAGTTTTGCTCTTATTGAGGCGGGTTTATTCTTAATCTCTCTTTTCATCTTTATTCCTGACCTGCTCCTAAATCATGGCATTAAGCCATGTCTCTAGCAGTGGTTTAATCCGACAAATTTCAGCATATTCAAGTAGTCTCTCCAGATTGC
>Ga0315544_1003384_pt1 | contig 10593 bp, 9 predicted proteins | sample SalMarSW160130MG_2_FD_202543 | JGI IMG/M metagenome (GOLD analysis project Ga0315544, IMG submission 202543) | Salt marsh sediment microbial communities from the Plum Island Ecosystem LTER, Massachusetts, United States - Salt Marsh Sediment SW1601-130 ... | reverse complement strand
GCCTCCGTTGAAGAAGCCATCCAGGTGGCCACAAATTATAACGAAATCCCACGCTGCGACCGAAGAACCATCAACCGTAGAAAGAAAAAACATCAGGCAATACAACAGCTTCAGCCGAACGAAATACAACAGGAAACAATAGCAGCGGTTACCGACTAAAGCAGAATTGCATTGCATAACACCTCAGCAGAGCCATCAAACTGCGCCCAAATACGTGTACAGCACATCAAAATCATATTTTGTTATTGCTCTTTTAGCGGCTGTCGGCTTTAATAATATTGGCCGTGCTAAGCGGGGTGTTAGCGGTACCCTGTACTCGCAATCCGCTACAGCGAGGCTGAATTCTTTTCAGAGGGTTGATTGAGCTGGGTCACTACCGTCATAAGCGATGTTGACAGCCGGGTCCCATGCAAACGAACGGCGCGAACCTGGTCAGGCCGGGAACGGAGCAGCCATAAACGTTAGTCCGTTGTGCTGTGGAGCAACCCAGCCCGAGTTGGCTGTGGCAGCAAACCTATCGAAATTAACTCGAAGAAAAGTGCACGGCCATTTAACAAAATATTCCACAAAGAGGTCGCAAAGATAGATATCGAAATGCTGCTATGAGCATCAGCAGCATAAATAATTCGAGTGAAAATAGTTTACGCATATTAACACAGGGCAAAACTGCGATTTTTAAATAATGGTGGAAATTGCAGTTTTTTCAGATTCATTTCGGGAAAACGCTGTTATATTCGTTATATATTGTCTATTTTAATGGGCTTTGGGGTGGAAGATGTCCATTCCGTGAGGAGATAGGCAAGATGCCTCAATTAGTTAAAATAATAGTTGTGCAAAAAGTGTGCAAAAATGCGCATAAATTTGCAAAAATTGGTCAGTAATTTACAAAAATGCGCGCCTTTTGAGCAGAAATATGTCAAAAATATAGCACTTTTTTAAATTAACATTTTGTTGGTTTAGGAAAGATAGGAAAGAACATCCTACCACAGATTTCACAGATGGAAGGAGGCAGAGGACAGAGAACGGGCGGCAGATAACGCAAGACGGATGACGGACGAGGCTTGTCCGCCGTAGGCGGGGATAGATGAAGGAGGACAGACGACAGACGACGGACGACAGAAATCGGAATACAGAGGATGGTTAGCCGGCACACTCGTTGTGCCGGTTGAGGCAATAAGCAATACTCAATACGCGCGACGAGAAAAATACCAACTATTGGGTATGGAATAATAAACACATTTCGTTGAATTTCAGTCGATCCCGATTCATCTGGATTGTGGATGGGGAAATCAAGAAAAGGGCAATTAGTTAATGTAGGCAAAGGCAATATTATCGGACGTTGCGTATTTTATTATTATAGTTTTATGATGCAGAAATTTAATCTTCCTTTGTAATTCTTCGGGTTTTAACCCATAGTTGTTTACTTCTTCCTTCGTAATAATACGTCCATGAGAACGTAGATGAAAGTGAAAGACTAAGACGGGCAGGTTTTGGCCAGTCTATGTAAATGCCAGGTCCGTAAGGTCGTGCGTGGAAATTTTCTATTAGAGTTTAATAATGATAATTCGGTAATAGAGGAAATCTTATTAGCGATGCTCGATGCCTGGAATTAGAAGACAGAAGACAGAGAACGGAGGACGGAAAATAGACGATACACGAGTGATGAGCGACGCACGACGAGAAAAATACCAACTATTGGGTATGGAATAATAAATGCAATTCTTTTAATTTCAGCCGATAATATATTGTGGATGGGAAAAATCCCTGCACAGAATTTGTATTAATTGTCAGATTTTGGTGGTAAAATTAGAGGTCAATTCAAAAGTTAAAAAGGCAAAAGATAAAATTCAAAAAACAACGTGATTTTTGGTGATAAAAGATGAATATGATTATTATAATCTGGCCGAATCGTAATTGAGGATTAAAGAATGGGATTCACAGTCTTAGCAGTAGATATTTTTTGCGGTATCGGAGGTTTAACTCATGGGCTTATTAAAGCTGGCATCCCGGTAATTGGAGGCATTGACTCGGACGAGACATGCAAGTATGCCTACGAGACTAACAACAATGCCTTATTCATTAAAAGTGACGTAAGAAACCTTAAAGCAGCTGATGTAAAATCTCTTTTAGGGAAGGCGGATTTTAATGTCTTGGTAGGATGTGCACCATGTCAATGTTTTTCAAGGCATACACAAAAACTTAAAAACAGAAACAAAGACGAAAAATGGAAGCTGTTGGATTCATTCTCCTCACTCATATCAGGTGTACTGCCTGACGTCGTTTCAATGGAAAATGTTGCCGAAATTCAAAAACATAGGATTTTTAAAGACTTTGTAAAAGAACTTAGGTCGTTAGGCTATTATGTTTTTTGGGAAGTTATTTATTGTCCGAATTATGGAATACCTCAAAATCGAAGGCGTTTAGTTTTATTGGCATCGAAACTTGGAAAAATCGAAATTATTGCGCCAACGCATCCACCATCTCGTTACAAAACAGTTCGTGAAGTAATAGGCAAACTCGAAGAAATAGAAGATGGTGGCTCTTCTTCGAAGGATTCCTTGCATAGAACATGGAGTCTCACATCCATAAATAAAAAACGCATTAGACAATCCCTGCCGGGAGGTACTTGGCTTGATTGGGATGAGGAGTTGCGTGCTCCATGTCATAGGAAAAAGAGCGGGAATACTTACAGTGCTGTTTACGGACGGATGCGCTGGGACGAACCAAGTCCTACAATCACCACACAGTTTTATTCGTACGGGACTGGAAGGTTCGGTCATCCCGTACAAGACAGAGCTCTTTCGCTCCGAGAGGGAGCCTTGTTACAAACATTTCCGAAGTATTACGATTTTATCGACCCGGAGCGACCTATATATTTCAGTCGTATCGGAACACACATAGGTAATGCAGTTCCGGTAAGACTAGGAATAGTCATAGGTAGAAGCATAAAAAAACATATAGAGAAATATTATGAAAAATAATAAGCCATTCACATTCGAAATCTCTTTAAGTGTTCTGAATCATTTGGGAAGGAACCTGTACAGAAGCTTTATAACTGTTCTTGGGGAGGCGATTTCTAATTCATGGGATGCTGATGCCGAAAATGTGTGGATTTATATAAACAAAGAAAAGAACAACTTCTTTATAAAAGACGATGGATTGGGGATGACATCTAATGATTTTCAAAATAAGTTTTTGAAAATCGGATATTCGAAAAGAAGAGAAGGAAAAGTTTCACTAAAATATAAGAGGCCATATATCGGTAGAAAAGGAATAGGGAAACTGGCGTTGCTTTCGTGTGCCAAAAAAATAAGCATTATATCTAAAACTCTAAGTACAGAATACACGGGTGGTGTCATAGATAATACTGGCCTTACCAAAGCAATTGAACATGACTTAACGCCAGATAAGTATCCATTAGGAAAGGTGGATTTGAAATTATTTACTAAATATATATTAGGGCACGAAAAGGGTACCATTATCAAATTTGAGAAAACTAAAGAAGATGTTAAAAATACAATTTCATACTTAAAAAAACTTATTGCACTATACTTTAGGTTTTCGTTAATTGACGAGAGCTTCAATATTTTTGTAAATAATGAACAGGTAACACTTGATGATATAAAATATCTGTCAGAATCAACTGAATTTTTATGGAATATTAATAGTCTTGAAGATCCTTATATTGATACATTATCTAAACTTAAAAATAAACAAATAAATATAGACAACGCTTTAAAAATAACCGGTTTTATCGCTACGGTAGAAAAACCAAAAAATCTAAAAATTGCAGGGACCGAAGAAAAGATTGGTATTGATTTGTTTGTTAATGGACGGTTAAGAGAAAGAGGTATTTTAAGCCATCTGCCTGATTTTTCAACGAGACATATAGCGAGTTACCTTTATGGTCAGATTCATTTTAATGAACTAGATGCAGACCAAATCGACAGATTTGCCACTAGTAGAGAAGGTATTATTCCTGGTGACTTAAAGTACGGAGAGTTGCTAAAAATTCTCAAGGAAAAAATGTTGGAGAAAATCAGCGATGAATGGGATAAACTTCGTTTATCTAGAGATGAAGATGGTGATGATGAGAATCCACGAAAAACCTTAAAAGAACGAAGGGCTCTTAGCCTGTATAATCTCTCCTCAAAAGATTATGTGATAGAAAGAAACGCTGATGTAAAAAAATGGAGAAAAGAATTACAACCGGATGCAGAATTTAATATTCCAGCATATGTAGATTGTTTTTTATCGGAAAATCTTATTAGAAAGTATATCCAAGAAAAAAAAGTGCCATTAACACCACGAACAACAAACGAAATAACAGATTGCAAGGGAATAGAGCAGAAGCGAAAAGCGAATGCTAATATTAGTTTTGATATTAGCAGAAGTGGCGATTTAAGTTATGTAGGAATGGATACTTTAGCTGAAGTAGTTGATGGAGTAGCAAAGCAAAATGTTGCATCTTTAGCGCGAGATGCAATTGAATATAAGCCAATGAGGAATGCGGTTGGACATACAGCGTTATTAACACAAGTTGCAAAACATAGACTAAGGCTTGTGTACGAGAATATAAAAGGAAGAATAAGGACGCTATTGTCTGGCAATAAATAGAAAACCATGGCGGATATTTATGACAAAGTCAAACGTAGCGAAATAATGTCCCTTGTCAAGCATCACCGGACTGCTCTGGAGGAAAAGGTAGCCGGTCTTTTAAAAAAACTCGGAATAAAATATCGTCGCAATGTAAAATCCCTGCCCGGCCAGCCAGATTTCGTAATAAAATCGGCAAAAACAGTTATATTCGTTCACGGCTGTTTCTGGCATGCCCACAGCAATTGTAAGTTAGCGAGACGCCCCAGAACGAATAAGGCGTTTTGGGTTTGGAAGGCGATTGATAACAAACGTAGGGACCAACGTAAAAATCGGCTATTACGAAAGCAAGGATGGCATATATTGACAATCTGGCAATGCAATCTTCGACAGCCGGAGAAAGTTTCACGCCGAATAGAAAAGATGTTGCTTGGTTCTTAAGCCACTGGCGGACTCACCACATGGCTTGCGCGAGGACAAGTTATCAGGAGCCCCTTGCAATGCAAGGGGCTAACAAAAAAAGAAAAACCCTCTTGTGATGCACATTATTGAAAACCCCTTGCGGTGCAAGGGGCTAACAGATATATTTCTTGATATGGCGAGAATGATTGGCTTTATGACGACCTGGACCACCTACGGAACATGGTTGCAAGGCAGTAAAAAAGGTTATGTTAAAAACGGAATCACCTTAAAAGCAAACCCTGAATTAGAGAAATCCAACAAAGAATTGCTCAAGCACGACAAAATAACTATTCCCAAAAGTTTTCGCTTAATAGTCAAAAACGCAATCCTTCAAGAAGCAGAAGAAATCGGCCAAAAAGTTTATGCGATAGCAGTATGTAGTAACCATGTACATATTGTTATTGAAAGTATCGGTGAAAGATGCGGTTATTCGGTTGGCCGATTCAAAAAAGCAGCGACAAAAGCACTTAGAAAATACGGTTTTAACGACAAGGTGTGGACAAAAGGATTTGACAAAAGATATTGTTATAATGAGCAGGAATTAGAAAAGAAAATCAAATACGTTCAACGACACGAAGATTAAAATTTTAGCCCTCTGCATTGCGGAGGGTCATTTAATTGCTCGGCGATACTTCTCACAAGCAGAGGACAGAAGCCGGAGAACGGGCGTGGTTTTCTGCGAAGGCGGGTAAAATGCGTGGAATTAGCCTTGCTTTGTTTAACTGTCCGTGTCAAGCACGGACTGACCCTCCGCCGCACTACATGCTTTGGAGGGCAGGCGACAGATAACGGAGGACGGAAGACAGATGACAGAGGGCAGAAGTTTACCCGCCTGACTTCGGCGAGCTCAGTCGAGCCGTGGCGGAACAGAAGACGGAGGACGGACGAGGCTTGCACGCCGAAGGCGGGGGTAATGTGAGATAGACAGACGACGTTATCTCACGGGATGAATTGCGGTGGGGTTGAAAAAAATATAGTGTTTTTAGGAGAAAGGCTGATAAAATATAAGCTCTTAGCCCTTTTTAAAAGGATCGATTTATGGCTTTCGATAATAGCAAATCATCGCAGCGCCAAAGAGACGAAGCATCTGTTGAGATTCTCAGAAAGCTCAGGGAGAAGCTGCTCTCTAACAATATTTCAACTGCGAGACTGGCAGCCTTGAATCTGTCATGGAAACAAGAGGATGGCTTAGCAATACTGACGGAGGCATTATTCGGCAACTATCCAAGGACAGCTAAAAAGGCAGCAGCCTACGGACTGAGGAGTATGAATGGCAGAATGCAGAAATTGGCTTTGGAAGTTCTTGAGCAAGGGCTAAGACATCGTGACCGTACTACCAAAGCTGCATGTGTTAAGTCTATATCCCTGATGAAAGGTCAGGTTTCGGGGACAGGTTAAGAAATACAAGTCACTTTCAAGCAAGGAGAAACATATATGGGCGATAAGGGAAAAAGAGATATAGGCAGAAGAGAACAACAGAAAAAGGCAAAGCTTAATCCGAAGGAAAAACGAAAATTAAAAAAAGAAAAGAAGAATAAATAATTGCTCAGTGGTGTAAGCAGAAGACGGATGACGGACGAGGCTTGCACGCCATAGGCGGGGATAGATGAAGGAGGACAGACGACAGACGACGGACGACAGAAATCGGAATACAGAGGATGGTTAGCCGGCACACCCGTTGTGCCGGTTGAGGCAGTAGGCAATACTCAATACGCGCGACGAGAAAAATACCAACTATCGGGTATGAATTTGAATTCCTAGATAAAGGAGATTCTATGAAAGTCCTATTTATCTGTTTCTTGACGTTCTTGCTCGTTTCCGTTGGATTCGACAGGCTCACCACCGAGGCCTCGGCGGCAGAGACGCTGGACATCTACGTTATCGACACCTGCGGAGGTAAGGCAGTGATTCTGCTGACGCCCGCCGGCGAGACGATGCTCATTGATGCCGGCTATCCAAGACAAGATGACCGAGATACAAACCGGATCGTCGAGACGGCCCAGGCTCTTGGAATCAAGCAGTTCGATTACATCGTAGCTACCCACTACGACGCCGACCACGTCGGCAACATCCCACAAGTGGACGCGAAAATCCCGGGGCGAATCTTCGTGGACCATGGCGATGTCCTGCCCACGGCAAATGAAAGGGATAAAAAGAGATATTACGAGCCATATCTAAAGGCTATCGGCGACCGGAAACGCATGTCGGTCAAGCCCGGCGACGTAATTCCGATGAAAGAGCTGAAGGTCACGGTGGTTGCCTCAGGTGGTGACGTGCTCTCCGAACCTCTGCCGGGAGCCGGTCTACCCAATGAATTTTGCGACGCAGCCACAAAGCCAGACTATAAAGATGAATATGACAATGCTGGGTCCGTTGGACTGCTGTTTGAGTTCGGCGGATTCTGCATGTTGGACCTGGCGGACCTGCTAAATACAATCGAGTACAAGCTCATGTGTCCAAATAATCCGATCGGAACGGTGGACCTGTTCATGGTGAGCCATCACGGCTTTAAGGTGTCAAACTCCAAATTTTTGGTTCATGCCATCCGGCCGAAAGTAGCCATAATGAACAATGGAGCCCGCAAGGGCGGCGAGCCGGAGGTGCTGGACATCCTCAAAAGCTCACCCGGCCTGCGGGACATCTGGCAGCTGCATTACTCAATCGCCGGCAAAGACAAAAACGCACCCGAGGACTTCATTGCAAATCTGGAGGAAAAGTGCGAAGGCAAACTAATAAAGGTGTCCGCGAAGCGCGACGGCACCTTTACCGTGACGAATAGCAGAAATAATTTCTCAAAAACGTACAAACCGAAGAAGATAATCTACAAGCCAATTGATATGGATTTTGAGGTCCCCATTTCAATAGATATGAACGAACCTAACCAATGAGAAATTCGATTATGCGCGGCCCAAGAATGAGCAAGGCAATCACAACAGAGCCTATAGCCGAGATGAGCACCGCGCCGGCCGCGACGTCTTTCGCTCTTCCCACCACGGGATGAAATTCATGGGATGCCACGTCAGCCAAAAACTCCAACGCTGTATTTAATGCCTCCGCCGTCCAAACGGACATGATTGCTATGACCAACCAGCACCATTCTCCGGGGGTGAGGTGCAATATGGCGCCGGCGATAAGGACGAGAACGGACGCCGTGGCGTGTATCCAGGCGTTGTGCTGCGATTTGAGCATTAAACCAACGCCATAGAATGCGTTCCTAAAGCTTCGTATTCGGCCTGTAAATGAAAACTTTTGGCCCATTCATAATTCTCCAAGTCGTAGTCGTAGCGGGCATTGCTAAATACTATATCGGAATAAATTGTGTCCGGATTTAATGAAAAACCCTGTGGCAAGCCAGAGGGAATTATCAAGTTAAAGATTTGCAGGAAAAAGGATTTTAATGACTCAATGCTCTGTTGAAAAGGCCATTTGTCATTTCGACCGAAGTGAGCGTAGCGAACGGAGTGGAGAAATCTGCTAAAGCAAATATCACTTCAATTTTTTCTCCAGCGCCTCTGCAATCTGGTACGCCACGAAGTATCCGTTTTCGATTCGCTCCTTGTCCGTCATCCCCCGTTTGAGCATCCGGTATCCTTCAATACCATCATAGAAATGCGGGTCCGTGGATTTGTATAAGTCATCAAATGTTGATGCATCCTTCGCATAAACTTTGGCCTTTTCTAAATGCTCTTTGGCCGAAAGACCAAGCAGCCTTTCTTGCCCCGTCTCTATCAAAACCTGCCCGCATAATAAATGAATATCCGCCAGCGTCAGCCGATACCCCGCTCGTTCCGCGATCTGGTGCGCTTCTTTAAGCGTTTCTTCAATTTGTCTTAGCTTACCTGCATCCAGCTCCCCCGCTGGATTCTTCACCCACTCTAATCTCGCGCAGGCTAAGAGGATGTCCGCCTCCATTTCTACCATATTCACCGTCCGGCACCGCCGAAGCGCCTCGTTCAAGCAACGCTCCGCTGCCTCTAATTCATTGCCCGCCTTGATAATAAATTTCTCTTTTAGTACCATAAATATTTCCTCATCCGGCACCGCCCCCTAAAAGGCTGATATACGTCAAATTTCAGTAGGTGGCAATGCCATCTAGTGGACTGCTGCAAAACCTCTTTTTTAGCTATATGGCATTGAAAGGTAGTATAGTAACCGACCTCATGAATGAGAAGATAAACGGAGAGAGTCGTTAAAAGGCTTCCCTAGATTTCCTCACCCAGTGCCACCGGTAACGGGATGCTTCAACCAATGGGTTGGAGTGGAGCGGAGGTTCAAGCTGCTGCACACAGTGTTGGGAGTTCTTTTTGATTTAAATGATTCACATTGACTATATGCGGCCCTCACTATGTTCAAGTTGTTAGTTCTCTTACCCTGATTTCTCTTCATAAGTGCGGATGCGTTCTAACTCATCCTTTGACTCGAAGAACTGCCATAGAACCTGATTTACTAGGCTCGACTTGGTCCGCTTTGAACCCATATTAAGTTTCAGTTGCTTGCAAAGTTGGATTAGTTGTCGTTGTCCCAATTCATTGAGACGCAACGTCACCTCCTCTTTGCTCAGTTGTGGTAATCTTGTTGCAAGTTCCACAATATCTACCGTCGGGTTCACCTTACTTGTAGCTCTAGGTTTGAGTTCGGACAAAGGCTTATCTGGCATTTGGCGGAGGGCATCAGCTACCTCCACAAGCAGCGCAGCGAGTTCGTGAGTAGTACGCTTCGAAGCCATAACCGATTATTCCTCGATGCGGCTGATGAACTCAGCAGCACATTCCTTCATCTGATTCTCGTACACGCGGTCGGCTGCGTATCCTGAGATAGCAATGGGTGATTTCGAGGGCTCAGAACTCTGGGCAACTTTATCACTGTGCGAAACGAAGTGTGTAAACACCAGCCCAGGCCACTTTTCCCGAACTCTGTCCATTACACGCTCTTGATATACAGTACCGCCTGTTTGAGTTCGAACTCGATTGAAAATTATACCCTTCATCAATGGACTTGTCACTTCACCAAATCCCTGTATGCTACGATTAACCTCCTCTACTACACGCCTTACAGCTTTCTCAATCTCGCTAATGCCAAGAGTAGATAGATACTCTGGCATAGCTACGATTATTAAGGCATCGCTAGCAAGAATCGCATTCTGAGTGATTAGATTCAGATTTGGTGGGCAATCACAGATGATGTAATCGTACTCGTCTTTAATTGTCCCAAAGGCAGCCCTTAGGATTCGGCGCCCTTCAAACCCTCTAGCACCAAAGCGCATGGCTAAATCCATATCAGCCGTCATGAGTTCCAAGTGTGAAGGAAGAAGGTCTAAAGATACAATTTCTCCGTTCCTCGGGTGAGTGAGAAATTTGCTACGGATAGCATTGTGTAAGTCAAAATCCTGTGGTGTCTCCGATGTGGCAGCAGTAAACACATTCTTTAGTGTGCCATGCTTATTTGCCCAATCTTCCCACGCCTCGGCGGTCATTAGATAAAATGTGGCATTTGTTTGTGGATCGAGGTCGGCCAATAGTACTCGCCTTTTTTTAT
>Ga0315544_1003381_pt1 | contig 10603 bp, 7 predicted proteins | sample SalMarSW160130MG_2_FD_202543 | JGI IMG/M metagenome (GOLD analysis project Ga0315544, IMG submission 202543) | Salt marsh sediment microbial communities from the Plum Island Ecosystem LTER, Massachusetts, United States - Salt Marsh Sediment SW1601-130 ... | reverse complement strand
TGTGATGAGGCAAAGTCCCGTGCTTCAGGATTCAGATTCGACATCAGGCTCCTCCCAATCTGTTTTTGCCCATGATACCTGGCTCACGCCTGATGTCCAGATTTCGCAAAACAATTGAACACTATTGACACTTCCCCTTTCTCCTGACTTACTACAGGCGCTTTACGCCTTTGCCGAACAATCTCCGTTGCCGCCGTCGCTAGCCCGACGACGAGCCAGAACAGGGTGACGGAGTGAATAAAGTCCAGGTTGAAAAAGTAGTGATCGAAGAAACCGCCTACCAGCGCCCCAAAGATACCCGCGTGCAGCCCCCACCACAGCGGCTCCAGTTCGGGCTCTTCCGCCGCCAGATGCCGGGTGCGCCAGAAACGGACGAAGAGTACAACCACGATGACGAGGAAGCCGGCCAAGCCGATCAACCCCATCTGCTCGGCGATGAGGAGATAGACGTTGGAGACACCGACGTAGGTATCGATGTCCGGCGAGCCGGCGAAGCCAACGCCCAGCCAGGGATACCGCCCGATCAGGATGAACGCGTCCTTGTACTCGCCGAGACGCATCTGCATCGCCAAATCCTCAAACTGTATGCCTTCGATGAAGTGGGCGACATAGCCCGGGGCCAGGACGAACACGACGCCCAGCGCTATGAGCAGGAACGGCCACAGGTAGCGATACCTCAAGGTGGCGACGACGGCCAGCGTGATCGCCACGCCCCCCAGCGCGCTCCGACTGATAGTCAGCCCCAGGCAGAGGGCTATCACACCCATGATCGGCACCAGGTAGCGACGGTGGATGACAGGACGCTGGGCGAACAGTTGCAGCACGGCGACGCACAGCACTAGGCTGAGCAGGCTGCCCAGCACGTTGGGATCGACAGAGGTGGACGTGGCCCGCATCGGCAGCGTGGGGTCGTCGCGGATGTAGCGCAGAACACCTGACCCGACGGGGTAGCCCAGCCGCCCCAGCCTGGAGAGGATGTCGATGACCAGATCCTCGGAGACGTAGGTAGCGAGGACGTAGAGGACAATGCCGATCGCCGCTGCTGCGAACGCGCCCCAAACCAGCGCCTGGACGACACGCCGTAGCCGATCCGCGTCACGCACCGTGTTGACGACGAGGAAGAAGAGCGCCACGCTGAGCATGATCTCCGCAAAGTGGCGAATGAGGTAGGAAGTCAGCGCAGCGTGGGATAGCCCAAAGACGAACGAGCCCACCGCCAGCAGCATGAACACGCCGACGGGCAGCCCCAGCGGTGTGGCGATAAAGTCCCGCTGGACAGCGGTCGCCACCTGAAATGCCCAGACGAAGAACAGCGCGCCCAGTGCCGCGTCGAGCAAGGTGGGTGTGAAACCGATCTCGAAGGGGAAAGAGGCAAAAGGCAGCAAGCAGACGATGCCGACGACGACCCAATAGGCCACCTGAATGTTGCGCATCATCCACAAGCCGATGAATACGGCGAACAGACCTGCCGCACCGACAACCGGGCCGAACTCGGCCAACAGGTAGCCGGCGACGAGTGCCAGTCCCGCACACAACACCAGCGCCGCCAGCACCGCCAGCAATCGGTTGCTGAGGATTCGGTAGAGCCAATCGTGAGCCATAGGATTCAGCGCACCTCTACACCAACCGGTATCTCGACACTGTCGCCCGCCCCGTCCAACCGCACCAGCCGTGCCAGCGTCTCCAGGTCATACATTCCCACCACCAGCCGGTACTGCCCTGGCGGGAGGTCGAGAGGCAGCACCACCGGGTGCGGATCAGTGATGATCTCGCCGGGGGCCCACAACCGCGTTGGATAATCACCCATCAGCGGTGGGCCGTCCCCCTGAGCCACCGGCTCCGGGCCATCACCCAACAAATGGACAAAGACCTGGTAGTCGGTCGAGGGCGTTCCCCGCGCCGCCCATTGAAGCGTCAGCGTGATCGTCTCTCCCGGCGCGACATTTTGCGCCGACAACTCGTACCCCCGCAGCGCGATCCCGTCGGCCAGCTCGACCTCCAGCGCATGGGTCAGCGCAGGCACGCGCTTGGGTGGCGCCAGCTTGGCTTCCCCTATGCCGACCACGCCCAGAGTCTCGTCCCTCTCCGGATCGTACAATCCCACCTCGATCCAGAGGAGGCTGGGAGCCGCCGCGTCTGCCGCAATCTCCACCCGGCAGCGGTCGCGCCAGACCTGGCCGGGCTTCCACAGGCTGGTGGGCACCATGCCGTTTGCAGGGTGACGCGCCGCGATCTGGCCCACCGGCTGGCGACCACGCCCCAGCACGTTGGCAAAGCTGACATAGTTCCTTCCGTCGGGCGCTACGGCTTCCCAGTATACCACAAATTCGACGTGGGCGGAAAGGTCGCCTGGCTGCACCACCTGCGATTCCAATTCCCACCCCACGATGCGGGCCACATCGCCCACACCCACCGGCTCGACGCGGGCTGCTGCAGGCATCTCGTCGAGAGTGAGCGGCTCTGGGTAAGCGTAGGCCGGGAGGACGGAGACGAAGGGCACGATCGCTGCCAGCGCAAGGAGGACCCCACCTGTCGCCCAGGCCACGGCGGGCTGCCAGCGGGCCGAGAACCATTCGCCGATCCCCAGGGCGAGAAACGTGCTGAGGGCAGCGATGCCCGGGAACATCAGCCGCCCCTGGAACGAATAGTACATCATCACCCAGCGCAGCAGCGCGACGAAAAGGATACCGACCCACAAGGCAGGTATCCACCACATGCCGATGCCATCCTTACGCCGCCGCCAGATCCGCAGGGCCAGACCCACCAATGCCGATAGCGAGAGCAGGTCGTAGAACCAATACACCGGCTCCGGCGCGGGGACGTTGACCCCACCGAACAGTCCCCAGTAGGTGCGACGGAAGGTGACGAATTCTTCCAGGAAGCCACGCAAAGTCAACGGCTCGGCCCGGTAGCCCAGAATCTCCATAAAAACCCTGACGGCAGTAGGATCGCCGTAGAGCCGCCAATTGCGAACGTACCACCAGCCAGCAATGGCCAGAGCCGTCAGAATCAACAACGAACAATGGCCAATCACCAACAGCGTGCGGCGAGAAAAAGGCATCTCTGGATGCTGACGCCAGGTGCGCAGGGCGACAACCAAGAGAGCCAGGGGGACTATCGCGACGAAGCTGAGTTTGGTCAGCGCACCCAGACCCAACACAATTCCGAGTGTTAAGAGACGGATGGCCAAGCGCTTGGTCGAGACTTGAGATTCGAGATTCGAGATTCCGATCAGTAGCAGGAGCGTCAGGCTGCCCAGGAGCGCAGCCAAGACGTCATTGTTGACCGCTGCACTGATGAAGAGGAACATGGGATTGAAGGCGGTCAGCATCGCAGCCAGCAGGGGAACCCACCGAGACCGCGGGCAGAGCTGGCTCGCCACGCGCCAAACCAGCCACACCGTCACTGCCCCCAGCGCCACGGAGGCCAGCCGAATCACGTGGACAGCCATGACGGTGCCGCGCCACGGGAACACCTCCCGCTCCGGCTGGTGGATGACCAGGTTCTTGTTCCCCACCTGGCCGGGGTTGCCGATGAAGGCGTGCTGGTTCAGCCAGCGGATCTCTTCCATGTCACTCGTGTCGATCCACGAGGTCAGCCCTGCCATCAGCAAGTAGTACAAGGGCGGCTGTCCTCCCTCCTGCCGCCAGGGTTCGGGGTTCTGTGGATCCATCACTGGCAGCGCGTGCCGTGCCTGCACATATTGGACGTAGGGGTAGTGATCGAACTCGTCGGAGGCTTCCAGAGGCGGCGTGGCAAGGCTGTAGAAAGCGCCCAATGCCAGGAAAAAAGCTATGACCAGTGCAATCTGCGATCTGCTATCTGAGATTTGAGATTTGAGAGCTGAGATCCGACTCACTTGACGGTCACTCCACCCACGACGACGGCGTCATCCGCAAAGCGTCCACCCACGCCGTCGAAGGCAGGCACCCGCACGTCAGCCTCAGCATCGTACATCCCCACCAATAGCGTGCAGGTGCACGGCGGTTGATCGGAGCCCAGGGTCAGATAATACGCATCCCGCACGACGTCTCCGGGAGCCCAGAAGGTCGTGCGATACTGATTATCGAGTGGAGGGCGGTCGTCCTGCGCCACGAGATTGCCCCCCCCATCTATCAGGTGGACGAAGACGGTGTAGTCGCCTTCGGGGACTGCTTCGGCGCGCCAGACGAGGGTGACGGTGAAGGTCTCACCCGGGCGTACCTCCTCAGCAGAAAGGTCATAGCCCACCAGCGTGATCGCGTCGCCGATCCGCGCGCCCACGGGATAAGCGACGTCTGCGGACGAGGGCCCGGCCGGACGCAGCGCCACGAGATCGAACAATACCGGCTGCAGCACCAGGTCGCCGGAGGAGTACAGGGCCGTTAGACGCGGACCATCCAGCCAATGGAGCCCGGCGTGGAGCGCCGCGATGGTGGGCGCCTCGGCGCCAGGCGCGATCGGGAGGACGTAACGATCGCGATAGATGACGCCCGGCTCCCACAGCGTGGCCGGGAAATTGCCCCGTCCAGGGTAGCAATCCTCGCCCGCGATAGGCTCCCCACCCCGTCCCAGGATCTGGACAAAGGCAACAGGATCCTCCTGCACCGGCTCCAACGCCCGCCAGTAGAGGCTCACCTCGACCGGCTCGCCGGGGTGCGCGCCCTCAGAGTCAACGACGCCACCCAGAAGCTGGATCGGCGTTCCTTCAAAGACCGCATCGAAGCGCAACAGGTCAGCAGGCAGATCGCTTTCCTGCACCGCCTCCGGCTTGGCGTAGGCCGGCAGGATGAAAACGAAGAGACAGATCAACGCAACCACCAAGTGGTACACACCCAAGAGCGTCGCCAGTCCCGCCGTAAAGCGATTGAAGATGAAGCGATCCAGACCGATCACCACGAGGACAGAGATCACGGCTGTGACCGGCATCAGATAGCGCCCTTGAGAACCCAGCACGATCATGATAAAGCGCCAGACAGAGCCAAAGATGAGGAGAAAGGCGAAGCACACGATCACCAACCCCGCCTGCACCGGGGGAGAGAACCGGCGTTCCGTCCACTGATCGAACAGGAGGGACACCAAGCCCACAAGCGCCAAGCCCAAGAGCACCCACCAGACCTGGTACATCCACGGAGCGGCGGCGATGTTGAACCAGCCAAACATCGCCCAGTAGGACATCTCCAGACCCTGCAATTGGGGAATCACCTCGAAGAAGCCAATCGGCTCCGGGCGCACCGTCGCCGTGTGGCTCAGCCAGGCATGGGTACCCATCAGCTCGTCGTAGAGGACAAGGTTGCGGACAAACCACCAGCCGCAGACGAGAGCCGCAACGCCGAAGAGAATGAAGGCGTCGATGCACAGGCGCAGGAGTTGGTCTTTGCGGAAGAGGTGGCTCACCCTGTAATGCCCTACACGCAGAACGTCGAGGAGCAAAGCGAGGGCAAGAGCAGGGCCCAAGACGATGCCGCTGAGCTTGGAGAGCACTGCCAGGCCCAACATCACACCGGCCAGCGCCAGTCCGCGCCGCGAGAGCCCTCGCACCGCCAGCCGCACCGCGCCCCACACCGTCAGTGCGCCGAAGGCAGCCACGGCGGCGTCGTTGCTCACCCGCGCGGCGGTGAAGAGGAACATCGGGTTGAAGGCGGTAAGCGCCGCCGCTCCCAAAGCCAGCCAGCGCCGCCCGGGGAAAAGCTCCAGCACGATGCCATAGGCCGCCACGACAGCCAGCCCGCCCAAAGCCGTCGAGACCAGACGGGCGATGTGCGCTGTGAGCGGCGTGCCATGCCACGGGAACGCCTCTGCGTCGGTGTGAATCAGCCGGTTCTTGTTGACGGTCGCGCCGGGTTGCCCCATCGCGTGGAAGGGATTGGGCCATGCCCAGTCGGCATAGTCCACGTCGTCCTTCACCCAGAAGGTCAACGCCGTGCAGAGACTGTAGTAGAGCGGCGGGTGGCTGGCGACGTACCCCGTGACCCGTTCGCCGGATGGGGTGCCCTGTACAGGGAAGCCGCGCCCCTCTGTCAGCTCGTGGATGTAGGCGTAGTGGCCGTTGGCGTCGGGAGTCTCAAAGATGGGAATCAGCCCGCCATAGAGCAGAGCCACGGCCAGGTAAAGCGCCAAGATGGCGATCAGCCAGCAATGCTTTCTCAGTTTACCCCTCATTCACCCCCCTCTCCTGTGGTAGCGCGCAAAGCACTCACCCCAAGGCCACGTCCAGCGTCATCATCACCGCAAAGCCAAGCATCGCGCCAAAGGTGGCAATGTGCGTGTTCTTCTCCAGTTGCGATTCTGGGATCAACTCCTCGACGACCACGTAGATCATTGCTCCGGCGGCGAACGCCAGGGCATAGGGCAGGATAGGCCGCATGAGCAGGACCGCCGCTGCACCGAGCACGCCCGCCACCGGCTCGACCGTCCCAGATAACTGCCCATACCAGAAACTCTTGAGACGCGAGAACCCCTCCCGGCGCAGGGGCACCGAGACGGCTGCGCCCTCAGGAAAGTTCTGGATGCCAATGCCCAGCGCCAGGGCAACTGCACCGGCTAGAGACGCGGCAGGCAGACCTGCGGCCAGCGCACCGAAGGCCACCCCCACGGCCAGTCCCTCGGGGAAGTTGTGCAGTGTGATCGCCAGCACGAGCAGTATGCTCCGGTGCCAGCTCGTCTTGATCCCCTCGGCCTCCTCGATAGGAAACCCCAGGTGGAGGTGCGGCAGCAGCCTGTCCACGATCCAGAGAAACACCCCTCCCAACAGAAAGCCTGCCGTTGCCGGGATCCAGGCGGGCACGTCACCTGACTCTGCCATTTCTATCGCCGGGGCCAGCAGCGACCAGTAGCTCGCAGCAACCATAACACCAGCGGCAAACCCAAGCATGCCGTCGAGGATTTTTCTATTGATGCTCCTAAAGAAAAAGACCAACCCGGCCCCCAGCGCTGTCACAAACCAGGTAAAGCCAGTCCCCACCAATGCCTGCACGATTGGGTCAAGTCCACTCAACCATTCAATCATCCGAACACCTCCAAGGCTTGAAACACCTACGTGGTAACCGCAGGTGCAAATTGTACCGCATCCGGCGAGAAACTCAAGCCAAACGAATCAATCTTGCGGGCGGCGGAGCTGGACGAGCAGCGCTCCCAGGCCCGCCAGCACGATCCCGACGATCTCCCGCCAGCCCAGCGACTCCCCCAGGAATACCCACGATAGGACAGCAACCTGAACGAGCATCGTGTTGTTGATGATGCTGGACTCCACCGCCGGGAGCACGCGCAGCGTGAGGTTCCACAGCGTAAACGCAAAAGCCGTGTTCACCACTGCCAGCCAGCCGATGATGGCCCAGTGGACCAGTTCGAGGCGCGGGAAGCTCTCGGTCAAGAGGCCGGTCATCAGCAGCACGATGGCACCGACGCCCATACTGACGGTAGTCACGACGAGGGCCGGGATGTTGCCCTCCCGATTGACCTGCCGTCCCAGGATCGAGGAGCCGGCGTTGGCAAACACGCCGGCCGCTACGACGATCAACGCCACGACCTGGTCGGCGGGAAACGACGCGGGGTAGAAATAGACGACGACGCCGACGACGTTGATCAAAACCCCCACCCACTGGAGAACCGCAGGCCGCTCCGCCAGCCAGACCACGCCTAGCAGTGCAACGACGATGGTCGTGAAATTGAGAAGCATGCTAATGGTTGCAGACGGCAAGTAGCCCAGACCAAAGAACGCCGCACCCTGCGTAACAGCATAGAAGAGCAGACCGAGAACGACCAAGCGTCGCCAGTCGTGTATGGACAGATCTCGTATAGGCTGACGACTTGCCGGGCGAAGAGCAAGCGGCAATAGACAGAGAAAAGCCAGCACGTAACGCAGCCCCGCAAAGGTGAAGGGCGGTACGTCCACCAGGCCAATCTTGATGAGCACGAAGGACGTGGACCACAGAAACGTCACGAACAGGGCCTGAAGCACGGCGAACAGATGCGGAAGACGTTTCTTCGACACGACGGCACCTCTGGATTTTACGGCTCAACTCTTCACCAAGGCTACTTTATCACAAATGGCGCAAACGTGCGAGTCCTGTCTCGCGGGAAGAGCTCAGCGCTTCACGGTCGGCCAAAGTCGGCGATAAAGTAGTAGCCCCAAGTGGTCTGCGTTACCCCCACTCCGATCTCCGTCACCCACGTAGAGAGAAGCGTGCGTCGGTGTGGATCGTCGGGCGGCACCTCGTCCATCCACATGTCCACGGCGTGTTGGGGATCACGACTCTGCGCCCAGCACTCGGCCCAACCGGTGGGGTCGTAGCCCGCGCGCACGATACGGGTCTTGACGTCCGAGCCATCGGAACCGGTGTGGCTACACCAGCCTCGGTCGGCGCAATCGTTCGCGTGCGCCTGGGCTGCCTGCGCCAGCACCTCGTTATACGTGAACGGCGGGAGACCGTGGGCTGCCCGCACCTCGTCGATGATGCGCACCGTCTCGTGGGGCCAGGTCGCGGTGTCCGGTGAAATCGTCGCCAACGCGGGGATCGGCGTGGGGAGCGGCGCAGTGGGTACGGACATGGGTGTATGGGTGGGCGTGTGAGTTGGCGTCGGCAGGTACGCCGCAGCGGGTGCATCCAGCGGCAGCACCAACCGATCGCCAGGCCGAAGCTCGCCGGGGTCCGCCAAACCGTTCACCTCTAGGAGAACCTCGACTTCCAGCCCATAAGTCTGGGCGATCCCTGCCAGCGTCTCCCCCTCCTTCACCACATACACAACCCAGAAAGGAGAGGCCCCCTCCCAGTCAGATGCAGGCGGGATGACCAGCACATCTCCCACGTAGAGGACCGTGGACTCCCCCATCCCGTTCTCAAGCTGGATCGCCGCCATCGGCACGCCGTACTGCATCGCCAGGCCCAGCAGCGTGTCTCCGGGCTGGACGGTGTGGGCGATGGGAGCGGATGTGGCGGGCAGGAGTGTGCGCGAGGGAACCGGAGACAGCACGTGAGTGGGTGGAGGTATGGGGGAAGGGTTCGGAGTAGATGAGCGGACGGGTGTGGAAGTGGGCGCGGCGGGCGTGACAGTGGACTCTGCCTGGCACGCCAGGGCGACGAGCAGAAAACACAGAATGAGCAAGCCAAGAACAGCACGTGTACGTCTGTTCAAGCGCGCACCTGCCCATCTCCCAAGGCGACCCATTTATACGTCGTCAGCTCCCGCAGGGCCATCGGGCCGCGGGCGTGCAGACGCTGCGTGCTGATCGCGACCTCGGCCCCCAGTCCGAACTGCCCACCGTCGGTGAAGCGGGTGCTGGCGTTGACGTACACCGCCGCCGAGTCCACCTCGTCCACGAACCGCATCGCGTTGGTATAGTCCTCGGTGATGATGGCATCCGAGTGCTGCGTAGAGTGCTGCTGGATGTGATCCAGCGCCTCGTCCAGGCTATCGACCACCTTGACCGCCAGCACGAGCGAGAGGAATTCGGTGTCGAAATCGTCGGGGCCGGCAGCGCAGGCCAGCGGGTGTTCCTGCAAGATCGCCAGGGCGCGTGGCTCGCAGCGCAGCGCCACCTCGGCGCGCGCTAGATCGTCGGCGATCCTGGGCAGCAGAGCATCCGCCACAGCGCTGTGGGCGAGCAGCACGTCAAGCGCGTTGCACACAGTGGGTCGCTGCACCTTGGCGTTGTAGACGATGGGCAGTGCCTTCGCTGGGTCGGCGCTCTCGTCCACGTAGATGTGACAGACGCCAATACCGCCGGTGATGACGGGGATGGTCGCGTTCTCCAGCGCGAACCGGTGCAGGCCAGCTCCCCCGCGCGGGATGATCATGTCGATGTACTGGTGAGCCGTGAGCATATCCTTCACCAGCGCCCGGTCCTGGGAGCGGACCAACTGCACGGCCTTGCCGGAGATGCCAGCCTTCTCGCAGCCCGCGGAGACGGCATCCGCCAGGGCGCGATTGGAATGCACGGCCTCCTTGCCCCCGCGCAGGATGGCCGCGTTTCCCGATTTGAGACACAGGGCGGCGATATCGACGGTGACGTTTGGGCGTGATTCGTAGACGACACCGATGACGCCGATGGGCACGCGCCGCTTGCTGATGCGCAGGCCGTTGGGTAGCGTGCGGGCACCGAAGGATTCGCCCACGGGATCGGGTAGCGCAGCGACCAACCGCACGTCAGATGCCATGGACACGAGGCGCGCCTCGGTCAGCAACAGCCGTTCCAACAAGTGCTCGTCCAACCCCGCCTCCCGCCCTGCCTCGAGATCCTCGCCGTTGGCGCGGAGGATATCCAACTGGCGCTCCAGGATAGTGTCTGCGATAGCCTGCAAAGCATCATTCTTCGTGTTTGTGTCGAGCGTCCGCAACTGGCGAGTTGCCTGGCGCGCCTGCTCGCCTAACTCGTTCAATTCCGCAAACATAACGAGTGCCTCCCAATCCAGTCCGTTCCGCGCCGGGAGCGCAAGAACTACCTCGGAGACCACCGATCCCTACACTTCCACCGCAATAAGAGCCTCTTGGCTTTTTTTGGTAATGTTTCTCAACAGTTGAGATAAATGGCGAAAGGGCCATCTGGACGCCCCGCGGGGCATCCGAAACACAGTTCAAACTGGCTCAAGATGCTCTTGTCCCCCACGCCGCAAGAAACGCGAGT
>Ga0315544_1003377_pt1 | contig 10608 bp, 7 predicted proteins | sample SalMarSW160130MG_2_FD_202543 | JGI IMG/M metagenome (GOLD analysis project Ga0315544, IMG submission 202543) | Salt marsh sediment microbial communities from the Plum Island Ecosystem LTER, Massachusetts, United States - Salt Marsh Sediment SW1601-130 ... | reverse complement strand
CGGTTTTTATTGCCAAGTTCACGTTGTAGTTTGCCTTGAGGGCGACAGCTACCTCTTCCAGGGAGGCATTTCCAGCTCTCTCGCCTAAGCCGTTTATGGTTACGTGGGCTTGATCGGCTCCAGATTTTAGGGCGATTATAGAGTTTGCTACGGCTAAACCGAAGTCGTCGTGGCAGTGGACGCTCAGAGGCACGTTTCTGAATCTTTTCTTCAGTTCGGAATAAAGCTCGCTGGTTCTTTCAGGTATCAGGACTCCAACAGTGTCGCAGGGGCATAGTCTATCCGCGCCCGCAGCAACTCCTGCTTTGAACATTCGGGTGAGAAAATCGAGGTCGCTCCTTGTGGCGTCCTCAGCTGAAAGCTCAACTTTTAGTCCATGATCCTTGGCATATTGGGTGGTGTCCGCCGTGATTTCCAGAATTTCTTCTCTGCTCTTCTTCAATTTGTATTTGAGGTGCAGATCTGAGGAAGGAATAACCAGATGCACTCCCACGGCGCCGGTTTTCAGCACAGCATCTATATCGCTTATTACTCCCCTAGCCATGCTGTAGACGTCTGCCTTGAGTCCTGCATCTGCAATGAGATTTATTGCTTCTAGTTCACCCTCAGAAGCCGCGGCGAAACCAGCCTCTATGGCGTTGACTCCGAGCTTGTTTAGGCTTTTGGCAATTCTAAGCTTTTTTTCAGGAGTTAAAGAAACTCCAGGAGTCTGTTCGCCGTCTCTGAGGGTGGTGTCAAAAATTTTTATCTTTTTGGGGAAGCTAGCGGATAAAACGATCCCCCATTTTATGTCCCTCGGAAACCCAATGATCCCTCATGATTCATTCCTCGTTTCACCACAACAACTTAAGTCTTAATATAAAAGTTTTACTATGTATGGTTCAATTAGTTCTTGGGAGCTTTAGTGGTCACAGAGAGGTTTTTCAGGCAATTCAATTTTTGGGAGGGTCAAAACACTTAACAGAATCAACTATTCTTTATTTAGTCCGTTGCAGAGGTGTAAAAGTTGAGAAGCGATGCAGTAAAAGTTGGGGTTGAGAGGGCTCCTCACCGTGCCCTGCTAAAGGCTCTTGGAATCGCGGACAGCGATTTAACTAAACCATTCATTGGCGTGGTAAACAGTTACACGAATATAGTTCCTGGACACGCTCATCTGAATCAGGTGGCTGAAGCTGTGAAAGCTGGCGTAGTCAGTGCCGGTGGTGTTCCCTTCGAGTTCAACACTATAGGCATCTGTGACGGGATCGCCATGGGTCACAGCGGAATGCGGTATTCTTTGCCCTCTCGGGAGCTGATCGCCGATTCGGTTGAGGTTATGGTTCAGGCTCACAGATTTGACGGAATGGTTCTGATAACCACCTGCGACAAGATAACTCCCGGCATGCTGATGGCTGCGGCTAGACTCAACATCCCAGCTATAATGGTGACTGGGGGTCCAATGCTTTCAGGCGTCTATAAGGGAAAGAAAGTGGGAACAGACTCGATGTTCGAGGCGATAGGAAAAGTTGCGGCAGGCAAAATGAGTGAAGAAGAGTTGAAGTGTCTTGAAGATGTTGCTTGTCCCACCTGCGGGTCGTGCAATGGCATGTTCACTGCAAACACTATGGCGTGCGTAACCGAGGCGTTAGGAATGTCCCTGCCCGGATGTGCTACTCCCCCTGCTGTCAGCGCTGAAAGGTTAAGAGTCGCAAAGGCCACTGGAGAAAGAGTTGTCGGGTTGATAAATGAGGATTTGAAACCGCGGGACATTTTGTCTTCTGATTCTTTTGAGAATGCTATTATGGTGGATATGGCTCTCGGCGGCTCAACTAACACGGTGTTGCATGTTACAGCCATTGCAAATGAAGCAGAAGTTGATTTGCCTCTATCCCTATTTGATAAGTTGAGTAAACGAGTTCCCCATCTCTGCAGCATGATTCCGAGTGGACCCTACGATATGCAAGACTTGGATGAGGCAGGAGGAATTCCAGCAGTTATGAAAGAACTTAAGAAGGCGCTTCATCTGAACGCAGTGACTGTAACTGGACAAACCATAAAAGAAAACATTGAGAACGCTGTTGTTCTCAACCCTGAAGTGATTCGCCCACTAGATAATCCAGTTCATCAGGAAGGCGGCATAGCCGTTTTGACAGGAAATTTAGCGCCTGATGGAGCCGTGGTGAAGGCTGCAGGTATATCACCAAACATGATGGTTCACCAAGGTCCTGCCAAAACCTTCGATTCTGAAGAGGATGCCATGAAGGCTATAATGGATAAGAAGATTCAGGAAGGAGACGTGGTGGTTATCCGCTATGAGGGACCTAAGGGGGGTCCGGGGATGAGAGAGATGCTTTCTCCAACAGCCACTATAGCGGGAATGGGGTTGAGCGAGTCCGTTGCCCTAATTACTGATGGAAGGTTTTCAGGAGCCACCAGAGGACCATGCATAGGGCATGTGTCTCCTGAGGCTGCTGTCGGCGGACCCATAGCCATGCTAAGAAACGGGGACATAATAGAGATTGATGTTCCGAAAAGAAAACTGAACGTGAAACTGAGCCACGAAGAACTAGATAAACGAGCAAAATCTTGGACTGCAAAAGAACCGAACGTTAAAACGGGTTACCTAGTGCGATATTCTCAGCTTGTCCAACCTGCACACAAAGGAAGTGTATTAGAAAAAGCCTAAACGTTCCAGTCTAATAGGCAACTGATCAGATTTCTGCTTTGAACAAACTGAATCATTCGATTACGCTGTGGTACCAGTTGAGGATGTATTCGGGTAGAATAAGACCTTTCAAGCTCAGCCTTTCCGTCAACAAGATAGGCAGGCAACTCAGCACATAGGCTGCTCTCATGTAAAATCTCCTTGGCTTTCCCGCTTCAACCTTTTCCTCAAGAAGAATCTTCAGATCAGAATTCCTCTCAAGAGCTGTCCCTTCATGTCCAACAATGGATAGAACAGTTCCCCCTAAACTCCTGAACATGCTGCCCCAACCAACAACAAGTTTTGTCTTGCCAGAATAGGAGATCAGAATCTCAAGGTCTCCAGCCCTCGGATGAGGCGTGTTGACTCCCCTAGCAATATAGACATCATCCCCCAGAGACTTTTTGATGTGAAACAACCGCACAGCAGTCATCTTAGCCACCTCCTCGGCAGTTCCTCTTCCACCCAAGAACACGTCACTGCGCCTTTCAAGAAAATCTAGGGATGCCTTGATGGCTTCAGAATGAAGTGCATTCACAGTAATCTCTCTCAAAAACGGTGCTTCCTCATCTAATAGCTCAAGAACCTTTTCCACAGAACTGCCTTCGGATATCGCCTCGGTAATCATCTGCAGCAAAAACAAGCTTCCGAGCTCAAAGAGGTCTCCCATTATTCCTGTTTCGCTGTAAGCATCAGATGATGGTAGTTGTTGTTTTCCCCGACCCTCAACCTTGACGACATGACCATGCCTCCTAACGATTTTCGCGATTGAAGAGTCAGGGTTAGAAGTTATCAGCCCCATAGAAAACTTCTCGCTACCAGTCTCTTCCAAGTATTTTTCCAGATCTTCAACAAGATTTTTTGGGTCATCAGATTCGCCACTCCCAGAATTGATAAGAAGAACAACTTTCCTGTGTCTCTTTTCAAGTTGTGAAGCGGCGTCATACATTCCTCTTCCCGGAAATCCGACATCTTCCCGAGTGATAATCACCTTGGGCTCCTTCATCATAGCTATTTGGCTCATGGCGATGTTTAACGAATGAAGGGATCTTCCCGAGCCGCCACAAACTATGCAATCAGCGGCTCTCAATTTTTCATACAATGGAAACAGGCTCTTCTCTTTCACCTTTAGAAGGTTGTCGCTGATTCGCTCGATATATTCTACGCCAGAAATTTTCCGTTTAATCTTCTCCACCTTCTCTCGATAATCGAATGATCATGCCTGCAGCACGCGCTAACACATCTAGCACCCTAAAGCTCTACTCTTTGAATCCGAATCTAGGGACACGAAAGAAGGTTATCGTTCATTATCTAATAACCTTTATCCATGAAGTAACTGATCTATCTGAGACTAAAATTTTTGGTACACCAAACTGGAAAAAGCTGATGATTGCAATTTTTGCTGTTTAAAAAATGTGGAAATAAAAAAGGTTGAAACTATACGTTCACGTAAACGTCTAGTAACTGAAACTACTTGCTCGTCTTCTTTTTGACCAACAATCTCGACAATAGACTGGCCTGCTAGGATCAGGTTTGAACGGAACTTGACATTCGTTACCGCAATCAGAGCAGACTGCACTATGCATCTCGCGAGGTTCTCTATCAGACATGCAACTTGCACCTCCCAGTAGCACATAGAACTAGCATTCTATACGAAATCTAATCCTTCAGTCCCAATCAACCAAAGTCATATTTAAGCTATGTGCCCACGAAGCCGAAGCTGATTTGAGTAACAAATTTGCATTAAAAGGGTTAACCGTAAACTTCAGTCTGTCCGATTCCCCAGAATTCATTTTACATAATCTAGTGTCTCTTCTGTAATCGGCAGTTATTTATTTTAGGGTGAAATCTCTTCAAGGGCTGCAACAGTAGCTTTTGTTACTGGTTTTCCGTCTTTGTAGGAGCACTGGATTCCAAATTTTCTGACGGCTTCTATGCATAACGCTGGATCGCATAGAGATGTGCTGAGATATTTTTCTCCTCCATCAGGAGCTATTGCCACCATCACTCCTCCATCGATCTCCCTCGCCTTCTTTCTGGCGATGTGAAAAATAGCCCCTGAACTCGGTCCCACGAACAGACCTTCTTGAAGAGCCAAAAGTCTCGCTGACTCCTCAGCGTCGTTTGGAGAAGCCGTGTAGATTTCGTCTACCAGTTCACGTTTCCATATGGCTGGAACATACTGGGTCTTTAGATTCTTCAGTCCTTGAATCGCTGTGCCGGCTTCGGGTTGGACAGCGATCACTTGAATGTCAGGGTTAAGTTCTTTCAGTCTCTTTGAGACTCCCATTAGTGTGCCGCTTGTGCCTAAGCCCGCCACGAAATGTGTGATTTTGCCTTTCGTGTCTCTCCATATTTCTTCGGCTGTGGTTTTGTAGTGAGCGAGAGCGTTGGCTGGATTTGCGAACTGGTTTGGTATAAAGTATTTGTTTGGGTTTTGGCTGGCAATCTCGTGGGCTAGGTCTTCGGCTCCGTCCATTCCCTTTGAGCCCTCGCTGAGGATGACTTTGGCGCCTAAGGCTAATAGTATCTGACGTCTTTCTCTTGTCATGGTGTCGGGCATTACGAGGTCGAGGTCGTATCCTTTCACGCGGCAAACCAAGGCGAGTCCGATGCCTGTGTTTCCGCTGGTGGGTTCGATGACTGTCATTCCCTTTTTTAGTTTTCCGTTCTTTTCTGCGTGTTCAATCATGTATTTGGTTACGCGGTCTTTGACTGAACCGCCTGGGTTGAATTTTTCGAGTTTTAGGAATAGTTCAAGGTTTGAGTTTGGATTCAGGTGGTTTATTCGCACCATCGGTGTGTTTCCGATAAAGTCGAGGATGTTATCCACAATCATTTGCGTCACCGTTTACCCTTTTCTCTATACGATTCTATAACGCTGTTATAAAGATTTTGTGGTTTTACAGAACACTCCAAGTCTCTAAAATGGAGGCTAAAACCAAAAATTGAGAATATAAAAAGTTGAAGAGTGGAGACTTCGTTGTCAGTTTTGAGCTGGTGAAAACAATGTTGGTTTTTCTGTGGGTCTCACGATTTGCGTTGATTGTTGCGTATGCGAACATGGTGCTCAGTTGCGTTTAGGGGATGCAACCGCCGCAGTTTACGCAGCCGCCCATAATGCCTTTGCACCACATGGGTAGGGGTTCCCTAGGCATATCGGTTTTGTGTTTTTTCAACTGTTCCTTTGGGCTGAAGGGCTGTTCACTGCGCTTGTATTTGGGTTTGCTCATTTCACGTCACCAAATATTGGCTGGTAAGTATGTGAGTTAACCATTTAGGTTCAACATAAAGGAGGTCTTAAGGATTTAGTTACAGAAAATGTTACCATTAGTACATCAATTAAACATAAATCTTTGAAAAAAACAAGTAGTCACCTAAAAGGTAACTTACTTCCATACAATAAAGAACAAACGTTACTAAATAAGCGTATACACTTCCCTTTCCTCGACTATTACCGTCAACTGAACAAATCTTTCCACAGTCTTTTAATATCTGCTCGCAAAAGCGGGAGCGGAAAACTGTTTTACATAACCTTCTAATACTTCTAAGCGGGTTCAATACGAGGTCAACATGTGCTGTGCATCTTCAGACGATTACGTCGTCGACCCTGTCGGAGTGCCTCCTTTTGAACAAGTTCAGGTCATAGTTGAGTCAGAATTTGACGTCGAAGAAAGCTTTGTTGATCATGACATCCCAACCTTTCACGTAAAATATCGAGAGGACTCAAAAGAAGCCTTCCTGAGGCTTATGCAACATCTGGAACCTCTGGAGCTTATTCCGCTTCTAAGACAGAGAGAAGGAAAAGTTGTTCTCAGAGTCTTGCCGAAACCACCCACAAAACCAAACCGAAACATAATAAACATTGCACTATTTTTTGCGACGCTCGGAACAGTGTTCGCCTCCGGATATTACCTGTCTACGGACATTTTAGGTGCCCTACTGTTTACTGGCGCGATTATGGCCATATTGGGCTCCCATGAGATGGGACACAAGCTATTAGCAGACAAACACGAGGTTGAAGCCACGTACCCCTATTTCATTCCAGGTATTCCGCCTATTGGCACGTTCGGAGCCCTTATTCAACAGAAAGCTCTTCCCCCAAACAGGGACGCCCTTTTTGACATAGGCTTCACAGGACCAATAACAGGTTTCATAATGTCCATAATAATCATGATAATAGGGATGCAGCTACCCGTTCAAGTTGTGCAAGACCCAACAGTAGGTAAGACATTAGGAGAGTTGTATCCCCTAATGTATCGTGTCATAGTTTGGCTGTTCCCGCCCAGTGCTCCCGAAGGCGTTACAGTAGTTCTGCATCCTGTCGTCTTCGCTGGTTGGGTTGGCATGATCGTAACCATGCTTAATCTGGTTCCCTCAGGCATGTTTGATGGCGGTCACGTGGCTCGAAGCGTAATGGGAAGTAAGGCACATCAACTTATTTCGTACCTAGGCATCGCTTTGTTAGTTGTTATATGGTGGCCAATGGCTGTCTTAGCCCTCTTCTTTTCTGCTGCTAAACATCCGGGTCCCCTAGACGATGTCTCCAAGCTCACAAACAGCAGAAAATTGGGTGCCATCGTGCTTGTCGCCGTCTTCATCCTCTCAGTGATTCCCATGGAAGTAGCATTTTAGGCATCAAACTAGAACATGCAACAAGCAGAGTTGCTTCCAGATAAGCTGATGTCGCCAGTTGATTTAATCGATTTTTTGGACAACGTTTTCGGCGAAGAGCCTTAATCCGCTCAGGTCAGGAAGATCACCGAAAAACAGCATAAAATGTGTCACACCCAGATTTAAGTACTGTCGTAGTTGTTTGATGAAATCTTCAGGAGTACCCACAAAGCTTGTTCGCATAAAATCTTTCAGAGAAACACCTTTCGGTAACCACAGAGGAACATTCTTTTCCAGTTCTTTTCTGTCCTCTCCAATGAATATCTGTCCCGCAGGCCAGCATGACTTCTCGATCTCATGAAAACTTCTATCCACCGCGTCACAGTGTTTTTCCAGAACTTTCAGCTTACGCTTATACAATTCCAAGGAAGGAAGATAGCCCCAGTCGTACCTGTCTGCGTGTTTAGCGGTCACTCTCAACGTCAGTTTTTCTCCCCCACCGCCTATTGTTATGGGAGGATAAGGCTTCTGCACCGGCTTAGGCTCGCAAACAGCGTCCCGTATCGTGTAATGTTTCCCGTTGTAGCTCGCCTTCTCCTCTGTCCACAGCTTCTTTATGATTTCCACAGCCTCATTCAAGCGGTCTATCCTAGCTTTCGATGAGGGGAAAGGAAATCCGTAGGCATTGTGCTCGTTCTTCTGGATTCCCGCTCCAATGCCGAACTCCAGCCGCCCATTTGATATGTTGTCGACAGTTGCAGCCATTTTGGCGAGCAATGAGGGCTTCCTGAAAGAGTTGCATGTTACCATGGTGCCCAGTCTTATCTTTTCGGTTACCGAGGAAAGGGCTGAGAGGGTTGTCCAGCACTCGAGAATCGGCATTTTTTTCAGCATCAGATGATCATCCAACAAAACGGAATAATATCCTAACCGCTCACATTCTAGGACGATGTCCCGAATGAGATTGAACGATGATGAACCTGTTTTTGCAGTTCTGAAAGCATAAAAGGGAAGAAACACACCGAACTTGATTTTATTCAACACTAGCATCTCTCCTGTTGGGTAGACATTTCTCTCTGGTCTTTACTGGAATGATTTGGCGACAAAAATTAATATACTTAAGCATTTCTCCTATTACGTCATAGTTCTGGAAGTGTGTGGATTCATGAAACTTTGGCCAGAAAAGAAATGGAAAAAGATTGTATTTGTTGTCATTATTGCTTTTGTTATAGTTGTTGCCAGTGTTTTAGGGTTTGTTCTGTTCAAAATAAACACTGATTACGTCAGCGGAATTGAAGTTTTGAATGCTAACGGATCTGCAACTGCTTTGATAATTTATCATCCGGGTTTATCGTCCTTCATGAAGGATGTGGCTTATGCCTTTGCGGATGGACTTGTAGAGAATGGGTGGAGAGTAGAGATTACAACTGCGAGTTCTCAAGCTCCAACAGACCTGTCGGGTTATTCTCTTTTGGCGTTGGGGTCTCCAGTATATGCAGGAAATCCGAGTCCAACCATCAAACGGCACCTTGAAAGAATAGGCGATCTGCAAGAAATCGAAACTGTAATACTAATTACTTCGGGGGGCAACTCGACTTCCGATCTAACGATGCAGCAAAATGTCGAAGAATATAATGGGGCAGTTAAAACTGTGGTAGAGGTGTTCACCCAGGAACCTAATGAAGGAAATGGAAATGCAATGGATATTGCTAAACAAGCTGGCAGAGAAATCTTCCCTTGAAAAAGCAAACTATTCCGTGGGCAGTTACATCTCTTCGTTTAGTTGTCTTACCATTTCTTATCCACTCATTTAACCAAGAAATCCGAGTCGTATCGTATGCTCTGTTTCTTTTTGCTATATGCACAGATTTTCTGATGGTTACCTCGCAAAAAAGCTTGAAGTAACCTCAAGGCTCGGCTCCTATTTTGATGTAACTGTTGACTTTCTTTTCGTATCCGGCATGTTCCTAGCTTTCATTCTTGAAGGATTTTATCCGTTGTGGCTTCTTTTTCTTGTAGTTTTTGTTTTTGTGCAATTCATGTTAACAAGTTTCTACTCGAAGCGGGCAGTCTATGATCCTATTGGTAAATACTATGGCAGCCTCATGTACGGCGGAATAGGATTAACACTACTTTTTCCAGAGCAACTAGTTTACAGCATTGTCACTATTGGAATCGTAGTTTTCACCATGGCCTCCCTCTTCAGTCGCTTAGCATACTTTTTACGCGCACAAAACCACAAATAGAACTGAGTTTTTTGTTAAGGTCACAAAACAATCAGTCCTATACCGGCTTTAGTCTCTACAGGACGGCAACGTATACTTTCTTTCTGTCCAATTTGCTCTCATGCCAATCGGCATCCACTTCAACCCGCTCCCTGTGAACATGAACCGTTTTGGCGCGAACAAGCCCCTCCATCTCAGTCATGTAGGGTTTCAGCAACTCTATATCCCTCGGGTCCAGTTCCGCAACGTGAACTGCCTCAACTATGTCAGTGGGTGAGAATCCCAGCTCTTTCCTGAGGGCTTGAACTCGGCGGGCTAGGTCCCGCATAAGACCTTCCCCCTCAAGAGCCTTGTCACGAATTGTGTCAAGCAAAACCTGTAGTTCACCTTCAGAAGCCAGCACCCACCTTTCTGAGTCAACCTTCGGAAGCTCATCAGCATATTCAACCGTTTTTATGTTCGCGAGTTCAAGAAACAGTGTTTCCAGTTTCTTTAGGGCTTCCTGAGCCTTTTTGGGTGCAACAACTACTGCTTTTGCTAGAGGCCATCGGCGTTTCAGCTGAGCAACCTGCCGAGCAGAATACACGATGGGAAGGCTCTGTAGCAGAACCTCAAATTCTTCTTCCAAAGTAGCGTCTTCTAAGTTGGTGTCTGGTTCAGGCCAGCTTTCCAGATTCACTGTTTCAGGGAGGGAATCATCCAGTTTCTTGTAGACTTTCTGGTACAGGGCTTCGCTCAGAAATGGCGTAGCAGGGTTAAAGAGGAGAACCAATGTTTTCAGGACACGCCAGAGGGTTGCATAGACGGCTAGGCGTCGGTTCAGAGTTTCAGGGTCGTCGCTCCACAGGTCTCGTCGAATCATGGGGACATACTGGCGGCTCAGAATGTTGACGACAAAGTCCTCCAGTTTGGATAACGCGAAATTGAATTCGCATGCTTCGGCTCTTTCAGTGAAATCTCTTACAAGACTTTGCAGTTTGGATAGGAGCCAGCGATCTGGAGTGTTCAGAACCTTTTCGTTAGTTGCCCATTGAAGTGTGTGTTTTTTCGGGTTGAAGTTGTCGTATTCGGCGTTTTGCAGGAAGA
>Ga0315544_1003375_pt1 | contig 10609 bp, 8 predicted proteins | sample SalMarSW160130MG_2_FD_202543 | JGI IMG/M metagenome (GOLD analysis project Ga0315544, IMG submission 202543) | Salt marsh sediment microbial communities from the Plum Island Ecosystem LTER, Massachusetts, United States - Salt Marsh Sediment SW1601-130 ... | reverse complement strand
AAGATGAATCGGGATACGACTCCAGCGATAAAATAACTGCCTTTGCCAAAGCCCAGGAGTGGGGCGACCGTATACCTATAGGCCTCATTTACCGGAAGGAAAGACCAGTCTATGAGGAGCAGCTTCCCGCTCTAAGAGAGATTACGCTTGTCAAACAGAAAATTAACCCACTGCAATATGAAGCTTTGCTTGACGAATTTGTCTAAGCTATATCGGAGGATTGGGGTAGGTTAAAAAATGCTCTGAGGATAAGAGTCTTAAGGCAAAAATGGCTAGATTTTTGGCAAAATTTCTTAATCACTAATTCCAAGGCTACACTGCTCCAAGGTGGCACTGAGCCTAACATTGTTTGCTAGGTGCCGTCAGTCGCTAGAAACTTTTGCGGGTCTCTGGAGATGCTCTCCCATATAGTATATGGTTTTTATGCCATTTATGAGTTGGGAGCTGGCCGCCCTCTTAGGGATGAATCCATAGGCTCCTATCTGCTCAGCGGCAGCGACGTTCTCCTCGTCATCGTACTGTGACAGCATCACAACTCTGATTTGAGGATATTCCTTGTATATCTGCTTAGTGGCCTCTAACCCGTCCATTACAGGCATGACTATGTCCATTACCACCACGTCAGGCAAGAGCTGGCCTGTTTTCTCCACTGCATCTTTCCCATTCACAGCTTCACCTACTACCTCAATGTCTTTTTGCAGCATGAGCACAGCACGAACCCCATCCCTGACCACAGAATGGTCATCCACTATGAGCACTTTTATCCGTTTGGCTGCTCTCTCCAGTATCACCTGGGTTCGAAGCGCTAGTGAAGCTGGTTCAATCGGCTTGGTTATGTAGTCCTCAGCCTCCATCATCACAGCCTCGTCCCTTCTCCACCCCTTGATAAGTTGCCTTTCCGGGGCAGCGTCGACCACCAGGATAGGCAAGTCCCTAGTCCTGGGATGTTGCCTTAACCATTGATGCAGCGAGAATGCTTCTCCACGGGGAGTCATTGTGCCCAGAATGATGATATCGGGCTCCTCTTTCTTGATTCCTTCCTGTGCCTCTGCCTTGTTGCTGGCAGTAGTAACCTGATATTGTCTTGCTTCCATAGTCCTCTGCAAAGCTAACAGAAAATCGGGTTCATCGTCTACGATTAAGACTTTTTTGGCGTTTCCCATTATTATTTTCCCTCCTTTCCTCCCTCCTTAGACTTGATTAGCCCGCTCGACCCACGAGCCATTTTCGCTAAAAATTAAACGTGCACGCTGACTTCCAGTCCAGCAGCCTCCAAAATATCGGGGACAATGCCTTCCCTCCCTACCGCCATAATATGAACTCCATGGCACAAATTCTCGTCCTTTATCATCTTCATCAACCGCACAGCAATTTCAATGCCCTTCTGAAGTCCCTTGCCCTTTTCTGCACCAGCCAGCTCATCGATTACAGCTTGGGGAACAACTATCCCAGGGACATTGTCGTTCATATACTGAGCCATCCTCGCTGAAGCCAGAACTATAATGCCTGCCAGGATTTTGACGTTAAATTGGGAGGCATACTGCATGAACCTGCGGAGGCAATCCAGGTCATATACGCCCTGGGTCTGGAAGAACTGCGCCCCGGCCTCCACTTTCTTGTCAAACTTGATAAGTTGTGGCTCGATGGAATCTGTCGCGGGGTGAACTGAGGCACCAATACAGAATTCTGGGGCGCCCTTGAGATCATTCCCCGCTAGATCTTTCCCTGATTCCATTATCCTGATCATTCTTAATAGCTGCACAGAATCCAGGTCAAACACTGGTTTTGCTTCCTTGTGGTCGCCGACATCAACAGAATCGCCAGTGAGGCAAAGCACATTCCTGATGCCCCTGGAATATGCCAAAAGGAGGTCGGCTTGAAGCGCCAGGCGATTGCGGTCACGGGTGGTCATCTGAAATACAGGTTCACCACCATGTTCCCTCACCAAGAGACAGCCACCCAGGGAAGGGAACCTCATCACGGAACTTTGATGGTCGGTGACATTAATAGCATCAACCTTATCCTTAAGTAGCTCTATATGGTGAACCATTTCTGAGATGTCTGTTCCCTTGGGAGGCCCAATCTCAGTGGTCACCAAAAACTTACCGGAATTGAGTCTTTCCTCAAAAAGCGATTTAGCCATCGTTTCCTCCCAGATCAATGTCAGCCTTGCTCACGATCCTTCTCGGCCTGGGGATTGTCCGAAAGTTCCTAGGAGGGTAATATCGGCGCATTTTTTCCAATTGCCCTAACCTCTCCAGGCGCTCATAAATCAGCACCCAGGCACAGTCAATGTCGCTGCTCACCTCGCATTTCCCACTTTTGCTGCCCGCACAGGGACCATTAAGTATGCCCTTAACACACCTGGTGATGGGACAAATACCACCAGTTTCATCCAGTCTGCATTCGCCACAAGCGGCACATCGCTCATCCCAAACACCCAACTCCTTAGACGCACCCATAAAAGACGTGTTGACGCCAGGCAAAACAGGTATATCTGGGAAACGCTCCGCTATCACCTGCACACCAATGCCACAACCTAGCGAGAGAATGGCATCCACCTCCCCGACCCTGTCCTCGAGCATGTCCAGAAATTCAAAATCACACTGCCGCTTCACTGTGTACTCCAAAAAATTGTGAGCCTCATCCCCACCTCTAGTCTGGGCCACCCTCAATGCACTGTGAAGCAAGGAGCCCTCTCTCTCCCCACCAGCACCACAAACAGTCATACAGGTACCACAGCCAAGGATTAACACCTTCTCGTAAGGAGCAATCAGGCGTCTTATTTCCTCTAAAGGTTTTTGCTCTGCAACTATCAAGTCTTCACCTCCTGCTTTATTGCTGAAGCCAAGTAGAACTCTCCTATTCGCTCAGTGAACTTATCTAACGCCGTGGCAGGATCCTCTCCATCGGCATATAAGTTAAAGGCTTGCAGGCGTTGTGGTTCAAGACCAATCTGAGCTAACACCTTCTTGGCTTTTTCCATCCGCTGTAACGCCCAGAAAGCAGTATCTTCCCTGGCACACTGTTCTTGCCCACATCCAGCAATAAAAACGCCTTCAGCACCCATCTCAAAGGCCTGCAATATGTGCTCAGTTTCTATCTTGGCTACACACAGGACAGGCACTATCCAAATGCCAGCTTTAGCCCCCCTCCATAAGCTCGCCAGGGCACCAGTGCCGTAAAGCCCGTATTGACAAGAGAAGCCAATAATCAAGGGCTTGGACTTCGCCTGTGCCGCAGACTTAAGGACATGATCTAACTCCTCATCTATCTGCCGACGATCCTGTGGCTTGCGCAAAACTATAGCCTTAGCAGGGCATTCGGCCACGCATATACCGCAGGCTTGACACTGATCAGCAGGTATCTGGATGGTGCCGCTGTCGTCCAGGTAGGGCACATGATAGGGACAAACTCGCAAACAGGTGAGGCAGGTAGCACATTTGTCTTGGAACAAGATCTCAGCACCCATGCCACAGCGCAAGCACCTTCTAGCTTCGTTGATAGCACTTTCCCAGTCATAAACAAGCTCCACGAGCTCGAACTCCTTCACCCTTGCTTCGGGAGAAACGGTTAGCGGCTCAAAGCGGGTAAGCTTCCTTATCATCTCTATAGTTTTGGGGAGAAGCTCGCCTGCTAGGGCTTCCTTCTCATCCTTGCTAACTAAGGGATATCTATGCTGGAGGTAGTCGTCGATGCGGGAAGCTGCCTCTCTACCAGTTGCCAATGCCTGAACTACGGATGCTGGCCCGGTGATGGCATCGCCTCCAGCGAAAACTCCCACCCGATTGGTGGTGAGAGTGATGGGATCAACTTGAATAGTGCTGCCTCTACCAATGCGGAGACGGAAATCACCGGGAATTTGTGGCGCTTGGCCAATAGCAGTAATTACGGTATCAATCCCCATATTGAATTCGCTGCCCTGGATGGGTGTTGGCCGGCGCCTGCCACTAGCATCCGGCTCACCGAGCTCCATACGTATACAGGTTAGTCCCAACTGTCTATCCTCTCCTGCTATCTTAGTTGGTGTTGCCAAGAATAGAATTTCTACTCCCTCCTCTATTGCTTGCTCTATTTCTGCAGGGTCTGCTGGCATTTCTTCCCGACTGCGGCGGTAGAGGATTCTTACCTCCCTTGCGCCCAATCGGAGTGCTGTGCGGGCGGCATCAATCGCTACATTGCCACCCCCCACCACGGCAATCCTTTCGCCAATAGATGGTTTGAACCCCAGGTTCACCTCGCGGAGGAAGGTTGCCCCATCCACCACCCCAGGGCTCTCCTCTCCTTCTATTCCCAACCTAAGACCCTGATGAGCACCCACGGTTACGAAGACGGCTTTGTAACCCATATCAAACAGCAAATCCAGAGATACTACTGGCGTATTTGTCCTGATTTCAACCCCCATCTGGATCAGCCTTTGAACCTCAGTATCAAGTATCTCCCCCGGGAGACGATATTTGGGGATACCCACCCGCAACATCCCCCCGGGCTCTGAGTAGGCCTCAAAGATGGTTACAGGATAGCCCAACCTTCTTAGGTAGTAGGCAGCAGACAATCCTGCTGGACCAGATCCCACTATGGCGGTCCTCTCCTCGTGTCTCGTCTCAGCTTCCAGTTGGATCATTCTATCGCCGCCGAATTCTACAGCGAACCTCTTCAGTGCTCTGATGGCAACGGGATTATCCACCTGACCACGCCGACAGGCAGTTTCGCATGGAGCAGTGCATACATGGGCACAGATGGATGGAAAGGGATTGCCATCCCTTATGACCTGCAATGCTTCCATCACCCGCCCTTGGGCAATCAAATCAACGTATTCTCGAATCTCCATATGCAAGGGACAAGCATCTTGGCAAGGAGGCATGAGCGTATGGTCAAAAGAGGTTTTCTTAACACCATCGCTGTGGTCACTTTTAAAGGCATCGCTACCCGCTGAATACATTGTTTTCCTCTCGGATGAACATAGCTCCGCTTCTTTACTATTCATCATATATCGCCTTAGGGTGAAACAAAAGAGGAGTTCCCCTCAAAATATGTGGTTTTAACTCCTGAATTCTGTCGAATTAAAGCTTGTTTATGGAGGCAAAAACCCTGATTGAGCGACGTTGAAAAGGTTAGGTTTGCTTATACTATCAGACAGTTGTGATGCCCTTGCGTATGGCATACTTGACGAGGTCAGCCTTATTGTGGATGTCCAGTTTAGCCATTAAATTGGTCTTGTGTCCTTCCACCGTTTTCGTGCTGACTACTAATAAATCTGCTATTTCCTTGGTAGTATACCCCTCGGCAACTAGCTTGAGTACCTCTCTTTCTCTGTCTGTCAGCTGGCGGTAAGGATCTCCTTCTTCTCGCCCAGGAGTTCCTCGCTGATAGTCCTCAACGAAAACCTTTGCTGCGACAGGAGAAAGGAAGGAATCGCCCTGGTGGACAGCCCTTATGCCCGAAGTAAGCTCTGAAGATGCCGCTGCCTTGCTTATGACGCCTTGGGCTCCTGCCTCGATAACGGGGAAAATATACTCCTTCTCAGCATATTGGGTTAGCACCAACACCTTTGTTTTTGAGAATTCCTTGCGTATTCTACGTGTCGCTTCCAGCCCATCCATAATAGGCATGGCTATATCCATAAGCACCACATTCGGGGCAAGCTGTCTTACCTTATCCAGCGCCTCCCTACCATTTTCTGCTTCGCCAACCACCTCTATGTCTGCAGCCAACGCCAGCAAAGCGCAGATGCCATCCCGCACCATGGTGTGATCATCCACCACCAGCACTCTTATCTTCTCAATCGGCTGCGCTCCCCCTTATTGGAACCTTGACGATAACTCTAGTCCCTTGCCCAGGCTGGGAATCAATAGAACAAGTGCCGCTTACTAATTTTACCCTTTCCTTCATGCCGAATAGGCCAGCACCACGACCTCTCCTGTCAATGCTTGTGATCTTGCCAACATCAAACCCCTTGCCATCATCCTCAACCCGTAAAATACATCTTTTAGCATTACATTCTATTTTGATACTGGCATTCTTTGCCTCTGAATGCTTTATAATGTTGCTCATAGCCTCCTGGGTAATGCGGAAAAACGCCAACTCAATTTCCGACGGTAACTTCCGGTCAATTCCTCTAAACTCTGATGACACATTAATGCCTTGAGAACTGAGGTTAGCCTCGGCAAGCTGATGAATAGCAGCGGGCAGCCCCAATGTATCTAATAGAGTGGGGCGGAGCTCCCTTATGAGCTTGGTTAACTCGGTGCCTGCATGGACTGCTAGGGACTGAGTCTTTTTCAATATTGCCTTAATTTCAGCATCTTCGATGCCGCCCATTTCCATCATTTCATTAACTGCCTGCAGGTTGAGCGCCAAGCCAGTAAGCTCTTGACTTGTTTCATCATGTAGCTCTCTGGCAATTCTTTTTCGCTCCTGTTCCTGGATAGTAAGAGCCTGCCTCAGCAGTATCTGGTATCTTTCCTTTCCTTCACTCAACTGTTCATATAGCTTTGCCTGCTCGATTGCCGTGCCAAGTTGGCAAGCAATTGAGTTCAGGAGGTACATATCATCTGAGGTGAATTTGCCCGCCAGATGGCTGGCAACATTCATCACGCCCAAAACCTTGTCCTTTGCTTTCAAAGGGACACTAACGAATCCCTTAAGACCCTCTGCGGCTATCAAATCAGGGCGAGCAGCATCTGGATCTCTAGAAATATCTTCCAACAAAATAGGCTCACCCGTTTGAGCCACCTTTCCCGCTATTCCCCCACCCATGGTCAGGCACATCTCTCCAGCGTATTTGGCAGAAAGGCCACGGTGCGCTTTGTAACATAGCTTTTGGACTTTTTCATCAAAAAGCAGGATTCCTCCTGTGCTTCCACCAAAGATCTGTAACACGGTGTCAAATGCTACATTTAGGATAGCATCTAAATCCCATAACCCACTAACAGCAAAAGAAATACGGCTTAAAGCATCAAGATGGTGATGTCGCCTCAGAATCTGCACTTCCAGTTCTCTCTCTGCAGTAACATCTCTCCTCAACTCAAACGCTGCATCAATCCCGCCATGACTATCTTTGAGTGGCCACATGGTAATCTTGACATATCTACCCAAGGTGCTACCTGCGCTGGGGGAGGGGTAAGGATGAATGACGCTTGCCGAGTTGCCGCTCTGCAATACATCCCTAAGCGGACACTCCCACAGAGGGGCGCTGCAGGGCTTATCCCTCCCCTGGAAGACTTCATAGCAATGCCTATTAACAGGTGACTCAGTGCCCTCAGGCAACTTATGTTGCAAGATTGAATTAGCAAACTTAACCCGGTATTCACTATTGACGATGAGAAGCTCGTCCTCTAAGCCACCGACAAGGTCATGCAAGTTCATGTCAAATCCCACAGTCTTAGTAGTTTGTTGAGCTGCTGGATCTCTCATTCTAGCCATAAACTTAGAATACAACTACACCCGATTCCCGTCAAATACGCTTATCAGGCTCCCTCACAGTAAGTTCCCATTTACACCAAAACTCTTCGGGGTGAGGGTCGGGAGGGCATGTAAGACATTTCACTGCTGCCCTTGGCTCAACCACCCTGGCGATATTGGACAATAACGTCAGCTTCATACTTTGTAAGGAAATTCTTGTTTGCCTTGCCTCTTTCTTCCTTCTTGAACAGGACAACGGGGGTAATAGAAGACGATTTTTTGGGAGCTTTCTTGCTCACATTGAAAAGTAGGGGATACAAGTTGCCAGCTCATAAGACTTAAAACTGTGAGAATGGAGGAAAGCCCACCCTTATTAATTCCAATTACTTTCTTGATCCTTTCTGCCTCTACCCCCCCCTACCACCCGCACACCACATTTTATAACATATCTTAGTTAGCGGAGTTGTGGGGGCACCACAATTAGAGCAAAAGCTGGTGCCTCTCGTTGGTTTAGCCCCACACCCAGGACAAATTTCAGGACTCCCTATCAGTTCCTTACCACAATTCCTGCAAAACATAGTCTACCTCTTCATCATTGATTTCAGTTATATCTCCAATTTCCAAGCTTATGCAGTTGTGAAGAAAATGTCTACGTATCTCGTATTGGCTATGCGTGTACAGTTGCCTTTACTATGCTATGCCATACTTCGTGCTCCGTCAATACCCCCATTAGGTCTCTGCAGCTAAGATGCTTCGTGTGGAAAATTCGGTTCACCACTTGCCACTTATCTGTCTAATAACCTGCAACTGTCAACTGACTAGTACTAAGTAGGAGAGAGCAAATATCAGGATTTCACCTCAACGCTTGAAGCGGACCTAGGCGGGGAATAAAGCCGTAGTGCGCGCTGCCAGAGATTTCCCTAACCTGGCTAACCAGAAAACTGCACACTTCGCCAGGATGTTACACAAAAAAGAAGGAAAGCTATATTGCTACCCTTTAGCTGTAAACCTATTGACCAGTCACCATTGCACGAACACAGGCATGTCCGATTTCGTGCGTATAGCCGGATACCATAGCCTATCCACTCCTGAGACTCCGGATAATCTCCCCGAACTTTGGTCTTTTCCCATACATCAACAAGTAAGTCCTGAAAACCCTGCTGGTCAATAATAAAGCCCCAATTATGGAGAGCGCCAGCACCGTTATACTGGCAGCCAGTTGCCAGGCAGGTATTTCACTCACGCCGAGCCTTACCAGCACTTCCACAGGAGCTGTGATAGGAAAAATAGTAAGAACTACCCAAATTGGGTTGTCCGGAAACAATATAATTAGAGACATGAACCAGATAGGTATAAGTAAGGGAAGTGTAAGAATCCCGATCAGTTGTTGTCCTTCCCGGGAACTGGAGCTGATGGCGCCGATACCTGCCGAAAGCACGGCGAACAACAAGTAGCCCAGGATGAAATACACTACAGCCAGAACAAGGAAGTTAGCTGGTAATTGTATTGTGCTGATAAAGCCGCCGATGGATGAGGAAGCCAGGCTCAACAGGAGTGACGCCGAGATTACCCAGACGCCTACCTGCACCAGCCCGGCAGCACCAATCCCGAAAACCTTGCCGGTGAGTAACTGCCGGGCGGAAACGGAGGACAACAATATCTCTATAAGGCGATTCTCTTTCTCCTCAACAAGCCCTTGCAGCAGATAAGTGGAGGAGAAAATGATGGCGAACACAAGTAGAATGCCAAAAACAACTGGAATGATGAAAGTCCCGAATCCGCCTTGCTCCGGAGCTATGTCGCCGGTTTCGGTCAGCCTGGTGGTAACCAGATTCAAGGGTGCTTCTACCCGGTCTACAGTGGCCGCGGGCACCTTACCCTCCAATAGATTACTCAAGAGGAAATTCCTGATTGCCGTCGCAATGTCCTCTGGCGCCACCAGTTGTTTCTCCAGAGTATACAGGCTAACCACTCCCGTCGAGATATAATCCGGCGGAATGACGAAATACTCTTTGATATCCCCCTCTACCAGTGCTTCAGTCGCGTCATCTTGTGTATCAAAGCGAACCAGATTTACCTTACCTTGCTGGGTATATCCCTCGAATCCGCCTGAATTATCTACATACCCAATGGTTACTTCTTCTACAATGGGCGGCTCTGCAACTCCTGATATGAGCTGGAAACCTCCCATGGCCAGAAGGGCTACGAGTGGCACGACCAGGGTCATAATGATAAATCCTCTCCTCTTTATCGTGTGCAGGAATTCATGTCTGAATATCAATAGCGTCTTATCCATGGCTTTTACCAACAACCTTCAGGAATATTTCGTTCAGTGGAGGAGTAGCTACCTCAAAGCGATTGATTACTATGCCGGTGCTTACCAATCGTTCGAGGACTTGCTGAGGAGTTGTATTTCCATCAAGAACCAGCTCAACATAGCCCTTGTGAGTGCGCTTGTCGGTAACCCCCGGCACTTCCCCAAGCTCACCATCAAAATCCAGGAGAACCGAATTGCTTCTATAGCTTGACTTGATTTCAGTCAGATTCCCGTAAAGGACTGCGCGCCCGTTGTTTACCATTAATATGCGGTCGCAAAGTTCCTCTACTTCATTCATCCTGTGCGTGCTCAGGATTACGGCTTTACCCTGATTCCTCAAGTCAACGAACATCCCTTTCAATAACTCGGTGTTAACCGGGTCGAGCCCGGCAAATGGCTCATCCAGAATAACCAGTTCCGGGTCATGGATGATAGTAACGATGAATTGGATAATCTGCCCCATGCCCTGGCTCAACTCCTCAATCTTCTTTCTTTTGTGCGGTAGCATACCTGTTTGGTTTAGCAGCTCGTTAGCTTTTTCTTCGGCTGAGTGCCTGTCCATACCTTTGAGGGAGGCAAGGTAGATGATGGAATCGATGGTAGTCAGCTTCCTATACAGTCCTCTTTCCTCAGGCAAGTAGCCAAGCTTATTCTTGCTAGCTTCACTCAACTTCTCGTCGAGGATTGTCACGTCGCCCGAGTCTGGCTTGATGATGTCCATCATCATCCTGATGGTGGTAGTCTTGCCCGCACCATTAGGACCAATTAGACCAAATATCTCACCTTGAGCGACAGAGAAGGATAGATCGTTAACCACGGCCTTGTCTGCGTAGGACTTGAATATATGATTGACTTCAGTTGCAAGCATAGTAGAAGCACCTTCTCCAA
>Ga0315544_1003366_pt1 | contig 10635 bp, 8 predicted proteins | sample SalMarSW160130MG_2_FD_202543 | JGI IMG/M metagenome (GOLD analysis project Ga0315544, IMG submission 202543) | Salt marsh sediment microbial communities from the Plum Island Ecosystem LTER, Massachusetts, United States - Salt Marsh Sediment SW1601-130 ... | reverse complement strand
TAATGGAGAAATTGGATGCCCTATAACCCAATACTTCCTTACCAGTTATCTCCTCAAGAACTCGTTTAGACCTGAGTAAATCCCCCTCAAATTGAGACTGAGTTTGATTGTAAATCAATTCATGGGAATATCCATGACTGGCTATTTCATTTCCTTCCCGGGAAATTCTTCTGATCAAATCCGGACATCTCTCGGCTATCCATCCCAAGATAAAAAAAGTCGCCTTTGCATTATGTTTTCGCAAAATTTCCAGAATCTTTAGAGTATTTCTCTCCACACGTAATTCATACCTGTCCCAATTGCCTTTGGGAATCACCGACCTGAGATTCTCCACTTGAAACCAGTCTTCTATGTCAAAGCTTAAAGCATTGATCAAAATATCCTCTTACCTCTTCTTCTAAACTCTCTTATATCTTTCTTTTTAGGGAAAGAGTAGTAGCTTGATTCTACATCGGGATAATCAGAGTATTTTACTTCTCCGGTTTTGATCTGCCTTAAGGTTTCTAACATTAGGCCTGCACCAAGTTTTTTGGTGCGTTTAATAAGAGAATCAAGGCTTTCACCCTCTTTTATCTCCACTTCTTTCTGAAGAACTATTTTTCCAGCATCAATTTTCTCATCCATAGTGTGAATAGTGATACCAGTATACTTCTCGTTGTTGTATAAATTCCAGAAATTGGGCATCATACCTCTGTATTTAGGAAGTTTGGCTGTATGAATGTTAATACAACCATACCTGGGAAGTTTTAATAACGGTTTTTTAAATATCTTAGGAGCGGCTACCGAGATGATAAGATCCAGATTTTTTTTGCCCATCTCACGAAGAAAGTCAATGCTGTTTATGTCATTTCTTTTGATAACCTCTATATTATGAAATCGGAAGGTCTGCTCTATAGTGTAAAACTTGGCCATTTTCAAGAATCCAAATATTCTCGCTAATAGCTTATGACCTATAAACCTTACTCCCATCCTCAGAAAATCCCTCAGCCCGTAGAAGTTATACATTTGCCCCACCATCTTGCGCAAGGACTTCTTGCCCATAGTGTTACATATAACTACACCCTTTATCTCTTTTAGGTTGGGATATCTTTCTAAGAACTCCTCAAAAAATATCCCGGTGTAAAAGGGGTCCCGCTGAGTTATAAACAGAATATTAAAAATATTCCTTCTTCCCGATTTTAGCTTCTGGTTGTTTCCCATACTATATGCTTCTCTCCCCAAATGGTTTTTATGAGACTCACTGCCGAGGCTAAATTGACTACACAAAAATATAAGGGCAAAGAGAACAACTTAATTCTTATATTAAAATAGTCTACTATCCATCCCAAGAGGGCAAAAAGATAAAAGAAAGCCTGAAGTATAAAAATCAGATTGTAGAACCTATTTCCTAAAAGAGCCAAATTAGAGAAAAACAGGATGGTAACAAAAAATGGAATTAGCCAACGCAAGACCTTATGCGAAAACAATTGGAAGGAGACAAACCCATATCTAAAGGGGTTTAACAAACCTTTTACATTCAGGAGGCCATTCATACCTCTGGAAATCACCCTTATCCTCATATTGAACTCTTGAGAAGACCTCTCAGTGGTCTGCTCGTACGCTACGGCTTTTGATTCAAATGCTATGCGATATCCTTTCTCCAAAATTTTTAATGGTTCTACCAGATCGCTGATAACATCTCTTCTTAAAAGCTCATATAATTCTCTTCTCACCGAGTAGATGCAACCGCAGGCTCCGGTTATGGTCTTTATTCTGGTCTGTCTGCTTTTGATGAAATTCTCGTACCTCCAGAAGAGAATAGTTGCCAAGCCAACCTGTGTGCCTTTGGGATCTATGTATTCATACCTTCCGCTGACCGCCCCCACAGTAGGGTCATTATAATTGCGGACAATTTTCTTGATGGCGTCTTTCTTGTATTCAGTTGTTGCATCGGAAAATATTATAATATCTCCTTTAGCCATTTTCACGGCTCGATTCTGGGTTTCCGTTTTACCCACTCTTCCCTCAATCCGATGCAAGATAGCACCCCTCTCCTTAAATTCTTTAACGATTTCATCGGTTCTATCTGTTGAGCCATCAGAAGCCACGATAATCTCCAGTTTATCCTTAGGATAATCCAAACTTAATGTATTTTCCAGTTTCCTACGGATACTCTCCTCCTCATTATAGGCAGTGATTAAAAAAGTCACTGAGGGCTCAATATCCTTTTTATTGACCTTGTTATTCACCATCAAGGAGATGAGGTAAATGAGGAGGGAATATCCAAAATATGTGTATGCTATAATAAAGATCATCAACCAAAAAATAACCTTAGCCATCCGAGCCTCATTTTTAGGTTAAAATTAGCAATTAACAATTAGCAGTTAGCAAGTCAAAATGAAAACATAATAAGCAATTAGCAATCAGTAACTTAGCCACTTACAGCGGACGTCATCTTGACAGGATAACAGCATTTACTGGATCTTTATCCCCCCCTTTAATAAATCACCGAACGAGACCTAAACTAACACGTTTTTCCGTAAAATCTCTTGTTATTCAGTAAAAAGTTAAAATTCCCGCGCTACCAGGACTCCCGTCGTGCAACGCTGTGAAACTTCACGGTGACTATAACACAAAATTTAAGGAACATCTGTTTTTTTCCATTTCACTTGCCCATATCCATGATTATCTGCAGGGAATATTTTCTTATTTCGAAGGATTTCCTGATATACTCTTAAATATCTCTCGGCCATCTTCTCCGAAGAGTAATTATCTCTTACCTTATTGTACAACTTTCGAGAAATCTTATTTATTTTATCATTGTCTTTCAAAACAGAGACTATAGCATCAGCCAACCCCCTTACATCTTTTGGTTTAACAAGAAACCCCAATTTGCCTTGTTCCAGTATTTTAGGTATCTCTCCTACTTTGGTGGCAATTATAGGCTTTTGGGCCGCCATAGCCTCCAGTAAAACCATCGGAAGACCCTCAATTAGCGAGGGCAAGACAAAGACATCTATTGAGTTCAATATCTCGGGAATGTCCCTTCTAACGCCTGTAAAAATAACCTTATTCTCCAAACCCATCGCCTTCGCCTGATCTTCCAATTCTTCCTTTAAAGAACCAGATCCAATTATTAAAAAAATAGCATCAGAAAATCTCTTTAAGACTTCTTTAGCTGTCTGGAGAAGATAGATATGACCCTTTTCCTCGGTAAGTCTTCCTATGGTGCCCACAACTTTACAATGAGGATCTATTTTCAACTCCTCTCTAATTTTGTTGTTGCCAATGCCTTCGAACCTGTTAAGGTCAATTCCATTGCTAATTACTGAAACCTTACTCTTCGGCAGCCAGAGATTTAATATCTCTCTTTTTATTTCATCGGAAACAGCTATAACCTTATTGAATCTGCGGAGGATTATTTTATCCAGCCTTTCATAAAACTTCATCTTGAAACCCGTCCCTATCCAATTGTGGCAGGTAGTAATCAAAGGCAAGCGAGTAAACGACGCAGCCATAGCGCTATAGAAATTAGCTTTATACCCATGACTGTGAATTAAATCAATGCCTTTCTCCTTTGCGAATTCTCTTATCAGGAATACTGTCTTTGGGTCAAATCTCCCATTACAGGGAAAAACTCCAGTTTTCAATCCATACCCTTTTGCTCCATTAGCAACTTCTGTATGGGGATTTTGTCTGTTTCTAAAAACTCCCACATACAAGTCAATTCCTACCCGAGACAACTCTTTTGATAACTCAAGAACCACACCCTCAGCTCCAAAAAATCCGAAACTGCTAATTAATTGAAGGACACTAGTTGACATTCATTATTCCTTTACTTACTTAAAGTCCTTCCTGAAAGCTTATTTCATACTATAGATTTTCGTCAAACCATCTTTACAAACTCTGTTTGAATTTGTCTTGACCCTGAAATGAAAAGACAAAAAAGCAACCAATGCAACAGCAATTCTCAACACTCCTCGAATCATCTCGGGGCATAGTTGTCTTCTTCTATCCTTTTCTTTCTCTCTTGGGTCACAATCACCTGGCCCCTATCCACCATCCCCCAAAAGACCCAATAGAAACCTCCTAACATTAGAAAGGACCATCTGTCACCAAAAGCATTTGCAACCATACAACCAATTACACAAGCCGCGAACCCTAGCCCTAACCCTTTTAAGAACCCATCAGAAGCACTTCTATACAAACGCCAGCCACTCCTAAATGCTAGATAGAACAAAAACAGAAACAGCGAGAGTCCTACCATCCCAAATTCTGCAAGAAAACCCACATACATATTGTGGGGATCGCGCAAATGGCCCTGCGTAGTAAACTGATAAACACGATAACCCACCCCAAACAGCGGGTTTTCTTCGAACAGACCAATCCCATGTTGCCATAATACAAGCCTAGACCCCGCTGAACTGTCTAATTCTCCTTCCTCGCTCTGAGTCATGTTGATCCGCTCCACCACAGAGACCGGTAGGACCACCTGCCAAAATATTAAAAGAGCCGTCATCAGGGCTAACAGACTTCGTTTACGAGTCACTCCAAAGAATCCAATCACAGCTAAAAAGGCAGCATAAGCGCCGCGAGAATAGGAGAAAACAATGGAGTAGGTATTGAATGCAATCACGGCTGGGAACAGAAACCGTGTCCGTTTGTCCTTATCTAAGAAAAATAAACCTAAAAGAATAGCGGAATACTGGACCATAAAGGCACCAAAGTGATTTGCCCCAAGATAGCCAAATGTCCCTGAGGACCGCACATCGTATCTGAAATGAGAATGGGATCGTGGGGAAAACTCATGGTAAAACCTCTGATCCATAAACAACATCGTGAGACACATCAAAATTATCAACCATTTCATGTGCTTGCGATCTCGAATATTGTTTAGAACGATAAGATAGAGCAGAGGCATTAACATATAATTCTTCCAATCCTGGAACCTTTGATTGCGAAAACTTATAGGAGCACTCTGGCCAAGATAAAAAGAACCTCTCCACAACCCGAGATAGGTAATAACCACAAACAAAACTATAGCCCAGGTAGTGCGATTCTTCTCAAAACCTCCTCCCTTTATTGTCCATCCCATTAACATAGCCAGAAAAAGAATATCTACGAAGTCCTTTCCCAGCGGATATTGATGCATTTTCACCAGAACAGTGTACAGGGGAATCAAGGGAACGAAGAAAAAAATACCTATCTTCACTTTGTAAACAATAGTCAAAAGAACCACTGTAAATCCCAGAATATATAGAACAAGAGGAATATATTGTGATAGACCAAAGCCCATTTGCAATCCTCTATTGATTGATGGTTCAGGTAACTTAATCTACCGGGAGGTACCCCAGAAAAGCTTAGTCAAATGCTTTCGTAATCTCGCCCGATTTAGAGGAGAACTTTTCAATTTGTATATGTAACTCGGTTTATAAGAAACTCCCCTTTGTAGGTCAATCAAATAATCGGGTGGTCTCTGTTCTTCCCACTTTTTGAGACATTTTTCTTTATAAGCAACAACGGAACCTATCACCTTAGCCGGAACTCCGGCCACTATACTATTGGCAGGGACATCTTTTGTCACCACGGCTCCCGCTGCTACTAGTACATTCCTTCCAATAGTTAAATTAGGCAATATCATACTTCTCGCACCGATAAAACAATTATCTTGAATCTCAATTTTGCCAAAAGCCTGCAAATCAGGAAATTCTTCAGTAAACAGCCATGGTCCACCATCATGGGTCATCAATGCCACTCCACCAGCAATGGTCACATGATTGCCGATTTTCACTAGATATGGCTCATCAGCTAAAACCTTTATCAAAATTCTGCAGTTTTCACCTACTTGAGCTCCCTGTTTTCTAAAATACTCCGCAATCGTGTAATCATCATATTTCCTCATTTCGTAAGCACTCTTTAACCTTCTCCAAAGGCTCAAAAAAATCCTAAAGATCCTCATTTTACAATCTCTCCTTTTACCAAAGGTTTCTTACTCCTGGATCTATGTCACCTGGGGTTTATAACTAACGCCTTCTTAGCCAGGAGAACACAAGGGTCCTAACCTCTTTATCAAAAATAAAAACCAATAGAGAATAAACGATTATTCCCACTCCTATTTTTCCTGATAGGTTTAAAATCTGGCTTTCAAGGCTTATACTTTTGATAGCGATAAACATAGCGACAGAGGAGAAAGTATAGATAAAAAAGCGTCTATAATCTATAGGAAAACTCAATTCTTTAAAAGCGGCAAAAATAGTCAAAACTAATAATGTCAAATATGCTATAAAAGTAGCGAAGGCAGCCCCAATGATTCCCCACTTTGGGATAAGCAACAAATTGAGAATAACATTCATTACTACCCCAACAAACATTATTAAGGTTAAAAAAGAAGTTTTCTTATATATCAGCAGGCCGGCCTTAAAAATGTTTGAGGCGGCAAACAATATTGTTCCGGAAACAATGTAGGGAATAACCACATAGGCCATCGCAAACTTAGAGGACGCCAATAAGACGATTAACTCCTTGCTTATTGCCACAAATCCAAAACCGATGGGAAGCGCCAGGAGGAGAAAAATCCTCAGGGTCCTGCTCAGGAATTCCTTGGTGGCGGCCTCACCTTTTTTGACCCAAATGTCCATATAAAGGGGGAAAACTGCTAAATCCAAAGGGACAAACAGAATATTTGACAAATAGGAAGAAAGGTTATAGCCGGCAGTATAAATCCCCAAAGGCCCCGAGCCTATAAAATATTGAATTATATATCTATCGGCAAAGGTGAGCATTAAGAAATTAAACTCTGTCCACATCAAAGGAAAGCTATAATATACAGCTTCCTTAAAAAACTTTTTAGAAAAATACCTTAATCTAATTTGATACTTCCTATAAAGCAAATAACCGACGATAAAAAAAACGATTGCCTGAACGAAAATTTTTCCAAAGAAAAATCCATATAATCCTTTGATCAAATAAAAAATAAACAACAAACTTAGAGACACCGTACCATACTGACTAACAACACCTATGAGATTATAGAGCTTGGTCTTTTGCTCTGCCCTCAAAAAAGTGGTGACAATGATAGAAACCGATCGAAAAAAAATAAGAAAAGCAACGAAAGCCAGCAAGCTTGCCAGTTTCGTTCCCAGAAGACTCAAAAGAATTAATTTAATAACTACCACATACAAAAAGCTTACGGCCGCACAGATTAATAAAGGACCAAAGAACAAAGTAGAATAGAAAGTAGCCGCTGGTTCATCCCTTTTATTTGACTTAAACTCCTCTAAAAACCTGACAATTGCATTCTGTAATCCAAATTTAGCAAAAGCAATGACAATAGATACTGTAGCGGTTACCAGACCTATAATACCGTAGTCCTCAACTGAAAATACCCGTGTGAGAATAGGAAAAGAAATAAATCCCGTGATCACAACTAAGATGTGAGCAATGGAGTAGTGGGAGGATTGTCTCATCAGTCTTTGAATATCTGACATTGCCTTAAAAAAAGTCCAGGTGGTTTTTGTGTTTAGCTATATCTACCTCCTCTGTAGTTAAACTGAGTTGATCTATGAAAGCCACCAAAACCTCTGGCTTTTCACCTAATTCTTCAGTCGTTACTCTTTTTAGAGCTTCTTCACGGCTTATCTGCCCTGCCCTGACCATGGCACTGTATTTTGTGGTTTTCTCGCCAAAGCCCCATTTTTGGACTACCAGGTAGTTCTTCATTGGGGCAAAAAGGCAATCAATATGGTCCTTGGATAACGACTCTCCCTTGCTCCATCCCACCTCTCTATCAACAGTTTCTTTTATTACCTTATCATCCCAGTCCAGATAGTCTGGGAGGCTTATTCCCCTCCTGTAACTGGTCAATCTATAATGTTTCAGTCTCCTCAACCCCGCCTGGAACCTTGTAGGGGCCAAAAAATCTTTATATTCGTGAGAAGTTATCAAATCTCCCACCACATTCTTGAAGAATTGATTGTTATAAGAATATATTTTGGCTCCTCTGGATTCAATCTGAGCCGAAAAGCCGGAGACCACCAGGGGCACATCTTCTTGTTCTGCAATCCTGTAGACTGTAGCCCAGATGCCCATATCACAGGGCCAACAGAAGTGCCCGGCAGTACGCAAGAAATGGGCATAAAGCTTCTTCATTAGACTCCAGGGGGGACCATAAGTGGCAAAACCAACATCAAGTGTTCCCACAGCGCTTTCCATATTTCTATAGGCAGCCTCGGTCTGGAGGCCATTTTTGAAATTTACAGCCAGAACCTTTAAGTCATAAACCTTACGGCAGAGATAGAGCGTATACGTGCTATCCTTCCCTCCACTGAACGGAACTATGCAGTCATACTTCTTGCCCTGTTCTTTGGCCCAACTGAATATGCTCACCAATTCATTCTGAAGCTTATTTAGATCCCTTTTCCCCCATTTTTCATCATATTCGTCGCATTTATTGCAAATACTATTTTCGTCAAATGTTATATCCGGGTAAGTCTCCGGCAGAATACACCTGCTACATCTTTTCATAATTTTTGCTCTCCCATCTAACTCAAATCGCCTATAGGGCAGAAGACTTAGTGAACCTCCCCGTCCACAGGGCGGGCATCCAGAACATTCTCCTCCCCCTTGATTGGGGAGGACTAAGGAGAGGGTGAGAATTATGTCCGATTTCCCCCTCACTCTAACCCTTCTCCCCCCAGGGGAGAGGGAACTATAAGGATGTCATTCATCCCCGTTCACAGAACGGGCATTCTGACAGGTTTTAGTGAATTTCTTCCTTAAAAAATTGAAAAGGGAAATATCGAACATCCCTGCCATCTTTGAGGCAAAATAAGGCTCTAAAAACCCCCCATTAAGCCCCACAGATATTCCTTCAGTCATACAAATTCTCCGCAGCGCAAAAAGGTCAGTATTGCCATCATTGAATCCATTCATAAGAGTGAACGCAGCTGAAAACCCACTGTCCTTTAAAATCTGCATTATCTCCCAATTGAAATCATCTCTTGAACCATTAGGATAGGAGAAAAATGAAATCTTTTCCCCTAGCTTTTCCTCTAAAAGCTCCTTGGATCTCTTGATTTCATATTTGGCTCTCTCCAAAGGTAACGTGGTTAATATAGAATGGGTCATCGCATGGGAGCCAAAAGATATTCCGTAATTGTGCATCTCTCGTATCTCGTCCCAGGAAAGCATTTGGTTATTAAGTTTCTGATCTATCGGAAGTTCTCTGGATAAATAACCCAACAGGTTATCCCTTTCTGAGGGTGCTAATCTCTCGGCATACGTAACGATGTCATTGATAGCTTTCTTTTTCAAGGATAGTGCAGACAGTGGATATTTTCCTAAACTAAAAGACCCCAGATTCAAAAACTTTTGACTTGTCCTTTCTATTATGCCGGTGATATTCTCAAACCATAAGGGAATTCTATCTTCAATGGGCTGGAGAGTCAAAAATATTGTAGCCGGAATTTTATACTTTTTTAAAATTGGGAAGGCATTTATGTAGTTATCTTTATAACCATCATCAAATGTAATTACAAACAAATCTTCAGAAAAAGACTGGTGAGCATGGAGCTGTTGAACCGCCTCTTCCAAGCTGATAATCTTAAAATGTCTTTTTAAATATCTGATTTGGCATTCAAAATTAGCAACCGAAGTATTAAGAAATAAGTAATCGGGATGCTTGTCATTTACCCCGTGATATGCCAAAATTTTGATTCCTCTTTGGTGAGGTAATAACCGCGGCACTTTCCTTATAACTATAAATAGACCGGAGTAATACAAAATTGCACTCAATGAAACCTTAATTAATTTAGAAAAGAACAATCTCACATCTCGTCTCTCTCTCTGAACATCACCCTCTCTTCTTATCTTCTTCTCCAATAAAGAGCCATATAGGGATTCTGTCTCTTTAATCATCTTTTTCAAAGTAAAATGCTCTATTATCCTTTCTCTACCAGCAATTCCCATTTTCCGAGCTAATCGCTTATTTTCAACAAGTTTAATAATCGCTTCTGCAAGAGCATTAGGATTCCTGGGTGGAACTAAAAATCCTGTCTCTCCATCAACTACAGCCTCAGGATTCCCGCCGACATTAGTTGCCACCACAGGTTTTCCTACAGCCATTGACTCTAGAATTGAATTGGAGAATCCCTCGCTCAAGGAAGAATTGACCGAAATATCAATCATTGAAAGGACACCTCTTATATCTTTCAAATTGCCAGTAATTGTAACATTGGAGGAGATACCTAATCTCTTAACTTGTTTCAAGAGTTTTTCACGCATCGGACCATCCCCTATCAACAGAAATTTCGTATTGGGGATTTTTTCCAAAACTAATGGACAGGCATTTATGAAAGAATCAATTCCTTTTATTGGATTCAGATTTGATAAAACGCCTACTGCAAACTCAGAACTGCGTATCTGTAATCCTTTCCTCTGGTTTTCTATTTGTGTTCCTTTTCTCAGAAACTCCTCCGCGATTCCATTATAAATTAACACGATCTTATTACTGGCAATATGCTCTTGTTTCACGCACATATCTCTAACAGCATTAGAATTGACTATTATTTTATCAACAAAAAGGTTTATTATCTTTTGAAGTGGCACGTGAATTTTCTTTCTGTTAAAGCCTAAATCTCTACGACTTGAAATGACGAC
>Ga0315544_1003355_pt1 | contig 10656 bp, 8 predicted proteins | sample SalMarSW160130MG_2_FD_202543 | JGI IMG/M metagenome (GOLD analysis project Ga0315544, IMG submission 202543) | Salt marsh sediment microbial communities from the Plum Island Ecosystem LTER, Massachusetts, United States - Salt Marsh Sediment SW1601-130 ... | reverse complement strand
CAATTCAAACCCAATCAAAGCCTGTCCTGAGCGCAGTCGAATGGGCCAATTTCCGAAAAGCCCAAAATGAGCGCAAACGTATATGTTATAGAGGATTATGAAAATGAAACCACCTTCCGGCCCCAAAAAAACAAACCCAATTCAAACCCAATCAAAGCCTGTCCTGAGCGCAGTCGAATGGGCCAATTTCCGAAAAGACCAAAATGAACGTAAAGTTATCTGTTATAGAGGATTATGAAAATGAACCACTCTCAGGCCCAAAAAAACAAACCCAAAACAAACCCAATCTTGTCCGCCGTAGGCGGATTCCGAAAGGCCAATATCGCTTGCCGGAAAATCCGGCCACACCGATTATCGGTGTCCAACCACAAATTCCTTGCTATGTTCGGGATGGCCCATATACTGACCATGCTCAAGATGGCATATATACCGACTATTTAGTGCCCTTGGTGGCAATCCATAGCTGCAAGGTCAACTGGAGACAGGAATGAATGGGTATTCATACAGTTAAAGCAAGTGTGTTTTATAGAACAAATGCAAAGATTCGAAGTATTGCCGGCTATGGAGCTTTGCTGGCACGTAACCTTAACAGATTCTTACCCTCAGATTCTGATTCTTCGTCGAACAGACTCGAAAAAGAGCTGAACCCGCTTTTGACCGGGTATCCCAGAAATCATAACTATAGGATATATAAAAAGAAACTCTTTCCAAGCTTCAAACTCTACGAAAGATTAAGGCTTGTTGTCTCTCTTTACCCCGATAAATTAGAAAGCTTCTTAGATATCGGCTCTTGCAGAGGGTTTTACGCAATGGACGCAGCTCAACGCCCCAATTGTCGAATTTCAGCAGGTGCTGATATTCATGAGCCATTTATTTCTATCTCTAACAAAGTCAGGGAATACCTCGATATTAAGAATGTCGATTTTCATTTTGCCACACTTGACGAGCTATCAAGCAGACCTGAATCTTACGGCGGCCCATTTCAAACAGTCTTGCTAATAGGTACGTACCACTATCTGTTTTGGGGTAGTAAAATGAGCCCAATTGCATATCATAATCACCGGGACATCCTCGCCAGACTTTCTCAAATTTGCACAGACAGGCTTATCTTCTCCGCGAGGCTGGAAGTAAACAGGCTGCCCGATGGCATCAAGCAAAAAGCCAAAACGCTTGGAAATGAGGTCGGATATAACACTGCAGATTTTCTTAGAAGCGCTGAAGAATTCTTTGAAGTCCATAAAGCTGGTTATCTGGGTAAATATCTTTTGTTGGTCATGTTAAAGAAAAACGCTTAGGTCATCACCCAAAGGTCTTATGTCCATCGTCATAAGTTTTTTTGCCTAAAGATATTATAGTCTCTTTGGCAGTTTTATTAACAACGCGATTTTACAGATGCCTATCCGGAAATTCCGTGGTATGATGGGGTGGCAACTAATAGTTTACTCATAGTGGAAGCAGCTTCATGACTGAGAACAGTCAACAAGAGCCTGAACCAACAACCATAAGAAATACATCCCAGCGGCTCTCGATTCTACGAATTCTGCTGGTCATCTCAATCGCAGGACTGGTAATCTGTCTCTGGGAATATGTACTCGAAGATCGTCTAATTCCCAAGCGGTGGGGCGTGGTCCAGGCGGGAAAGATATATCGCAGCGGCAGACTCTCAGCCGCGCTCGTCAGAAGGACGCTGCGAAAAAACAACATCGCCGTTATCATCGACCTGACCGGTGACGAATCCGGTAACAAGGACCAAGACGCCGAAAAAAAAACCGCTGTTGAGCTGGGCATCGAAAGGCTGAACTGCCCGCTCAAGGGTAACGGCACCGGAGACATTAACAACTACGCCCATGCAATCGCTGCTATCGTCGATGCCAAACGAAAAGGCAAACCCGTTCTCGTTCACTGCGCTGCAGGCACACAGCGCACAGGCGGGGTAATTGCATATTACAGAATGCTGGTAGAGAAAAAATCCCCATCATTCGCTTACGCCGAACTCTTGCGCTATGATTGGAAAGATAAGCCGGACCAAATCCTGCTAAACTACATCAATAACAATATGGCAAAGTTAGCTGAACTGCTTAAAGAAATGGGTGTTATTGATGAAGTACCCAATCCGCTGCCGGTCATCCGCAGCAGACATTTCAACCAAAAAGCTCCTTATGGGAATTCAAAGCTGCTGACTTCCTCGTTCACATTTGTCCGAGACGAGAAGGAACCTCTCAATGCCCCTTATATGATAAATACTTGCATAGGAACAGCAAAAAACCCGTCTAATCCACCTAATACCTGTATTTTTTGCCTGCTTTTCCCATAAATAATGCCAAAAAAAAATTCCAAAAATTACTTTTTTTTATTTGATTTATAGCTGTGAGCCGATAAACTTCTTAAGTAGAAGGTGGGTGATTTAATCTTATAACGTATAATATAGTGACGTTTTGCATAGCATGGAAAGTTAAAATAAGGATTTTTAAAGGAGATGAACATGAAGAAAGTAATTTTGTTAACTGCTGTAATTTTGTTGAGCGCTACGACTTTCGCACAGGCACAGGATGGGCTTACTGGAACTGTTGATGTAACCTACCTAAGCCAGTATATTTGGCGTGGTTTCGAAATGTACGGTAATCAGAGCGCAATTCAGCCCAGTATCGACCTGGATCTTTATGGCACGGGGCTTGGCCTAAATGTTCTCTGGTCAAGGGCCAATTCAAGCGGATACGAATCTGAAGAGGAACTGCGCTTAAACTTATCTTACGGCAACAGTCTCTATGAATACGAAACTTACGCCACGAACTATAAGGTTGGCTGGACGTATTATTATTTCCCGGATGGTCCCTGGGCACCCGGGGCCATAAGTAGCGATTATGAGGAAATGTATGCAACTCTTTCCTGGCCGGAAATCTTCCCCGAGGGCGTCGTCCCCAGCTACACCGTTATTAAAATGTGGGCATCCAAAGGAGGTTCCCCCGCTTCCGCTGTTTCTGGCTGGCTACACATCCTGGGACTCGGCTACGACCTGCCCATAGAAGGCCTGCTCCCGGACACTCCGGAGCAAATTCTCCATCTCTCTGCAGCAATGGTCTATAACGATGGTGTCTTCGGTGTGGACCGCGACTGGTCACACGCTGTCTTTGGCGTCTCTACAGACTTTGACCTCGGCAACGACTGTACTCTTCGTCCGGGACTTTACTATCAATCATCCTGGGAAAATGACGTCAATCCTTCAGATGAATTCTGGGCCAGTGTAGGTGTGTCGTATGCATTCTAAAACAACTAAGTAATATCAGCAAAAAAGGCCGGTCTTAAAAAGCCGGCCTTTTTTTATTAGCTCATAACCTCAACACCGTTAGAAATTTCCCCGCAGCCCCGACTTGCGACGGGAGTCGCCGGGGCTTGCCCTTTTTCTGCCCTATTGCTAACTGTAGAATTTCCAACGGGTTCAACCCCCTAAACGGTTCGATACTAAACCACTCTGCCGGTTATAAACTTCGCTGTTTCAATCAGAGCGTCTTTAGCATCGCTTTCTTTCAAACCACCCAACGCCCCGACCGCCCTGGCAACATACTCCTGGGCCCGGCTGTGTGTATATTCCAAACTACCATAACGGCCTAACATCTCTCTCAGGGCATCCTTATCGTATTGTTTTCTCTCGAGATACGAGCTTATAACCGCCCCTTTTTCTCTCTCCCCAGCTGCCCCTAACAAATGTATCACAGCCAAAGTCAGCTTGTGTTTGTCAGCATCTCTGCCAAGCGTTTTGCCTGTTTTGCTTTCATCGCCGATTATATCGAGCAAATCATCGGTAATTTGAAACGCAATGCCGGCATTCATTCCAAATTCAGCCAACGACCGGGCCTGGGTTTCCGTCGCCTGAGCCGAAAGCGCTCCAAGCTGACAGGAGCTGCTAAAAAGAACGGCACTCTTTTCGGTAATCACGTCGATATATTCCGATTCGCTCAATTGCCAATTCTGCCTTTGAATTATCTGTCTGAGCTCACCTTCACAGACCCGGACCGCCACACCAGCAATTATCTTAGCTACCTGCGGTCCCAGCTCGGCGGACATCTCGAAAACTCGGCCTAATAAAAAATCGCCTAACAATACAGCCGCTTCGTTACCCCAAAGTTTATTTATCGTGGGCAGTCCACGCCTTTTTTGCCCTTCGTCTATAACATCATCGTGTAACAACGTAGCACTGTGAATCATCTCAACAATCGCTGCAATCTGGATGTGCTCGTCTGTGATTTTGCCACAGCAGCCACCGGCAAGCAAAACCAGACCGGGTCGAATCATCTTGCCGCTGCGGCCACGAACATGTTTGAGCAATCGGTTAACATCACACACTTCAGCAGGAGAAATCAGCTGCTCATTGATTAGCTCTTTTACCCGGCTGAGCTGACTGTCGATAAGCCTGAAAGCAGGAATCCTGCTGTGTGGGACAGAAGCTGGTCTGTCGGTATGTGCCGGTAACTGCATAGCGTTGAGTCCAGCACCAATTATGCGTGAACCTACGCTCACGCATAATTGGTGCTGGGCTACTTTCCCTTTCCGTGGGCATATTTGAAGAACTTTTTTCTCAGCAATTTTGTGATAGGCCCCGGCTTGCCGTCACCGATGACCCTGCCGTCAATCTCGACAATTCCAATGACCTCCGCAGCCGTGCCCGTGAGGAAAAATTCATCGCAAACATACAAATCAAATCTCGTCAGATTCTTCTCAACCACCTCAAAATTTTCTTCCCTGGCCAGCCTGATAACGACTCCCTGCGTTACTCCTTCCAGCGAACCTGCTTCAGCCGGGGGCGTATAAATCACACCATCCCTAACGATAAAAACATTATCACCAGTCGCTTCAGCCACATATCCCCCTTGGTTATACATAATCGCTTCGGGTACCTCATAGTCCAGCGCTTCAATCTTAGCTAAGATGTTATTCAGATAATTCATGCTCTTGACCTGAGGCGGAATCGCCAAAGGATGATTACGAACGGTCGTCGCACTGATAACCTTCATTCCTTTTTCATAAAGCTCTTCCGGATAAAGCTGAATGTTATCAGCTATGATAATTAATCTGCTGTTCTCGCAGATGAAAGGATTCAGTCCTAATGTTCCAACACCACGTGTAACAAGCAATCGAATGTAGCCGTCGATAACTCCGTTGGCTTCAACCGTTTTTTCAACCGCACTAATAAGCTCGCTTCGGCTCATCGGGACCTCAAGCCGAATCGCCTTGGCTGAGTCATAAAGCCGCCTGATGTGGGCCTCTAATTCAAAGACCCTGCTGTTATAAACACGAATACCCTCAAAGACCCCGTCACCGTAAAGCAGACCATGGTCAAAGACAGATATTTTCGCATCTTTTTCGTCAACAAGTTTGCCATCAAGCCAAATCTTAAGTGCCATAAAAAATCCTCATAACTCGTATAAATCCGAAAATTAAAGAAATTAAAAAGTGCCTAAAGTGAACTAAAGTTAATTCCAAACTTTAGGCACTTTAGCTCACTCGATATTATTGTTTCGGATTTATCTTTAATGCTCTATCTTCCCATCGGCCAATGTTACTATCCGCCCGGCTCTTTGGGCGATCCTCTCATCGTGGGTCACCATCACAATCGTCTGGCCGAGGCCGTTCAACTCTTCAAGTATGTCTAAAATACCATTTCCTGTCGCAGAGTCAAGATTTCCTGTCGGCTCATCGGCCAAAAGTAACCTCGGCTCATTCATCAAGGCCCGTCCGATAGCCACCCGCTGTCTCTCGCCCCCGGACAACTGATAAGGCTTATGTCTGGCCCGTTCAGACAATCCAAGCTGCTCAAGCAGCTCTCTGGCCCGCCTTTTCGCCCATCTACGGCATGCAAACCAGCCAACTACGCTCTTACCTGCCATCACCGGCAAAAAAACATTCTCCAGCACACTTAATTCGTCCAACAAGTGATAAAACTGAAATACAAATCCCACCATTTTGTTGCGGAATCTGTTCAGCTCGCCACCACTATGCCGGCTCAAATCCCGGCCTTTAAACTTGACAACGCCCTTATTCGGTTTATCCAACGCACCCAATATATGCAGCAGCGTACTTTTGCCGCTGCCTGAGGCACCAACTATGGCCACAAATTCGCCCTTTTTGACAGCCAAATCGACACCTTTGAGCACTCTGACCTTGGTCGCACCCATTCGATAAGATTTATAAAGCCCTTCGGCCTTTAATATGAAATCATCTTTACTCATGTAATCACTAATCAATAATGCTGTCTTTCAAAATCCTGCTCATAATGACAAAGCATTCAACAATAGTCAATAATATTGTCATCCCCCCAAGCCGTTACCTGTGCCCGCCAAGCCTGTCCTCGACTCTGATCGGGGAGCGGCGGGTAGCGGGGACAATAGTCAATTACAATTGGTTCACCTGCAAAATCTCTACCGGCTTTTGCTTCGCCGCCTGCCAGCTCGGCAGTAACGCACCGACCAAACAGGCAACAATCGCCGAAAGGACAATTACTCCCAAAACTCTTGGGTTCACCTGGTTTGGTACATCACCTATCGCATAAATCGTCCTGTCCCACAATTGGAACTTAAAATGCTCAAAAAGCCAACCTTCGATTCGGTTTATTTCCAGCAAAAACAACCACCCGCCAAATAAGCCTATACAAGAACCTAAAAGACCCACTAAAAAAGCAAATCCGGAAAATAATTCAATAATATCTGCATTCGAGGCACCTATGCTCTTCAATATCCCTATGTCTTTACTCTTATGGCTGATAATCATATAAAACACAACAAAGACGATAAAAACGGTCGTAATCCCCACAAAAGCGAACATAACAGTCATCACAGTTTGTTCCTTCTCCATTGGTGCGATGGACGAACGTCTGTAATCCTTCCAGCTTTGCACAGCAACAGTATCCAATAAGTACGCTTGTGTTTCGCCAGCCTTTTCCTGTTTGAATTCCTGCCACAGCGAAGCGACTTTTTCACATCCTGCCTGCAGCTCGACATCCGGCTTAAACTTTATATGGATAGCACTGGCTCTCTTAACAGACCCACCCATACCGCAAAGTCGCTGGGCCCACTCGAACGGCAGATAAACTAATGAAAAATCAACGCGGGCCAAACCGCTGTGTAAAGTATCACTATAGTAGAAAGTTTTTGCATTAACCAGCCCGGCGCCGGCTTTAGACAAAGCTCCTCTTGCTGTAAGAGGAAAACAACTTATAGAAAAACCTACACGCACAGGACTGACCCCATAAGAATATCTGCTCTTGGCATCACGTTCCAAAGCCATGTCAATCCCCAACACACACCCTAAAAGATTTGGGTCATAAGACGGTTCAAATGCCTTGGATGGATCATCTTTATGATAATATAGCATTTTTCCAAAACCAGTTGTCCGGCTGTGTCTGACCGGCTCGATGCCCATAATCTCAAGGCCTTTGTTTATCTCTGAATCCCTGCGATTTATCAGAGCATAGCTTTTTATTACAGGCGAAGCGCCTTCGATAAAATCTTGCTTCTCCAGTATATTTACAAAATCTTCATAACACACAAAGCCAACTAATGATTCGGTCCCGACCACACAATCCCCCACAAAATCGTGGTTCTTCTGCTTGAAATCGCTCACCAGACCCGCCATTACGGTCATCACTACCACAACAATAAACACGCAAAGTGCAACTGCAAGCACCGCAAAATATGTTATGCGCCGCTTTATCAAATACCTGATTGAAAGAATAATTTTATACATAGCTCAATCATAGAAATTATTGAATCTCGAAGTTCGGTATTCTAAATTCAATATTCATCATTCGATATTCATCATTCATATCGCAGTATCTCAATCGGCTTCGTCCAGGCCGCGACAATCGCCGGTATCAACGTTCCAATAGCTGCAGCTATAATTGCAAACAATACAATAGGTAAAGCCGATGCCCAATCAACCTCATTCGGTATCTTACTAAACATATAAACGCTGCTTTTCCACAGCTTCAATCCAAAGATTATTCCTATCCATTCCTCAATCGTATTGATGTTCTTTGTAAAAACGTATCCCAGAGCAGCTCCAATGCCTGAGCCAATCGTTCCGACACAAACACCGAACCCGACAAAAATCCAGGCCACCGAGCTGCCTGCCGCTCCGCAGCTTTTTATTATCGCAATATCCTTCTGCTTCAGTCTGACTATCATATAGAATATGCAGAATACCAGCAGAATAACTCCAAAACTCACAACACCAAATATCAATAACAAAATCCCCATTTGCTTTCGATACGCAGCAACATATCGGCTTTGCATCTGTTTAGCTGTTTCAATACTCGTATATTGCATAAGGTACAGGTCCGCCCCTAAATGTTCTCCAACGAAACTACGCCATACCCCACGAATCACCGCCAGAGCGGCATCAGTTTTGGTATTATCTGCCAGTTTGATTTGAATCCGGCTGGCAACCGGTAAGCCCTCCTCCGGGTACAAAGTTTTTTGCAGGTCTTCTATCGGCAGATACACACAACCTTTATCAAACTGATAGACGCCCGTTTCAACGACATCTGCAATGGTAAATTTTATCACTTTTCTTTTGAATTCTGCTCGACTGCCTTGCTCGTCTGCTTGTGATAAAGTCCCGGTTGTAAGAACAACCTCCTGACCGAACATCTTTTTAACTGCATCAAAATCATACTTATCTGTCTTTTCGTCAGGCTCCGCCACCACCCCTATTCCCACAAAACCTCCGATCCCTTCTTCAACGCCCTCAGTCTTAAAAGATGGTTCACCACCCGAGTCTCTTTGTCTGAGCAAATACCGGTCAAAACCCATCACTTTTGCTCGTCGCACAGGCTCAATCCCCCAAATTTCCACCGCACGCACGTTGCCTTCGCCCAAATGTAAAAGACCATAAACCGATAGTACCGCTGTTGCCGACTCTACCACCTCAGTTTGTTCTAAGCGCTCGATAAACAAATCGTATTTTGCAAACTTAGTCGGCGGGGCAAGGACCACATCTCCTATTGCTTCAACCGCCGCTCGCTGGAACGCATTGATAAAACCTGTGAACAAACTGGCAACCACCATCAACAACGACACAGATAGGGCAACCGCAGCAATACTCAAGAATACTATCTTTTTCTTACGCAGATACCGCAGCCATAAAAATAATTTTAACATCGCACTAATCGTAAATATTGAACTGCTTATGTTCAGCCCCACGTTTCACGTGGAGTTCAGTTCTAACCTTTTGCAGGCCTTAGAAGTGGAAACAGCACCACATCACGAATACTCGCAGCACCGGTCAGCACCATTACCAACCTGTCGATTCCGATACCCAGCCCACCAGCCGGAGGCATACCGTATTTCAACGCCGTTATATAATCTCGGTCCATCTTTGTTAGCGATTCTTCCTGTCCCTTAAGCTGAGTACGGAAATTCTCATATTGCTCGGCAGGGTCATTCAGCTCCGTATAAGCATTAGCCAATTCCATCCGGTCGATAAACAATTCGAAACGCTCGGCAAATTTGGGATTGTCTTTTTTACGTCTGGCTAACGGACACAACGCAGCCGGATAATCTATCACAAACGTCGGGTCGATGAGGTTATTCTCAACAGTGGCTTCAAACACCTCATTGATAACCACCGCATCGTCCATATCAGTTTGGTCTAATTCGAGCTGCCTTGCTTTTGCCCTGACAGCCTCTATATTATCAATATCGCAGCCGCTGTATTCTTTCAGCAGCTCCGCGTACTGGGCCCGACGCCAGGGCCTGGTAAAATCTATCTCGATGTTAGATTCTCGATTCTCGCTTCTCGCTTCCTCGCCCTGGCTCGCCTTCCCGCCGTGTCTCACCGCCCCATCTTTACGAGCATCGAGTATCGAGCATCGAGCATCAAGTATAATCTCCTCCGTCAAATCCATCATCACGTTGTAGTCACCATAGGCCTGATACACTTCGAGCATCGTAAATTCCGGGTTATGCTGTCGGCTCAACCCTTCGTTGCGGAAATTTCGATTTATCTCGAAGACCTTTTCCATTCCCCCGACGAGCAGTCTTTTTAGAAACAGCTCCGGCGAAATCCGCAAAAACAAATCCATATCCAGACTGTTATGATGTGTTATGAAAGGTTTCGCCGCGGCTCCGCCGGCTATAGTCTGCATCATCGGGGTCTCAACTTCTAAAAATCCTTCGGATTTGAGAAATTCGCGAATTGCAGAGACAATGGCACTGCGATTCTTAAACCGCTCCATTACTTCAGGATTGGCCCACAAATCCACATATCTTTGCCTGTAACGCTGGTCGATATCTGACAGACCGTGAAATTTCTCAGGCGGCGGCAGCAGGCACTTGCTCAGAAGCACAACATTATCTGCCCATATCGTAATTTCACCGGTTTTGGTTTTACCTAATTGACCGGACGCACCGATTATATCGCCAATCTCCAGTAATTTCACAATCCCCCACTGCTCGCCCAGCCCCTCGGAGGGGCGGTGTTCACTCAGAAGCTTTTTGCTCAAGCCGACCTGAATAGTACCGCTGCGGTCACGCAAAGTAATAAAAATCAGTTTCCCAATGTCCCTCAACAGCACAATCCTGCCGGCACATTTGGCCTGCTGGCTCTGGTCGCCATTTTTAAATCGGCCCTTGATACTTTCAGCCTGCTCAGCACCCTCATATC
>Ga0315544_1003344_pt1 | contig 10680 bp, 10 predicted proteins | sample SalMarSW160130MG_2_FD_202543 | JGI IMG/M metagenome (GOLD analysis project Ga0315544, IMG submission 202543) | Salt marsh sediment microbial communities from the Plum Island Ecosystem LTER, Massachusetts, United States - Salt Marsh Sediment SW1601-130 ... | reverse complement strand
ATTGTAACGGGCCTGCTGTACGGCAAGCTCATCACTTAATCCGGCCTGGTTTCTGAACAATATTAACTGGTAAGTCTCCTGCTGTGCACTAAGATTTTCACGTACTGCGTCAAGACGGGCCTGATAGGTTCTTACTTCGATATAGTTCAGGGCAACTTCCGAAAGCAGAGTGACAATCACATCATGTAAATTTTCCTCAGTTGCCTGCAAGGTTGCATCGGCGGCTTCAATTGAACGCCGAACACCTCCGAAAATATCTATTTCCCAACCTGCATCAAAGCTCGAGGAGTACAGCTGTGTTGTTTTGCCTGTTCCGGTATCTTCGCTGCTGCGTGTCCAGGTGTCCGAACCGGAGAAATTTAGATAAGGGAACAATGATGCCTGGGCAACGGCCCTGCTTGCACGTGCCTGTCGCAGCCTTGCCCAGGCATCTTTAATGTCGAGGTTGCCTGCTACGGCTCGCTCTATGAGGCTCGAGAGGCAAGGGTCGTCTAACGTTTTCCACCATTTGGCCAGTTTTTGCGGGTTCATTTCATCGGCGGTCAGGCCTCCCTTTAGCTCTGTATGCCAGTTTGAAGAGGCCGAAGTTTCCGGCGGAACGTAATCAGGCCCAACCGGAGCACAACCATTTAGTGTAAAAAGAGCACAAGCTGCGGTGAACAACAAAAAAACTTCAACGGCGATAACTTCGTGTCGATATTTCATTGATTAATCCTGTTTTACCAATTTTCGGTTACTTGTTTTTGATTTTTTCTCAGCCTTGCGTCGGACAGCGGCAATACCAGCCAGTGAGAATGCAGTTATATGCTCAGCCAATTCATCGATAAACTCGTAATGCGGTTTGTTACTTTTTAGAAAAGGAGGCAGCTTATTGCGTCCCCTTGCGAATCCTATTGCGAAACATTGATGAACCACGCTCAACTCGCAAAATCTCAGGTCCTGCTCGCTCGCATTCGTGCCCAAAAGCTCTTTAATGATTTGTTCTGTTCTTTGCCGCAGGGAGCGTATCGAATCATGTAAAATCTTTTCAATTACGTCGGTTGGCTCAGCAAGCTCATGTAAAAGTATTTGTCCTGCGCGTCCCAGCCTGCCGTCGTCGAGAATTCGATGTAAAGAGGAATGAATCAGTGCGTGAAGGCGTTTTTCAGCAGATGCATCCGATGGTAAATCACCATCCGGCGGGTAAACCTGCATTGCCTGCTCAAAGGCATTTCGCCATACCATTGCGTACAGCTCATCCTTGCTTCCAAAGTGATAGTTTACGGCTGCTACGTTGCTCCCTGCCCGCCTGCAGATTTCAGCTACCGCCGTATCACGGTAACCTTTTTCCGCAAAGACTTCCGAAGCAGCTATAAGTAACTTTTCTCTGCTTTTTACACCATCTCTTCTGATAGCCATAAAGCCCTCCTCAAATCTATTATATATTTTAAATAATTATTTGAAATAGTCAATAGAAATAGTAAATTTTTTTGCAAAGTTATAAAAGGTCTCATAATTCATCTGAGTCTTCAGATAAAAAAGGCGGTGTGTATGGTGGAGTGATATTATTTATTTGGCGATACAGGGCTCGAACCTGTGGCCTCAAGGAAATTAGTGTTTTTATCCAGAAAGTTATTTATCAACATTGTATAATGTATAAAATATGGGGTCCAATAGAAGGGATTTTCCGTTAAGTGAGATTATGAAAGGTTTGCGATGTTAAATAAAAAGGTTTTATTGGTTTCTTTCGGGGGTTTTGTTGTAGTTTTTTCCTGTTTTTTATTAGCACAAAAAAATGATAAGAAGAAGCTGCAGAATGAGCCTGTAAAACTGGATGTTACCTTTTTTCCTACGCCATACGATGTTGTTGACAAAATGCTGGAACTGGCTGATGTAAAAAAGGATGATTTGGTTTATGACCTTGGCTGCGGGGACGGCAGGATTGTAGTTACGGCAGCCAAGAGATATGGATGCAAGGCTGTGGGTTTTGACATTGACCCTATGTGTATAAAAGAGTCGATTAAGAATGCGCAAATCAGTAATGTTGAGGACCTTGTTAGAATTGAAGAAAGGGACATTTTTACTGTCGATGTGAGCGAGGCAGACGTAATAACTCTTTTCCTTCTTCCGAAGCTAAACGTGAGACTTATCCCACAACTGAAAAAACTCAAGCCAGGTGCACGCATTGTATCGCATAATTTTGATATGAAGGGTGTCAGGCCTGACAAGGTTATAGAATTCATTTCCAGTGAGGACAGAGAACAACATACAATCTATTTGTGGACAGCTCCGATACAAAAGGAAGATTAGACATAGGAAATCAGCTTTATATATATAATTTATAGTTGGATTTCCGGGAGTGTTATTTTTTATTTGATGCTATATTCAGGAAACAATAACATCAGGAATGTTATAATCGATTGGGCGATACAGGGTTCGAACCTGTGACCTCACGGGTGTGATCCGTGCGCTCTAACCAACTGAGCTAATCGCCCTTACACAGATATTAAATCAAAAGATGGTTGAGCTTGTCAAGCCTGAATCGTCAATTCTAAAAAAGCGTGTAAAAGCCAATTTAATGAGCAGTGACAAGGCTGACTTTTCCGATTTTTACGCCCTTCTGGCTGAGCAGGTGTTCGGCGAGTTTGTGTATCTGTGAGACCTGCCCTTTCAGTACAATCACCTCCAAACAGTCATTCTTGTCGAGGTGAACGTGTGTGGAACAGACTGTTTGTAATAAATGGGTATGCTGCAGATGCGTTAGTTTCTGCAGCAGCTTTGTAGCGTGATGGTCATAGACAAGACAAACGGAGGCGATGGCTTTTGCCTTCGGCTTTTTTATTTTTTCTCTGCTTATCTGCTGACGGATAAGGTCGCAGAAGGCCTGCGAGCGATTCTGATAACCCTGCTTTTTTATCAGTTTGTCAAAGCCGGATAATAAATCCTTTTCAAGCGAAATTCCTATTCTTTCAAGCTGAGACATTTTTAAGCTCCTGTTACAGTTAAACAGCCCAACAATTGATTACAGCTACAATAATCAGCTTATTTTACAATTTAAAAAAAATTTGAAAAGACTTAATTTATTTCTTGACATCGTAGCACGAATTTAATATTTTTATGCGCAAATATTGTTATTTATAGAGGATTTTTTTGAAAGGGGAGAATGGTGAGCTGTAAAAAGGCCTTGATTGCATGTTTTTTTGTGTTAGCGATTGCAGGTGTCAGTTATGGTCTGCATGAGCTGGAGCCGCTGTGGAAGAGAGAAAGCCTGACGGGCGGTTTTTTCGGTCTGAACAAAGAGCTCGAGGATAAGGGTATTGAGTTCGGCTTTGCTTTAACGAATGTTTATCAGCAGAATGTGCGTGGCGGACTAAGTAAACACGACAGAAGCGGCAGGCTATCCGGCAGCTATGACCTCGAGGTGCTTGTTGATATGGAAAAACTGCTGGGCTTCGATGGCGGAAGAGTTTATCTGCTTGTCGAAGGCGGCTGGCCCGATACAGCAGGAATAAATGATGAGTCGGTCGGCAGCAGCTGGGGAATAAATGCGGATGCAATCGGAAACGAGACGGCGATAGTCAAGGAGCTTTATTATATCTGCCAGCCGTTCGGTGAGGCAAGTGAATTGATGGTAGGCAAGATTGATTTTACGGGTTATTTCGATGCAGCTAAATATGCGAATGATGAGATAACACAATTTTTAAATGCGGCCTTCGTTGATAACCCTGCGATACCTTTTCCGGAGTATAGCCTTGGTTTGGTGCTTACGTATTACCTCAACGATGATTTGTATTTGATGGGCGGTATAGCGGATGCACAGGCTGACGGCAGAGAAACGGGGTTCAGAACGGCTTTTTGCGGTGAAGATTACTATTTTTATATTCTTGAGAGCGGGTTGACAGCAAGGTTTGATTCGGCAAACGGGCCTTTGGAGGGGACATACAGGGCAGGTTTATGGAATGACGCGCAGCCGAAAGCAAATACGGATTCGGCTGATGCGGGTAAAAGCTATCGCGATGATGTCGGCTTTTACCTCAGCTTCGACCAGATGCTGAAAAAAGAAAATAACAATAGCGACGATGAACAAGGGCTTGGTGCATTTTTCAGGTACGGCTATAGCCCGAGCAGGACAAATGATATTACAAATTTCTGGAGCCTCGGTTTTCAATATTTAGGTCTTTTCGAGGGAAGAGATAAAGATGTTTTAGGCCTTGCGTTTGGCCAGGGATTTTTCAGCGACTCAGCGAAAACGAGCTATACGGCGGATTATGAGAGTGTGATGGAGCTGTATTACAGCGCAGAGATAGCACCGTGGCTTGTGGTCAGTCCGAGCATTCAATATATTACCAATCCCGGCGGTAATGACAGCGTAAGTGACGCTGTGGTTATAGGCGGCAGAGTGCTTATAATTTTTTAATAAAAAAAGAAAAGGAAAAATATTATGCATATGGCAAATGAACTTTTGTCGGTACCGGTTGCGACAGGGACACTGGCTATAGCTGCCGGCGGGCTCGGGCTTATTTGCAGGAAGGTCAGGGAAGTCGTCAGCTCTGAAAAAACGGCCTTGATGGGAATTTTAGGGGCATTTATCTTCGCTGCACAGATGGTCAATATTCAACTGCCAGCGATGCCGGGGACAAGCGGTCATATGGTTGGAGCGGTACTGCTGGCAATTATACTTGGTCCTCATCTCGGGGCGATTGTAATATCGTCAGTGGTTATAGTACAGTGTCTTATTTTTCAGGACGGCGGGCTTCTGGCGCTGGGATGCAATATTATCAATATGGGCCTTGTGCCGGTTTATGTCGGTTATTTTCTGTATAAGGCGATAACAGTGGGCAGGTTTAGAGCGGTGATTGCATTCATCGGGGCAATGATTGCGTGTGTGCTTTCGGTAGAGGCCGGTGCAGCTCTTGTTTGTGTAGAGGCGGGACTGTCAGGTGTGCTTGTGGTGCCGTTCGGGACATTTTTGATAACTATGTTAGGTGTACACTTTCTGGTCGGTGTTGTCGAGGGACTGATTACGGTCGCCGTGCTTGCATATCTGCAGCAGGTTCGTCCTGATATAGTGCAAGATGCGCTGCAGGGAAAAGTAAGATTGAGCAAAAAGATGGTTATGGTGACATTTATAATATTTACGATTCTAATTGGAGCCGGACTTTCTCTTTTGGCATCCGAATTTCCGGACGGTCTGGAGTGGAGCTATGCCGCGAGGCCTGATGAGCCGGAATTTAAGACAGCGGTTGAAAACAAGGATTCGAAAATCGCGGCTGTAGATGATTTTCAGTCGAAATACAGCGTTCTACCCGATTATACGGTGCGCGGCAGCGAGCTCGGCAAGCTGAATGCAGAAGCTGAGTCATCGAGCGGCTGGACAAGTTTCGCAGGGGTTACGGGAGCAGGGATTACGATGGCTGTTATCTGGTTTTCAGCTTATTTATTGAGGAAAAGAAAGACGGAGGTTGCATAAGGGGCTAAAATTTTCTTTGCCTTTGAAGCACAATAGTTTTTAATCTCATATATGCATCATTCGCATATAGATAAATTTGCTTATCAGGATTCTGTTATCCACCGGCTTGACAGCAGAGTAAAGTTTATTGTAACTGTTTTGTTCACGGCCGTGGTGATTTCACTGCCGCGAACTTCGGTCAGTATATTATTCTGTTACGCGGTCGGGCCTTTCGCCGTTCTGGTTTTGGCCGGTATTCCTCTAAGATTTGTTTTCAAACATATATTAATAGTAAGCCCTTTTATTCTGGTGCTCGCCTTAAGCAGTGTACTCTATGACAGAAGCGAAGTATGGGTAGCATTCGGGCCGTTCTTCTGGGATGTTACAGCCGGCTGGCTTCGATGTTTTTCGATTTTAGGCAAGTTTGTTATTACAATGATGGCTTTGATTGCGCTGGTCTCGACAACCCGTTTTGGTAATTTGCTTTGCGGGCTGCAAAGAATCGGATTTCCAAAGATACTGGTTATACAGCTCGGCTTTTTGTATCGCTACATATTTATCTTAATCGACAGAGCGCATCATATAATTCGTGCGAGGAGCGGCAGAAAACTTAAGAACCTCGGCGTAAAAAAAGAATTAAAGGTCGCTTCATCAATGATAGGCTCGCTTTTAGGGCGCAGTATCGATACGGCGCAGCGTGTCAATATTGCTATGGAGGGACGGGGCTTTGACGGAAACTGGCACAGTATGTCGAGGCTGAGGGTGCAAGCAGCCGATTTGATTTTTATATTTTTGGCGGCGGCTTTTACGGCAGGACTGTTTATTTTCGTTAAACCGATTTTGGGATAACCACATTCTATGCCAAATGCAGTTGAAATAAAAAACTTAACATATAAGTATCCGGACGGGACTGCGGCACTCGAAGATATTAATTTGAGCATCCAGGCCGGTGAAAAGGTAGTACTAATCGGGCCGAACGGTGCGGGAAAATCGACACTGCTTTTAGCGATGGCAGGATTTTTAAGAGGCAGCGGCAAGGTTTTTGTCGATGGGCTGGAAGTTAATAAAAAGAATATAAGAAAGATAAGAACATCAATCGGAAGCTGCCTCGATAATCCTGACGACCAGTTGTTTATGCCGACGCTGCAGGATGATGTCGCTTTTGGGCCGCTTAATATGGGCCTTGATGGCGAGCAGATTGAGCAGAGAGTTGCCGAGGCACTTGAGACGGTGGGTCTTGGCGGGATGGGTGAGAAGGCGCCTCATCATTTGTCGGCCGGCCAGAAAAGAGCAGCAGCGATAGCTACAATACTTTCGATGAGGCCGAAGATAATTACGTTCGATGAGCCGGAAGGCAGCCTTGACCCAAGACACAGAAATAACCTGACAGGATTATTAAAAAAGCTGCCTCAAACTCTCGTTATAGCAACCTGTGATATGAATTTTGCCTTTGCAGTGGCCGAACGTGCGATTCTAATAGACGGCGGACGCATTATCGCCGACGGAGACATTGAAAAGATAATGCTCGACAAGCAGTTAATGACTGAGCACGGCCTTGAAACTCCCAAAAGATGAGAAATGTTCAGGCAGGATAAAATCAATCTTTGCTTGTTACGTAAACGACCTGCTCGGCGAAGAGGTTCGGTGCGAACTTTACGGGACTTTCGCTCGTTTTGGTAAGAGGGATTTTCTTTTCAACTTTTGCTCCGAGCCCTTTGCAAAATTCTTCGAAATCTTTCAGAGAAAGGAAATGTATATTCGGTGAATCGTGCCAGTTGTAAGGCAACTGTTTTGTAACGGGTGCTTTTCCTTTGAAGAAAAGCTGAGCACGACACTTCCAATAGGCAAAGTTCGGAAAGCTGATAATAACTTTTTTGCCGACTCTCAAAAGCTCTTTGAAGACCTTTTGAGGGTTTTTGAGAGTCTGCAGGGTTTGCGACAGGATGACGACGTCGAAAGACTTGTCCGCATAGTAGCAAAGCCCCCTTTCAATATCGCGCTGGATAATGGGGATGCCCCGATTAATACAGGCAAGTATGTAGTCATAATCTACCTCAATACCTTCGGCTTTGATGGCTTTATCTTCGATAAGGTTCGCAAGCAACTGTCCATCACCACAGCCGACATCAAGGACGGTAGTATCCGGCTCGACGATGGATTCGATGATATTGTAATCGACACGAGCCCTTCGGCCAGATTCGAAAAAGCTTGTTTTTTCACTGGGAAGAGATTCAGGAGGTCTTTTAATATCCGGCTTATGGGTCGCCTCAAGGAAGGCTGCTATTAGCCGGCCAAGCGCAACGGGCTCAAGCAGAAAGGCGTCATGGCCGTACGGAGATTCAATATCGCAGTAGCTGACAAGCTTTCTATTTACTGCAAGAGCATCAACAATTTCCTCAGACTGAGCAGGAGTGAACAGCCAGTCACTTGCAAAGCTGATTACGAGAAATCTGGATTTGACATTTTCAAAAGCCTTTTTTAACGAGCCGTAGTCCCTGCTCAGGTCGAAATAGTCCATTGCCTTCGAGATGTAAAGATAGCTGTTGGCATCGAAACGTTCTACGAATGAGCGGCCCTGATGGTCAAGATATGTTTCAACGGCAAATTCGGAATTGAAATCATATCTATACTTTTCTGAATTTCTCAATTCCCTTCCAAACTTCTCTCTCATACCCTGCTCAGACAGGTATGTGATGTGTCCTATCATTCTTGCGATGCCCAGGCCTCTGGCAGGCAGATTGTCGTTTGCATATTGTCCCTGGGCGAAGTCCGGGTCGGCGAGGATAGCATTTCTTCCTACGGCATCGAAAGCAATCGATTGTGCGCCAAGGTGAGTTGTCGTAGCAACGGGTATGGCGGCTTTTACAAAATCGGGATACTCAATAGCCCATTGCAGGACCTGCATACCCCCCATAGAACCGCCAATGACGGCAAGGAGATTTTTTATTCCGAGCTTATCAAGCAAGAGCTTCTGAACCTTTACCATGTCAGCTATTGTGATTATAGGAAAGTCCAGGCCGTAAGGCTTACCTGTCTTAGGATTTGTCAAGGATGGGCCAGTAGTACCGTAGCAGCTTCCGAGAAAATTGGAACAGATTACAAAATATTTATTTGTGTCGATGTTTTTACCAGGGCCTATCTGTTCATCCCACCAGCCGGGTTTGGTGTCGTCGGGGCTGTGGTATCCGGCGACGTGGGAGCCTCCACTGAGTGCGTGGCAGATAAGAACCGTATTATCGCCTGCGTCGTTCAGCCGGCCGTAAGTTTCGTAAGCAACGTCGATGGGAGCCAGCTCTTTGCCGCTCTGAAGCCGCAAGGGGCTATCCTCATCGACAAGACGAACAGACTGAGTTTCGACAATACCAACCGAATTTTTATCAATTTTTGCCATAGCTTAACAAAGTATAACACCAAATTAATGATTGTAAAGAGCAGGAGGAACGAAACAGTTAGTGGTTTTGTCGCCGGAGACAGGGATAAAAAGGTAACGTTTTTTTTATTTAAAATAAAGCAAAAAGGCTTGACATAAGGCTATAGTCGAACATAAATTATAATCAACAGTTTTAATGGAGTCAAATAGTTAAAATTGGTTTTGTATCAATTAACGAAAGGATACAAGATGGCAAAGAAAAGGAAAGCTAAAAAGAAAAGAGCAGCGAAGAAGTCCAGGGCAAAGAAAGGCAAAGGCAGAAAGGGTATGTGGTCAACAGCCGATGTGAACCTGCTGAAAAAGCTTTTCGCTGAAAACCCGACCGCTGTGATAGCCAAGAAACTGAGACGCAGTGTTGATACGGTCAAGAAAAAAGCATCGAGAATGAAGTTAAAGAAGTCAAAGAGATATCTGAAGAAAATCGGCAGGGCCTAAAGCAGGTAACAGGTTACTGAAAGGCTGAATTTGTTTCGCTTCAACGTAGTGATGATGTTACTTTGCTCTGTGTTTGATGACTTGAAGAAAAGATATCCCGAAAGATTGACTGATAAAGGAATCTTTAATTCCAAAAGGTGAGAAGGTTGCTTTTTGCTGATTATATGTTCTATTCGTAAATTCAGCAGTAAATCGTTATAGGAATTAGGTGCCGGCAAGGCTTAAAACCAACTGCTCTATGGCAATATTGGCTTTTGTCCTGCCGGTTTTTATTTCGTAGTCAATGCGGGCGAGGTGCTCTAAAAGAGAACCTATCTGTTCCAAGGTCAACTTTTTAATCTGTTCAAAAAAGGAGTGCTTGTTTGACCATATATTCACTTGTTTTGCAATTTCATCAATCCTTTTGCCTTTCTGCAACAAGGCTTTGGCCCTGAACATTTTGCGTATATGATATGCAAAAGCGCCTACTACTTTGTACTCAGCGGAGCTGTCCGCTGTAAACATTTCCCTCAACCTGCTGACAGCCTGCTGCGAATTTCCGGCAAGACAACTGTCTATAACTTCAAAGGCATTAAAAAGCCGATTTCGGCCTATGAGTGATTCTATATGTTCGAGCGTTATTTCGTTTTGCGTTTGCGAAAATATTGCGAGCTTATCTATTTCAGTATAAAGTCTGCCAAGCTGGCCGCCAGACAGCTCGATTATGAGCTGGGCTGCGTCCCGGCTGAGCTGTTTGTTGTGGGCTTCTGTCGCGTACTGAATAAGGCGTTTCTGAAGCTGGTTTCCCTTAGGCTCGGTAACGGCGAGCAATTTGCCGCATCCGGGGAGCTTTTTAGCAAGTTTAGTATTTGAGGGCCAGCTCTCAACCATCAAAATCAAGGCCGCTGTCGGGCAGGGATTATCAAAATAATCCTCAAGCTGCTGGCGGTTGTCCGATATGAATTTATCCGCATCTCTGATTATAACGACCCTCTTTTGAGCTAAAAATGGGAGCGTCCGCAGCTCATCCAATACTTCGGTAACCGAGATTTGTCTTGGGTCGGCAGTAAAAAGAGCTGTCATTCGTTCATCGGGTGTTAACAGTTTTTCTATAATCCTTTCACATTCTGCGCTAAGCAGTGATGTATCTTCGCCGACAATTACATAAACAGGAAAACTTTGGCTTGCCGATTTAGTCCTGCTTTCAGCCATTTGCCTGCCATTCTTTCAGATAGTCGCAGTGATTATCTTGATTTACGTTTCTTTTTGCCTTGTTTTTTCTTTTCGGGTTTGGTTTTTTTCCTGCCCGATTTTATTTTTTTCTCAGGAGCAGCTTTGACATTCGATTCGGGCTTAGTTTGCGAGTTATTTTTGTTTTCTGGTTTCTTCTGCGAGTTTTTTTCGCCTT
>Ga0315544_1003334_pt1 | contig 10694 bp, 11 predicted proteins | sample SalMarSW160130MG_2_FD_202543 | JGI IMG/M metagenome (GOLD analysis project Ga0315544, IMG submission 202543) | Salt marsh sediment microbial communities from the Plum Island Ecosystem LTER, Massachusetts, United States - Salt Marsh Sediment SW1601-130 ... | reverse complement strand
TATCCACGTTCCTGATGCCGGTGACGGTGTTATAGAGGACGGGGAAGAAGGAGCAGATAAATATTATGGTGATGGGCAGCCACTCGTTGATGCCTATCCAGAGCATGAGCAGGGGCAGCCAGCCCAGGGCGGGTATGGGGTAGAGCAGACTGACGATGGGGTGCAGCGCCTTGTCCAGCTTCTCCATCCAGCCCATGGCCGTGCCCACCACCAGCCCGGCGATAGAGCCGGCGCAAAAGCCGATAAGCACCCGGGTCAAACTGGCCAGGAAGTTGTCCCCCAGCACCCCGCTGGCGGCCAGGTTATAGAACTCCACCATCACCGTGGAGAAGGGGGGGAAGCTGAACTGCCCCGGGGTCAGGTTGAGTCGGGCGATTATCTCCCAGAGCGCCAGGAATATAAGGACGGGTACAATACCCCACCCCGGCTTCAGCTTTTTGAGGCTATTCCACATCTATAAACCTCAAGTCCAGTATTTCGCCGGCGTCGAAGCTTGCGGTGATATAGCCCAGCTCGAAAAGGTAGTCTATAATCTGCTGGACTATCTCAGGGTCGATGCTTAAGCTGTAGTCCAGCCTTTGCATTGAGCGCAGCAGCGCCTCGGCGCTAATCTCCAGCGTGCCGTCACCCAGCGCCTCGGGCAGTATATCGCCGCCGGCAAGCTGCAGCTGCCACCTCATAACCTCGGCGGCTTCAGCCAAGTTGTCGTTAGTCCAGTCGGTCGCCCTTTGTGATACCCTCACCAGCTTTTCCACGATTTCAGGGTGGTTATCCAATAGGTCCTGCTTGACCACCAGCACACTGCCCTGCATATCGGGCCAGATATCCTGGCTTTGAAGCAGCATCTCGAAGCCGTAGTCCTCAGCCATGGTCGCCCACTGCTCGGGGAGAAAGGCGGCGTCCAGCTGCCCCGTGCCTATGGATAAAACTATCTTGGGCGGGTTCATACGCTGGATATTGTCGATTATCGCCGTCTCATTGAGGTTATACTCATCTATAGTCTTGTGCAGCAGCACGTCAACGGCGCCGCCCTCTCTGACGCAGCCGATGCGGATGTCGGGGTCTTCCAGGTCGTAAACCGTTTTTATCTTATCGGGGTTGACCACCAGCCCGTAGCCGTACTTATGCGTCCCGGCCACGATTTTTATGGGCACCCCCGCGTTGGCGTAGACGTTTATCGCCGGCACCAGGCAGATATAGGCGACCTGGATCTCATCGCGAGCCAGCGCCGCCGCCAGAGCCATGCCGGTAACATAGCTCTCGTAGGCGGTCAGCTCCAGCCCTTCCTCTTCGTACCACCCCATATCCTGGGCGATGTAGGCGCAGGCGGCGTGGTCCATAAACTCCACCGCCATGCCGATGGGCGCCTCTTCTTCAGTGCAGCCACCGAAGGGAACCAGAAATAATAGCCCGGCCAGGAGTAACAGGAGTATTTTTCGCATTTTTCAGCTTTCTAGGTCAGACTGGTTATATCGCCCTGGATATAGCGTCCAACGAAAAAAATCAGGCGATCTGCTCGATAAAGTCCTCGAACCTGGCCCGCAGTTCCTTGTATTCCTTGACCGCTTTACGCCCTTCATCGGTCAGGCAGGCATATCCTCCCCCCACCCCACCGGTCACCTTTTCCACCAATGGTGAGGGCGCCAGCCGGTTGGCCGACTCAATCCAGAGCCAGGCGTTGCGGTAGCCCAGCTTCATGGAACGGGCGGCGGCGGCGATGGAGCCGTACTTATCGATTCTCTCCAGGAGCATGGCCCTCCCCCACCCCATATAGAGCTCGCCGTCGCGCTCCAGCCATATCCGCCCCCTTACCCGCTCTCCCGGGGCGGGGTGGCGGGAAAAGTGCTCCGTCTTCTTGGGCCTGAACCTGGGTATTTCAGTCATAATCATCTGTTATATTACAGGCGATATAACGCTCTTGTCAAATTTCGGTTAGGCGTAGGTCAGTGGGAATACTAAACGATTCTGTAATTAATCGTGTTCAGAAACCAGTAGTCGCCCCGCTTGATGGTTTGGCCCTCGGTTATCTCTATCTTGCGCTTGAACAAAGGGCCATTGACCACCAGGGTATGGTATTCACCGCTCTCACCGCAGGGGTCGATATTCTTTGACTTGAGGTAATCAATAAAATCACGGCCCACCTGCCTGCCCAGCCACTCCTGGTCAATCAGGCTGGCTTTGGCGGCGACGATAACGGCCTCGAAGCCGGCATCAAGAAAACCGTTGATGACTTCATCCGTGCTCTTGCCCCACAAAGGCTCGACGGCTTCGATACCCAGCTCGGCGCAGACCCCCTCCACCCATTTAAGGTGCTCGTCGTTATAGATATCGCCGAAGACCATCCCCTTTATGCCTTCGGGGAGCAGGCTTCTAACGGCATCCTTGAAGTCTTCCGTGTAGTTGCCGAAGGTAGTCTCTTTCTGGAAGACAGGTATGCCGATAGCTTCGCCCTGCATTTGAACCAGCCGCTTTTCCGTGCCGTGAAAGCTCACCCGCTTATACTCTTTAGAGATAAAGTTGACCAGGTGAGAGATTTCGTAGCCCTGGGCCAGCGCCCGGTAGCAGGCGAAGCAGCTATCTTTACCACCGCTCCAGGAGGCGAGATAAGTCTTCTCAGGCACTCCTGACCCACTCCACGGCGTTCCTGAAGATGCCGAAGCCGTCCCCCCACTCCCTTTTCGCCTCCCTGGCCCAGCGCGGGTGCTGCGTCCAGCGCAAAAAACGCTCGGGGTGGGGCATTAGGGCGAAGATGCGCCCCGAGCTATCGCATATTCCAGCGATGCTGTCCGCCGAGCCGTTGGGGTTATAGGGATAGTCAGCGCTGACCTTGCCATCCTCATCGGCGTAGCGAAGGACAACCTTCAAGCCCTTCAATGCTTTGGGCTCGGCCATCACCTTGCCCTCGCCATGGGCTATGGGCAGGTAGAGAGAGTTTATGCCCCTGGTAAAGACGCAGGGGCTCTGCTTATCGACGCTTAAATATACCCAGCGGCACTCGAAGCGGCTGGAGTCGTTATTGGCCAGCGTCAGCTTCTGGCCGGCGTCCTCCGGCTGGGGCAGTATGCCTGCCTTGACCAAGACCTGGAAGCCGTTGCAAATGCCCAGTATCAGGCCCCCACCCCCCACGAACCTCTGGATGTCTTCGCCCAGCTTCAACTTTAATTCATTAGCTAAGATTTTGCCCGCCGAGATATCGTCGCCGTAGGTAAAGCCACCGGGAAAGACCAATATCTGGTAGTCGCTGATGAGCTTATCCTTCCTGACCAGCTCGTTGACGTGCGCCGAGCTTACCTCGGCTCCCGCCTGCTCGAAGGCAAAGGCGGTCTCGGCGTCGCAGTTCGTTCCCGGCGCCCTCAGGATTAAAGTCCTTACCTTAGCCATAGTTTCACCAGCGCAGCGGCTTCTGCCAGGCCTCCTTTAACTCGGCTAACGGAGTGGGAATTACCTTCTCTCCCTCTATGCCGTAGATTTCGAGCCTATCGTCTTCGGTAAACTCACCGATAGCGGCGCAGACAACATCGCCCATCGCCTCTTCAAAGCGTTCTTCGTCCTCCGGCGCTACCTCGACCAGGAAGCGGGTGTTGGACTCGGAAAAGAGGATATTGTCGTTGCGGTCAATCGGTTCACCCAGAGGTACTTTATTTAGGTTAATCGTTATGCCCACCCCACCGGCAAAGCCCATCTCCGCCGCCGCCACCCCGATTCCCCCCTCACTCAGGTCATGGCAAGCCTTGACCAAGCCTTTATTCATGGCCCCGCCTAGGGCGTCCATCAGCTTTTTACCACGTTTAGCGTTGACCTGGGGCACGCGGTTGCCTACCGCACCGTGAAGGGCGTAGTAGTGCGAGCCGCCCATCTCGTTATAGGTCATACCCACGATATATAGGAGGTCGCCCGCCTTCTTGGCGTCCATTGAGACCGCCTTGGTAACGTCCTTCATCACCGCCATCGCCGAGATAAGCAAAGTCGGCGGAACGCAGATGCTCTCCTTTTCCGTCTCGTACTCATTGTAGAGGCTGTCCTTGCCCGAGATAAAGGGCGTCCCGTAGTCCAGTGCGGCGCGGTAGCAGCCCTGCGCCGCCCGCACCAGCCCGCCGAGCCGGTCGGGCTTTTCCGGGTTGCCCCAGTTGAAGTTGTCCAAAAGCGCCACCCTCTTTAGGTCCCCACCGACGGCGATAATCTGCCTCAAGGCCTCATCCACCGCCGAAGCCGCCATCCAGTATGGGTCGATGTCGCCGTAGCGCGGGTTGATGCCGTTGGCGATAATCACCCCCCTGTCGGAATCGAGCATGGGCCGGATAATGGCCGCGTCGCCGGGCCCGTCGTTGGCAATACCCACCAGTGGCTTGAGCACGCTGCCCCCCTGAACTTCATGGTCGTACTGGCGGATGACCCACTCCTTGCTGCAGACATTCCAGGCGCCCAGGATTTTCTTTAGGTCATCGCTTAAGTCCGACGGCGAGTCAAAGCTGGGCTCGTCATAGCGCCGCAGTCCCCAGGCCGCCTCTCTTTCCAGCTGGGGCAGCCCGTGGTGCAAAAACTCCATATCCAGCTCGCCCACCGCCTCATTCTGGTAGAAAAGCCTGAGCTTCTTGTCGTTGGTGAACTCGCCAATGACGGTGGCTTCCACATCCTCGCTGTTAAAGAGCGCAATTAATTCTTCGACGCACTCCGGAGGCACCGCCAGTAGCATCCTCTCCTGCGACTCGGAGAGCCATATCTCTCTATAGGATAGACCGGAGTACTTTAGCGGGACTTTCTCCAGGTCTACCTTGACCCCCGTCTCCTCCGCCATCTCGCCGACCGCCGACGAAAGACCACCACCACCACAGTCGGTGATGCGCCTATAAAGCCCCTTATCGCGGGCCCTAAGCAAAACGTCAATCATCTTCTTCTCGGTGATGGGGTTGCCGATCTGCACCGAGCTGGCCGAGACCTCCTCCGATTCACCGGTGAGCAGCGCCGAGGCGAAGGTAACGCCGTGAATGCCGTCCCGCCCCGTCTTGCCCCCCACCACCACCACTTTGTCGCCGGGCTTCTGTCGTCCCATTTGAGCAGCGGTCTTCGGCATAAGCCCCACCGTGCCGCAGAGTACGATGGGGTTGCCCAGATAGCGCTCGTCAAAGAGTATGGCCCCGTTTAAAGTGGGGATTCCCAGACGGTTGCCGTAGTCAGCCACACCCGCCCGCACCCCCTTCAGTATGCGGCGGGGATGCAAAACGCCCGCGGGCAGTTTACTATGGGGAAAATCGGGCGGGGCAAAACAGAAGACATCGGTGCTGGCGATGGGTTTGGAGCCTAATCCCGTGCCCAGCGGGTCGCGGATGACACCACCCAGCCCCGTGGAAGCCCCGCCGTAGGGCTCTATTGCCGAGGGGTGGTTATGCGTCTCGACCTTAAAGCAGAGTGCGTAGCTTCCGTCGAAATCGATGACACCCGAGTTATCCTTGAAGGTGGAAAGGCACCAGGGCTTATCTAATTCGCGGGTCACCCGCATTATTGTGCTCTTTAAGAGGTTGTCGATGACCTCATCACCCAGTTTTATGCGGGAGTTGAAGGTCTTGTGCTTGCAGTGCTCCGACCAGGTCTGCGAAAGCGTCTCCAGCTCGACATCGGTGGGGTTGCGCCCCAGCTCCTTGAAGTAGCCCTGAATCTGCCTCATCTCGTTCAGGTTGAGTTCCAGCTTTTCCCGACCCAGCTTGGTCAGGCCATCGTCATCGAGGCCGAGCAGCTCGACCTCTCTACGGTAAAATTTGTATTCGGCGGAGGGCAGCGATGCTTTTTCGCCATCGGTAACAACGTGCTGAATGACGCTGTTGACCAGCAGCTTTGAGGAGATAAGCTCGATGTCGCTGTTGGAGAGCGCACCCCAGAGGTAATAGCGCCTGGCCGTCTTTACCGATTCGAGCGTGGTCACTCCCAGGTCGCCGATGCCCTTGCTCACGCTCTCTTCCACCGGGTCCATCACGCCCGGATTGTAGGCGACTTCGACGGCGCGGGCTTCCTGCGTACTAACGAAGGAGGTATGACCGATGGCGTAGGCTTCGACGATGGGGTCGGCAAGAAGTTGAGAGCAGATTAGTTCCAGTTCTTTGGGGGTCAGTTTCCCTTCCAGCAAATAGACATCGCTGACCCTGACTTGTTGGACACTGGCAATGCCGAGGTCGCGGATATCGGCTTTAAGTGCTTCCCCACGAGGGTCGGGAAGGTCAGGTTTTACTGAGACTTCAACCCGGAACAATAACCCCCCTTGATGGTTGTGCTCACCCTTATTCTACTATTGCCGCCGAATAATCACAAGTCTTTTTCAGGCACGAGAGTGAGAAATTTCTGCAGTTCTTACCCCACCCCTCTGTGTGGTTAAGATTTTACTCATTCTCCTACTCCTGCCGGTTGAACGACCAGATAGCAGCGATGAGCAATACTACACCCACAGCCGAGACCAACAGCGCCGATTCCCAGATGGCCATGGTATGGCCAAAGATGGTTACGCCGGCGGCTTGGGTGCCTAAAAAGACCTGGCGGATGGCGTCGATAGCGTAGGTAACGGGGTTAATCTTGGAGAGCACCTCAAGCCAGGTGGCCACGCCGGACAGCGGGAAAAAGATACCGGAGAGGAACATCATGGGGAAGATGACCAACTGCATGGTGAGCTGGAAGCCCTGTTGGGAGCGCATACGGGCGCCGATAAGCAGACCCAGCGCAGACAGAGACATGGAGAGGATTATGATGAGTGGTATCAGGCCGAGGACTATGCCCAAGCTGAGGGAAACGCCCACGATAGGGGCAATAGCCAGCATGATGAGACCCTGCATGATAGCGATGCCGGCGGCGCCGACAGCCTTGCCCAGGAGTATGCCGCTGCGGTTTAAGGGCGAGACCAGCACCTCCTTTAGAAAGCCGAACTCCCTATCCCATACAATTGAAACGCCGGACATTATCGATGTCATCAGCACCGTCATGGCCAGGATACCTGGGTACATAAACTGGAGGTAATCCACCCCCGGCATCATCTGGCCGATGAGCTTGCCGAAGCCAGCGCCGAATATTACCAGGAACAGAACGGGCATACTGAAGGAGGAGATCATGCGCGCCCGGTCCTGTATGAAGCGCAGGAACTCGCGGTAGGATATTACCTGTATTGAATGAAAAAGCTTCGTCATTTTGCTTCAGTGACCTCTCATTCTCTGGTGTCTTCGGAACATCTGCTGCATCTGGTCGACTTCCTGTTCCCTGATGGCGCGGCCAGTCAGCTTGAGGAAGACGTCTTCCAGCGTCGGGCGGCGCAGGCCGATGGAAAGCAGGCGCAAGGGAAAGCTGGAAACGAAGCCGGGCAGGAACTCCTCACCGTGTTGCACGGTAAACCTTATCATCCCGTTCTCCTGATTAGGCTGGAGCTGGTATTGCTCTTTGAGCAGGCTTTCCGCCTTGTCGTTGTCCTCGGTCTTGATGGTGACCACATCGCCGCCAAAATCATCCTTGAGCTTTTCGGGAGTGTCCAGCGCTACGATGGCACCGTAGTCGATAACGGCGATGCGGTCGCAGTTCTCAGCCTCGTCCATATAGTGCGTGGTCATGAATATGGCCAGGTTTTCCCTTTTGCGCAGTTCCTTGATATGAGTCCAGATACGGCTCCGGGTCTGGGGGTCAAGCCCCAGGGTGGGTTCGTCCAGAAATAAGACCTTTGGATGGTGCAGCAGCCCCCGGGCAATCTCCAGGCGGCGTTTCATACCGCCGGAATAGGTGTCAATCTTATCCTTGCGCCGGTCCCACAGCTCCACCATCTCGAGCAGCTCTTTCATCCTTGGCTCTAGCGTGGCCTTGGGAACGCTATAGGCGTAGGCATGAAAGCGCAGGTTCTGCTCTGCCGTCAGGTAGTCGTCCAGCGTGGGGTCCTGAAAGACCAGCCCGATAGAACTCCGCACCTGGTCACGCTCTTTGATGATGTTGAAGCCGTTGACGATGGCCTCGCCTTTGGTGGGGGCGAGCAGGGTGCAGAGCACGTTGATGGTGGTCGTCTTGCCGGCGCCGTTTGGACCTAAGAAACCGAATATCTCGCCCGGTTGGACTTCGAAGGAGACGTCTTTCACCGCCTCCAGCTTGCCGAACGTCTTTGCCAGATTTTTGGCTTTAATTACTTCCATGCATTTCACCCTCTTCTTTCAGTGAATTTCTCAGCTTCTCCAGGTTTTCAATCATGACGTTGGCCATTTCGATAAACTCGGAGACGGTTTCGGCCCTAGTGAGCATGAGCCCGCCGTGTCGATGGTGACCGAAGACGAGCAGCTTGGTCGACGGCGTTATCTTGAAATCGCGGCGCGCTTCGGCGGGTATGACTAACTGGCCGCGTTCGCCGACGGTGGTCGAGCCGTAGAATTTGGGCGCGTTATGCTTGAAGGCATTGCCTTTCATTTTATTAGCCTCCCTAAAGGATATGATTAGTGTATTGTATCATGTTTTTCATACTTCATCCAAGTTGGTCTGCGCTGATGGTAACAAGAATGTAGCTGCGAGCAACGAAGAAAAGAACTACCTTAAGCTAAAAGTCGAGCTGTCCTGCGATTAGCTCAAAAGCTAATCAAACAAAAAAGCGCCAGATGTCAACACTATGGTTCGCACAATGCGCGCCAGCCTATTGACTTTTTGGTCAAATGTCTATAAATTAATGTCAGTAGTGCCCTGCTGGAGGCTGATGATGGGGCTGGTGGATTGTTTTGTCGCCTTTGGGATGAAAAAACTGCGTTACCCCTGGTCCCGCCTGCGGCAGCGGCTGTGCGAGTGGCGCTACCTCAAAACGGAACTGCCCACGGCAAACTCCCTCCAGGACGTCCAGAAACACCTCAAAAAGATAACCTGGACCAAAGACGGCTTCTTTCACCTCTACGATGCCCTCAGCTACCCGCAGACGGTCTGGGCTAAGAAAAAGGATGACTGCGACGGCTTCGCCGTGCTGGCCGCCGAGCTGATCCAGCGCTTAAATCCCTCTCTCAATCCGGTACTGGTCACCGCCGCGGTGAGACCGCTGCGCAAAAGCCACACCGTCTGCGCCTTCAAGGACGGTCAGCGGCTCGCCTTCTTCGACAACGCCAGGCTGCGCCAAGGAGATTATAAAAGCTACGGGGATATTGTGGCCAAGTTCACCCAGCGCGCCGACAGGGTCGTCTGCTGGGATGTGGCCAAACCCAACACCCTGGAAACGCTGGAATTCCACCGCATCTGACGAGCCAGCTTCAAAGGAAGAGCCCGATGACAACGGATGCACAACTGGCCAAGAAGCTAACTGAAGGACACGAAAGCTACCTGGAAAGCGTCGGCGATGGCCTAGTTAAGAGTATCCTGGAAGGCGTCAAGGAAGGGGCGGCCGAGGGCCTGAAAAAGGGAGCCAGGGACGCCCTGAAAGAATGCCTGACCACAGGCTTGTCCAACGTCGAAGCGGCCGACATCAAGGACATCCTCACCGATATCCCCCAGGAAATCGTCAAAAGCAGCGTGAAAGAAGGGGCCAAACGTATCTTCAAGAAAAGCACCGAAGTCTATATAAAGAAAGCCTGCCAGAAGCTCATAAAGAAGATGCAGAAGGAAGGCGTTAAGCCCTCCCGGGAGGAGACAGACTACATCCTAGAAATCTTTAAGATAAGCGAACGGGAAACGCTGAAGCAAATAGTAGCCCGACTCCCCCAAAACCCCCTCTTCGGCGCCATCATAGCCGGAATGCAGGCGGCGCTGGAAGAGAGCCTGGAAAATAACTTCGCGGCCTGCGCCGAAAAAACCCACCAAGAGCTACGCTGAAGGCTTAAAAAAGGCGAGTAGAAATGACCAAGGACGACAAGACTAACGAGGTGCTAAAAAACCTGGTCAAAGAAATTGTAGGCAAGCTCGTCTACAGGCTCACCAAGGCGTCGGCAAAAAACGCGGTAGTCGGGCTGAGAAAAAAGCTAAAAGCAGAAGCTATCCGTAAGGTAGAAGATAAACTAAAAGAGACCACCGAAGAACGGCTCGAAGAGCAACTGGCCAAGAGCGGACGGAAGCTAGGTAAGGAAATCGCCAAAGACAACCCCCAGAGCGCGGACTATACAAGCCATCTTCGAAAAAGCTTCGAGAAAGACTGCACTAAGTTCCTCTCCTCTCTTAAGGGGATGTCAGCTATGGCCGTGACTCTTATAGCCGGCGTCTGCGCCCTAGTGGTTGGTGGAGCAATCGGTGGGGGAGTGGTCTACCAATATATCGAGCCGACACCTACACCCCAACCCGACCTGATAATCTCAGAGATTGCGTTCGAAATAGAGGTTATATCCACCGAAGAGCCCCCATCCGAACCAGAGTTCGCTCCCGCCAAGATCTACAACATCACCATCTACTATGTAATAGAAAATCAGGGCGAGGCGGAAGCGGGGCAAAGCACCACCCTCTTCTATTTCATTGGAGAACCCCTTACGGCTAGTGTCGGCCCCCTATCCCCCGGGGAAGCAAGGGGGGAATTTTCCCCCACCTTTTCGCTCTCAGAAGAGGACATTCTTCTTTATCTCTTTCTTCACGATAGAGTTGAGGTCAGGCTTTGCGCCGATGGTGGTAATGATGTAGAAGAGAGCAACGAAGAAAACAACTGTATAACTCTGGAAAGCAACATCCCCTACTAGCCTCCGATCACTAAACAAAAAAGCGCTGGCTTATAAAGCTAGCGCTCTAAAATTTCT
>Ga0315544_1003328_pt1 | contig 10705 bp, 10 predicted proteins | sample SalMarSW160130MG_2_FD_202543 | JGI IMG/M metagenome (GOLD analysis project Ga0315544, IMG submission 202543) | Salt marsh sediment microbial communities from the Plum Island Ecosystem LTER, Massachusetts, United States - Salt Marsh Sediment SW1601-130 ... | reverse complement strand
ATAGGCTCGGCTACAATTAACATGTTTACCAATTTCTATATCAGATTTCTTTTGCCACTCAGGGTCTTTCAATATTATCTGGAGTTTTTCTTGTATTGCCCTCGGAGGTAATTCATGTTTTTTATGTGCTCCAAAAGATAACCATTGAGCATCATGTTTGTTACCATAGGTCACATTCGCAGGAATCTCTTTTTCACCACGCCGTTTATAACATTCATATCTGTGAAAACCGTGCCACAACCAATAATTATCACCGTCAATTACAACATCTACTGGTGGAAATATTGACCCGTTGTCCATACTTTTAATATATTCTTTTATCGTGTCTTCATTAAGTGGCCTACGTTTTGTCCCGCCATCTTTTTTAATTAGATTTATTGGTATGTTTTTTAGTGTAATTGCTGATGTCATCAATGCACCTGCCTTCAATAGGCTTGGCTGAATGATGAAGTGCAGGTGCTTGTACTCCATCACCGAGCCCGGCCATAATATGTTAATGCTCATATGTATATGAGCTATATAATGATTCTAATTATAAGTGCTTTGTTGTCAAGACAATGTGCTTTTGTGGATATTTGGATTATTTAAAGCAGTGGATTAAAAAGATTCATTTCAGAGATTTTAAAATATGGTTGCGTAACGTTATGGCTTCTTCCGTATTTGTTGTTCATTGTGGTAACTTAATAGGTACATCAAATTTTATTCTGCTTACAGTACTACTTGAGTTTTCTGATTTTCCAGAAATACCCGCTCCTATCGACCACACAGAAATGCCCGCTTTTCCGGTTGTTTCAGTTCCCTCAACAACAGTGATTGCTACATCAAAACTTACTTTTTGGTGACTTTCACTTATATTGCTACCTCCGATATATATATTTTTCCCCTTCATTTTTTCTTTTGCACAAACGAAGCCATCGGCAATTTGGCTTAGCGTTTCTGATATAAATTCTTTTAAGTCCATAAGATTCATCCACTAAAAAGTCAAGTTCAGGACAAGCTGAAGGAAGTAAAAAACCTTGGTGAATTTGTCTATCCCTACAAGTGCCTTTAATTACAGCACCTTGCAAACTACTGGGGAACGAGGATTCGGACCTCGACTAACTGAGCCAGAGTCAGTCGTGCTACCATTACACTATTCCCCAAAAACGTCTTTATCGGCCACACTTTAAATTCAAAAAAGGTATATTGCAAGAAAATTTACCCCATGAGATGGCGGCTTTTTGCCTATCTCACGGGGTTGCCAGTTGAAAAAAAGACGGGAATCTGTTATAGAGCGAATTCAGGACCGAGTATTTGAAATATAAAATGTAAGGATAATTAAGTTAATGGCTGATAAATTGAAAGAGTTGAACAGGGGCCTGCAGGATATTTCGACATGGCTGAATATCGAGAAGGTCCCGTGGGTAATCGCCGGGCCGTGCAGCGCCGAATCCGAACGGCAGGTGATATCGATTGCCGTAGAGCTGGCGAACTTCGCCCACGTGAAGGTCTTTCGTGCCGGTATATGGAAGCCCCGCACGCGCCCGGACAGTTTCGAGGGAGTCGGCGGTATCGGCCTGAAGTGGCTCAAGGCCGTCAAGGCCGAAACGTCCCTGCTGACAACGACCGAGGTGGCCAGCGCTAAGCATGTCGAACTATGTCTCAAAAACGATGTTGATATCCTCTGGATCGGCGCAAGGACGACCGTCAATCCCTTTATCGTACAGGAAATCGCCGACGCCCTGAAAGGTGTGGATATTCCCGTGCTTGTAAAAAATCCGGTCAACACCGAGCTTGGCCTCTGGCTGGGCGCCATCGAAAGGCTTTTTAATGCTGGTATAAAAAAGCTTGCCGCCGTACACAGAGGTTTTTCGAGTTATGACAAGACGCAGTACCGCAACCGCCCGCACTGGGAGATTCTGATTGAATTAGAGAGGTTGCTGCCGAACCTGCATTTGATTTGCGATCCGAGTCACATAGCCGGTGACAGGACCCTCATTGAACCTGTCTCTCAGATGGCTTTGGACCTCGGTATAAAAGGCCTGATGATAGAGACGCACACCGAGCCGGACAAAGCGCTGAGCGATTCGAAACAGCAGATTACTCCCCGTGCATTGAAGCAAATGCTCGAAAAAATCAGAACGCCTGATGAGGTGCCGAAAGATCAGCGAATCAAGGCGCAAATAGCGCATCTGCGCGCCGCAATAAGCGAGGTGGACGTGAGAATCATCCAGGACATCGCAGAGAGAATGAAGTGGGTCGAGCAAATCGGCCAGCTTAAGCACGAGCACAATATCCAGGTTCTGCAGCTTGGCCGATGGGAGAGCCTGCTTAAGGACCACATAGAAAGGGCGCAGAAAATCGGGCTGGACGGCGAATTCATAAAGGCCCTGTTCGAATTGATTCATGCCCAGGCGGTGGAAAAACAATTGTAATACCAATTGCATTCAATAAGTATGCTTATTTGTTGTATCATTTCTGCCAAGGGTGCACCAAAGGCGAGGAGATTTTCGACTTGTTCTTTCAACGGTAATCATCTACCAATTCGAACATGGCGAGAATTTTTTCGAGTGCATCATAAGGTGTCGTTCCAACGTCCACTGTCAGCATGTCGTCTTTATTCTTAACGGTAGTGACACGCCCGTCGGCAAACAGAATATTGCTGGTCGCCTGTTTGTGGCTGGTCCTGGTCTTTACCTGAAACGCCGCCAGTGAACGGTGCGCCAGGAATTGCACATCCGATACTAAGGCCGCAATGGGACGTCCCTTGCTGTTTCGGCCCAGGTCGCTGAGTTTGATATGGAACTTGTTTGGCGTGCCGCTGAGCAGCGCCACCGATGCGTGGCGATAGTAAAAGTCACTTTGTGCCTGGGCGGTTCCGACTCGGGCCAGTTGCTCTTCGGCCTCCGAAGGCTGGTCCGCTCCCGGACAGAACAGCACCTTTGACTGGTGTGAGAGAAAATTTTTCAGCATTAGTCCCAGCCCCACGGGTGCGCCGTCTTCCAGAGACAACAGGCTGGTTACATTACCGGTTACGGTATAAAAATTCGAGCCTGTAATCGGACGGCCTTCCGGCCCGAAGGGGATAGTATCATCGAAAGTCTCGGCGTAGAGATGGATTGCCACACCTACCTGATGGAGGTTTCCTGCACAGGCTGCGCGATGGGCCTGTTGCCTGGCCTGGGAAAGCACCGGCATCAATATCGCCATCAGTAAGGATAAAACCGCTATTACAACCAGCAGCTCGATAAGGCTGAAACCGCATCGCTGGATATTGTCGCAGATTTTAGCTCGACGTAACGGGTGCATTTCATTAGCCGGGCACGACTCTGTTTGTGGTTGCTTATGCCCGTGGTGCACTTGCGGCATATCTACTCCTTGTTCGTTAATATGAAATCATCGGATGGTAGTGACCGGTCGAGTCGTACGTTGTCTAAGACCCAAACAGCGCCGGGTACACCGGTCGCGCGTATCGCTATACCAATTTTCTTGTCTGCCCAGTTGGCATCGGAAGGCGACGCCGGAAGGTATATAGAATAATTCCGCAATTTTGTAGGGTATAAACCAGTCGCTTCAATTGTCCGAGTTACAATATCTATCGATTCGCTGGATTCGTTCATATCACGATAGTAAAATGCCAGTTCAAGTGTACCGACAGGTTCAAGTATCGTCGGCGGAAGTCTTGAGGAAACTCCTATGGCCACGGTCAATCGGTAAGTACAACCGGGCTTATACTGGTCACTCAATTCCTGTTCCAGCGTATTACCTTCTTCAGAGTAAAGAAAAGCTAATTGGCTCCCGTCGGCATTTACAATATGGTCAAAGCTATTCGGCTCTGTATTGGCGAAAACGCCTGTATTTCTACTCAAACCTTCGGGGTCAACATCTATTTCTACCCAGTCATCTACAATAGGGCCGGCTCCAAAAGCATTGAGAGGATCTATCACCGGAAACTCAAATGAGGCGTTTGCAACAGGCAGTGACACCGGGTAGAATTCTTCCAGACGAATGTTATCCAGGTCCCAGAATCCGCCGGCCTGGCCGGCTGAGCGGATTGCAATACCGATTTTTTTACCCGCCCAGGGGTCGTCCGCAGAGACACTTAGCAGGGACAGCGAAAAATCCTTCAGCCACTGATTTGGGTCCATAGCCGGGATCAGCAGAGACACAATATCCACCGGTTCGTTGCCGTCACGGTAGTACAAAGCCAACTCAAGATAATCTATAGGTTCTTCTGTCGAAGGTGGGAACATAAAAGAAGTTCCAACCGCTACAGTCAATTGATAGTCGCAGCCGATATTATATGTTGCAGAAAGGTCCTGCTCGAAGGCGTTGCCCGCTTGGGAACCAAGAAACGCCATTTGTCGGCCGTCGGCGTTGAATATATGATCATGGTCACCGAAGTAGTTGATGTTATTCGGCTCTGTGTTGACAAAAACGCCCGTGTTTTGACTTCCGAGAGTATCGATGTCTATCTCTGTCCAGTTATCTATATTGGGATCTGCCCCAAAGGGATTCAAAAGAGGATCTATCACCGGAAACTCAAATGAGGCATTCTCTATCGGGATAGATACCGACAGAGCGGGCACGGCAGCCCATAGGCATACTAAAACCGGTAAGCTCAGACGAAAAATATAATGATTCATTGTTCTTGTCCTCCTTAATTTTTTGATGGTTCGCAAAGCTTGCAAAGAACCAAAAAAGTATCGATAATTATGATTGACCATCAGATTTTACCTTTTGCTTCATCCACGGGCATGTCGTTTTCTGGGGGCATTCTTTACAACCGTGCTGGATAGAAACCAGTGGTAAAACAACAAATGCATCCAAAGCAAAAATAATAAGCAGACCTAATAGTAACCAGGAGAACCTGCTTATAAGCACAGGGCTACCAGCCAGTATCGGTATGAACCACAAAGGCACAATAACAGGTATATGTTTTTTGAACTTCTCATTGAAGCAATCGACGGTGCTTTTAGTGCGAAATTTTGCGGCTATCCGACCATATCCGCAGGGGCACGATTTAGTATTCCAGTAATTACAATAGGGACATACAAAAACCATAATCCAGAAGGCACCTGCTATGCCATATACGAAATAGGCGCCGGCAGTCAACCATGCCAATACCAGATTATCAAAGGCTGCAATAAAAATTACCGTGCCTAATATCGTCATTGTTACGTAGGGAATATTATTGATAAGCTCTTGTGCCGGTGAGTACTGTCGTATAGTTTGGTCGCTGATATTATCGCTTGGTTTGGCATTGTTCACAAATTTAATCTCCTTAGTTAAGATTTTCGGTCAAATGCGGAGAAATGTAATTTTTCATTCACTTTCTCCTCTTTTTTGGTTAGTACAATCCGGCGGTTTCTTGCTTAAATGATATTTGTTCGGATATAAATTGACTCATGCAATCACTCGAGTTTCCGGAAAAAATTTGGCCGGTCTGCGGAGTATAAGCAAACCTAATGAATTTACTGTTTTATATCATATTTTGTTCGTCTTTGCCTGAATATCAGTAAGTCAATACTCAATAATAAGGATATCTTACACTTAATTGTTAAAAATTCTCCGAATAATGTCTTCTGTGTAATGAGAACTGTGTTACTTTTTCTTTAGCTTGTCGGCTCTGAACAAGGCTAAAAAACTCAATCCCGATATTGACTGCGGCTGATTAGCTGTTTCCGCCGGCCCGGCCGAAACGGGCAAGCAGTTTCCAGCCGGACGGCAGCAGGGCGGCGGCCAGTCCTATCTTGACTAAGTCACCGACGATAAATGGATATACACCGGTTGCCAGCGCACTTGAAAAACCGACTAACAAAGAAAGCCACAGCAGGCCGAAGATATGAATCAGGACGTTACCGGCGAACATTGCGAAGATTGTGGTAACAACACGTCTGTCCCAACCTTTTTGCGCCAGCAGCCCCGTAACGAAAGCGGCGGCGATAAAGCCGAAAAGAAATCCTCCGGTCGGTCCGAACAGTATCGGCAAACCACCTCTTCCGTGTGAAAATACGGGCAATCCGGCAGCACCTTCGATTAAATATGCCAGCACGGCCAGGCTGCCTCGCCGCGATCCGAACAATGCCCCGACTATCAGCACGGCGAAAGTCTGCATCGTAAAGGGCACAGGCCAGCCGACGGCGATTTGCGCGCTCAAGGCAATAAGCAGGGAGCCGCCCAGGATCAATAGAATATCGTACAAACAGGCCCGTGTTTTCTCGTAGGGCCGCCAAATATCGGCTATAGTCGCATTCGTCAACATATCTGCTCCGCTGGATAAAACAAAATCACAATCCGGATACAAAAAAGTGCCGAAGGAGGGAGTCGGACCCTCACCCTGTTGCCAGGACGGGATTTTGAATCCCGCGCGTCTGCCAGTTCCGCCACTTCGGCTAAACCAAATCGACCGACTATTATTCAGATATGCAGACCTTTGTCAACTAAATTCGTCACGCACTTTGGAACCGCTGTTTCGCTGTTTTCTGCTCGTTTGACCCGCTGATTTCGACACGAATGCGCACATACCTAAAAACAAAAATCGAAAAAATGAAAATTTTTTTAATTTGTTCCCTACCGGTTGCTTACACTTGCGGCCCTGTTTCAAAACAGGCTTTTTTTCGACACGTTTGCGCACATAGCCACCATTATGGGGGCGGATGTTTTTTCGCCGGACCTCCGGGGCAGGATTTTGCAATGCCGCAAACGCCGGAAAAAAGACAATGTTGCAACTGCTGCTATTCACGACAAATAAGGCGTGATTTGCATTGTGTGAAGAATCCTCCTGCTGTTGCCGCCGAGACCGGTCTTGCCCGCTGGCCCATTGTCCGGCGTGATGATATTTGCGGCTGCTTTCGCTACGGCCGGGCCGAACATATCGACGACGACCTACCCATATACACAGACCGGTTTGGCGATTACTGCAAAATCCCGCTGACCCAGGGCAGATATGCTAAAGTTGACCCGGAGGATTATATCAGGCTTTCGCAGTTTCGATGGCATTGCAAAAGCAACTTGAAAACCATCTACGCCGTGCGGACCATTACCATCGACGGTAAATCGAAAAGAATCTTCATGCACCGATTGATTGCCGATACGCCCGCGCATCTGGTCTGCGACCATATCAACCACGACGGCCTGGACAATCGCAGGGCCAACCTTCGCAACTGCACCATCCGGCAGAACAACGTCAACAGCCGTGCCGCCCGAACCTCCACATCGAAATACAAAGGCGTCTCGTGGAACCGCCGCCGCAGTAAATGGGTCGCCTACATCAAAAAAGACGGCAGGCAGAAATTCCTCGGCTCTTTCACCGACCAGACGCGGGCGGCAAGAGCCTACGATCTCGCTGCAAAAAAACTTCACGGCCGATTCGCCACCCTTAATTTCCCCGACTAAAAAATATTTAGTTTCCGAATTCTCGCCCTGGGCCTGTCGAATGGTTTCCGGTGATTGTCTATCGAAATTTTAATAATTTATTTTGCCGTCACGAGCCGATAAGTATTAAAATTATCTCGATTGTCGTTTTGATGTAATTGAGATACGATTGTGAAAGGACGTCAAAATGTGCAAGACATGCGGATGCCAGTCAGGTAAAAAGAAAACCAAAAAAACCATTAAAAAAACTAAACCGAAAACCAAAAAGAGATAGTCCTTAACGTTCTTTCCAATATCGCCGGACGATACCTTCTCGTACTTCGAATGCAACCATATGTTCTTATGTCCTGTTTTCTTCGGTGACAATTACTGGCGGTATCATGACAAATTCGCTTTCTGTTCTCTTTGTGCATCTATAACGAAGAATCTCGCTGCCTTTCTCGTTTGTATATTGTTCGGTCGGTTCGCCGAGGTTTTCTATGAGCTGCTCCATTGTCGTTTGGCCGAGCTCAATTTCCCTGAGCTTGCTGTCTTCGACGCCGGAATAGTGGACGTCGTTGCTGCAAACGATACAGCCGGCCATCAGGATTGAAGTTAAAGCCAGTGTTAAATAAAGAATGATATCGTTGCATCTGTATTGTTTCATTTTTAGCTTCTCCCGTTTAAGGTTGACGTTGTCATTTTCTTCTCGGCACAAAACCTTCAAGCTAAACTCGGCTAATGTATAAGCCACCGTTCTTATATTATATAGGCGTAAAAACAGCAAAAAGATACGGAATTTTTCTCATCCGTCTTTTTTGTTGCGGCGTTAATATCTTCCTAACACCTCGTGTTAAAAAAAGTTAAGTGACTACCGTTTTTGTTAAATCTGTAAAAACTTACACTATTTTCTATGTAAAAGTCACGACTAACGAGCAAGTTTTACCTGTATTATTCCCTGTTGGTAGCTTAGCCCCGGATGAAAACATATGCACCCGGTTTAACGGGACGTCTGAATTCATAGGTAGAGTGGTCGAGTATGATGCGTCCCTTTTTAGGTGTTTCCATTTCAGGAGAGCCAACGATAAGGCCGTATTCATCCGAGACAAAAAACCAGATGATTTCCACGCTTGGCCCGTTTTTAGAAACGGAATTGCTAAATGAGATGAACCATGGTTTAAGTTTAACCAGGCACTCAGGCAATTCCTCAGGGAAACCGTCTTCAGAAATATAGTGTTGCCCGGCGTGCTTTGCTCCTTCGCTGACCAGCCACGTCTGGATTGCATCTATGTCCGCTTCTTGCAGGACCCATTGTTCGAAGCCTTTCAGGAAAACAGGAGATGAGGGTGTAGTGTAAAAAAGAGCAAAGCAAACTATGGCAGGACCGAGGAGTATCAATAAGAGCTTGAATAAAATCTGGCTGATATTGCGATGCCTGATCGCGAGACTAATTATCGCAAGGATAGAAGCACTCAGTGCGATGGGTGCCATAAGAGGGAATAATATTAAAGAAAGTCCGAAGCCATAAACAAAGCTATCGTGTACGTCATTCTGTGTACCGGCCAAATATTCGAATCGGTGAATGAGAATGGAGCCGCCGATTGCCAGAACTGCCAGAATAATAATGATGATGATATAGGCTATGCTCAAAGCTCGTTTATCTGTTTGAGTTTTTATGTTTTCCGGCATTGTGCAAACTTTCCGCATGGAGCCGAATAGGGCGGGCTTCGGCCCACGTAATGCTTTTCAGTGCCAAATTTTCAATACTCACTCGTTAATAATCGATAAAGACAATGTCTTCCGGGATAGCGACGACGTCACGATGTCCGGGGCCGAGGATAGCGCGTATCTCGGAGCTGTGCTTTCCGGCCAGGGCCTTTAGCTGGGTACTGGCGATACTGGTGACCGCCTTGGCGTTTTCATTTAGCATGACGACGTCACCGGCCTCGAATGTCCCTTTGACCGAGATTATACCGCTGGGCAGAAGGCTTTTGTGTTTTTTTATCGCCTGCATTGCGCCGTCGTCGATAACGATTGTCCCGGCGGCGGAGCTGTTGAGAATCCAGCGCGAGCGGTTCGAAAGTTTTCGTCTGGGCATGAAGATTGTCCCTATCTCCCGGCCTTCGATAATTCGCCTGATGACGTTTTTAATCCTGCCGTTTGCCAGGACGATTCTGCATCCGGCGTTGGAGGCGATTTTAGCCGCTTCCAGTTTTGTTTTCATCCCGCCGGTCCCGTGCGCGCTGCCCTTGTCGCCGGCGCTGCGAATAATATCGTCGGTAATCTCGTAAACGGTCCGGATTTGCCCGGCGTCGGCGAATTTTTTCGGGTTCCTGTCGTAAAGGGCGTCGATGTCACTTAGTATGATAAGAAGGTCCGCGTCGATTTTACTTGCGACCAGCGCGCTTAGCTTGTCGTTGTCGCCGAAGGCCGAGCCTATCTCGGCGGTGCTGACGCTGTCGTTCTCGTTCAGAATCGGCACGACCGAGAGTTCGAGCAGCGTCTCGATGGAATTGCGCAGGTTCAGATATGTCTTCCTGTTGCTTAGCACTTCGGCGGTCAGCAGGACCTGTGCGACGGTGACGCCGTAGCGCAAAAACGATTTTCGATACTCGGCCATAAGCAACGGCTGGCCGATAGCTGCGCAGGCCTGCCGCATCTTCAAATCCTTCGGCCTGTCGGCCAGTTCCATTTGACCGGTCCCCATCCCGATAGCGCCGGAGGAGATAATTACGACCTGCCTGCCGGTGGCCAGCAGGGCGTTGACCTGCCCGGCGACCGTTCGTACGTAGCCGGCATCGACGCCGGCTCCCTTGGTCAGGATATTGGTGCCGATTTTTATTACGATTCGTTTGACTTTTTCAAAGTTTCGCATTGATTTATCTTACGGCAAAGTTCCGGTTTCTGCAATAGTCCTGTCCCGCCGTGATTCGATAAAAATAATAGAATCGGTTTTGTTAACCTACCCTTTGCCCCGTGTGCATTAACCGATAAAATACAAAATGTCATTCCTGCGAAGGCAGGAATCCATAGATTTTGATGTTTGGATTACGCATCAAGCTTGTCCTGAGCGTTGCCGAATGGGTGCATAATGACAGTCCAGCAAATTTCGTGTTACAGACTACTGCTGGTCGTCATCCCTGCCGTTCTCAGAAGATTGTTGAATCTGCTCGATGATTTTCCTGGCTTTCTCGGCGTAATTTTCCGGAACGAGCACACCCGGAACCATGCCGTCGAGGCAGTAAGCACCCTGCAAATTCTCGTTGCTGATTTGAACCGGGATTCCTTCAGCCTCAAGGTTTGCCTTTATCAGATAGGCAAACGTAATATCGCTTGCAGTAAAAACCTCCACGTATTTATCCATACAACC
>Ga0315544_1003318_pt1 | contig 10726 bp, 12 predicted proteins | sample SalMarSW160130MG_2_FD_202543 | JGI IMG/M metagenome (GOLD analysis project Ga0315544, IMG submission 202543) | Salt marsh sediment microbial communities from the Plum Island Ecosystem LTER, Massachusetts, United States - Salt Marsh Sediment SW1601-130 ... | reverse complement strand
TGGTACATCCAGCACTCATCAGGGAAGGAGAGATCCGGCCAAGCTCGGGCTTCTCAGAGGATATCCGGTGACGAGTTGGATGGTACATATCGCGCTACAATTACTTTCCCTCAACACTCCGATGAAGGCACGTGGCATATAGTAAGTGTAATAATGGGTGACATTACCACAAATCATCGCGAATATACGGAAAATGAATTGAAGAGACTAGGATTCCTAACGGAGCTTGTTGTTTCTTCAAATCCGTCAAATGGTGGAAATGACATGATTTGGACCGCACCAATCTCTGTTGTTTCATCAGGTTTTGATGTATGGGGTGGCACTTGGTACACTGGTCCCCCTGAATATTCCATTGATGGAAATGACATTACTGCTTGGACACTAAATGCAATGGGAGAAATAACTTTTGACCTCGGTAGCAGTAAATTGATTGGTGGTATTGATGCTTACTGGAAAGGCTCTGTGACAAATGGGAATTGCGTCAATATCTATATTGATGGCATTGAGGTTATTCACAATGAGCAATTTAGGGCTACGCACAATATTAGATATTTCGAACCCATAAATGGTAGATACATCAAATATCAAACGGTAGCACTACCGCATAACGAATTATTACAGATAGCTTCGTGGTCTGAAATTGCTGAATTCAAGGTACTTATTGAATCTCAAGATTAAACACTGGTGATTGAAATAGTAAGTTACTGCGCGATAGATTCTGATCAGCACCGAATGAACCGAAAGAATGGTAATATTACAGAGGAGGTGAATATGTCTGGTATTTCATTCCAAGAAATTTTTTGCTCAAAGGACGTTGCTCGGGATAAATTCTTATCTCGCATCTTTGGTATTTTCAGTGAAGAGATAGTGCGTACATGGTGTAAAAATCCCAAATCGCCATATGAGAATCTAGGCAGACCTGTGCTCAAGACCCGGCCAGATGAGAGAGGCTGGACACTGGATTATGGGTTAAAGTCACGCGAAGATGGGCGTGTATTTGTTGCCGAGCAAAAATGTGAGTTGGAGTTTCATAATTACCAATATCTCAAGCTAAAATCTCTGCACCAACTGGATCATCACACAGGAGAGGCGTTTACAAGGTTCCGAGATTTCGCCAAGATACCGAGACGATACATTGTAACCGTTTCTGGTAAAAAGGTATCTACAGAAGGTGCAATTCTAGTTTGGGGAAGTGTCGACGAAGAATTCACAAGTGAATTTAAGGAAAAGACAGGTATTTATGATATCCTATCTCTGGAGAAAATTATCTCTGACTTGGTTGTATGGGCTGACCCAGAGTATCGACTCCTTATTAAGGAGCGTAAGAAATGGTGTCAAGAATTATTCAACGCGCTTACTTAACGACTATAAAGTTCCTATTATTGACTGAACGATTTTCTGCATTCTTTCTCTCCATCGGGGTGACCTCCGACAGGCGTCAGGGTGAGGGCAATAGTATGTTTTATGACCATTAAGTAGCTCAGGATAAGATGGTTCCTGAACCAGAAGCTCGTCCGCTGCTAGTTTCGAACCTGATACAATCTTGGCTACTTCCTCACCTAATGTGATGATAAGTTTCGGTTCACACAAATCAATTTCCTCTCTGATCCACCGTACACTCATCCTAGCTAGTTTAGAAAAAGATGGTCTGAGAACAGTGACTTTAAATTCTGGAAAAACTTCTGCGCAACTATTAGCATGCTCTGGTTTATAAAGGAAGACCTTAACCAGGTCTGTAATCCAACATTTTTCACGCTGCAATCTCAATGGCTCTAATAGGTATTGATTCAGTCCAGCACCAGATTCGAGCCTACGGACTTGAACACCATCGAAATATACCTCTGTGCCGAACGGTTGCAAATTATCAGCAACAGGAACAAGACGTCGTTTATTGGAAACGTGAAATGGGCGATTCTCAAATCTTGCTGATGGATAAGCTCCGATAATCATAAGTCCCTGTGTACATGTCTGAATAGGAGGGATAGGTCGAATCGGATTGCCAGTTGGATAACTGTAATCCTTAGGTAATTCTATTGATGCTGAATACTCAGCTGAACAGCGTTGCTGATAATTGCGTATCAATATAGAGCGTGACATACTGAGAATATTATCATTGTTCGTGGTTAATGTAAATGTAAATCATATTCTTATGTCTTGTTTTGGCCTTCTTTCCCCCTTTTTTATAGTGATCAGTGCACAGTGCCATCAACACATTCCCACCACCCGTCCGCACAAGCCTACTTATACGCTCGCTACGGACTTGTGCTACAAGGTGTGCCCCTCTTTTTATTGTGTCCTGTGTGTAGTGACATCCTACCGCATCGACGTCCGTTACATCAGAAGTATCGGGCAACAGGTTTTCCTTTGCTACTCCCCCTTTATGATTTCAAATTGTGTGGGGTGACATCATAATAACACTCCACCCCCGGCTCACGATCCTACCCATCTGCTCGTTAAGGGCGGGGGTTACCATGTTGAACTCATTCTTTGCGGTGTGTTATTTGCAGTGGCATCTACCTCTTAATGTTTTGACATTGATAGCCTCCTGTTACATACTTTAAATGTTTAAAGAGCTCTCATGAGGCTAGGAGACAGCTTATGATGAAATTGCTACTGTTCCTTCTGCTTGCTGGCTTAGTTCTGGTGAATGCTTGCGGTGCTCCACCAGGGCGACCAGCGTCGGGGGTTGAAGCCTACATTGACGGAGGGAATTACTATCTTAAGCAAGGAGAATTAGATAAGGCCATAGATAGGTTTACCAAGGCCATAGAACTCAGTCAAAATACTGATGATCACAAATCGACAGAGCAAGCATTCGTCGGACGTGGGATAGCCAACGTTTGGACTGGCAACTTGGAACAAGCTTATTGGGACTTCTGGGAAGGTGCTCCTGAGGTGGGCACTTCTGACGCCTACGCTGCCTGGGGGGTTGCTATAACTGCAGAACATGGGCTTGACTGGCAAACCGAAGCAAAACACCGCTTTGACCGTGCTATATCCAAAAATCCAAACAATGCCGACGCTTATAGCGGCCGTGCGCTAATGCAACTCCAATATCTACATGCTGAAGCCTATGGAGACCCCATTGAACCAGAATCATATCCGTTTTCCATCCTTAAGGGAGTGGTTCGTGATTTTGAGAAGGCGATTGTGCTTGACCCAGAAGGTATCCAAGGACGAAGCAAACGTTTCAATTTCTCAGGTGACCTGGCATTCTTGCCCAAGTACGTAGAGGCGAACAGACGATTGGGGGCAGCGCTGGTTGGTAGTACCATCGTTTATGATTCTTACGGTTCTGAAGAATACGGCCGTGTACTCAAAGTTTATCCGAACGATATAGAAGCATTGATTGGACAAGGGAATGCCTACTTGAGACAGCGTCAATATGACCTGGCGCTTTACGATTTCAACAAAGCAATTGAAGTTGCACCCAATAATCCTGAAGTATATCTGCGTCGAGGAGTTATATATCTCTCGTTCCCATATCTCCAGTATGACTTAGCTGATGGCGATTTTCGCAAAGTCATTGAACTAGCTCCAAACAGTTCTCAGGCTGCGGAAGCCCAGCTGTATCTTACAGAGATAGCTGTTGACTATGTTCGCCGAGGCGATGATTACTTTGAACGTGCACGTTCAGAATCGGATTATGATGAAGCCGCTGCTTATTATGCTAAAGCCCTAGAAACTGACCCTCTCATAAAATGCCCAACACCATCTTCCGTATACGTTGATAAAATACACGAGTTACTAAGTGACCACCAATACGAATATGCCATGAGTTTAATCAATAAAGCTCTGGCTTTTGAACCGGAGGACGACTATTATCACCTACTATTGGCTGAGGCATACCATCAAAGAGGTACGCAGCAGCAGGTTTTCAAACCTGATGAAGCTATCGCAGACTTGAGCAAAGCCATAGAACTTGACCCTACCAATATCGAGCATTATTTAGGTCGAGCTTCTATTTATGAGGGACTGGCTGATATCTACTTTGACGAACTCTGGACTGAATCTGGCTACTCTATAAATAATTGGGACGATGTTATATCCAGCATCAGAAATAGTAAGACTAAGGCTAAAGTCGAATACACTAAGGCTATTGATAACGGTATAGCTGATTGTACAAAGGCTATAGAGCTTGCACCGAAGGATGGTAGCAGTTATGGTTACCGGGGAATGTTCTACGCTAGGAACGACGATTACGCTAGAGCCATTGCGGATTACACTAGAGCAATAGAATTAGGTGACGAATATTCCTATTATCACCGTGCCAATGTCTACAAAGAAATGGGAGACAAGAATAAAGCTTTGGCTGATTATAGGAAAAGCCTTGAATTGATAGATGACGATATCGTAAAAGAGATTTGCATAAAATTCATAGAGGAACTTGAATCAGACTAGTAAAATCTCTGGGTAATCCTTCTATACTGAGATATGAAGTCTTTTTATATTTTTAAAACCTGTGAGTTGACCTCAACATATCACCCCCACCCGCCACCACGTGCCTACCCATGCGCTCGTAGATAGACGGGCGCTATGGGAATGCAACCTTTTTTTGGTGTCTTGTGTGCTGAGTGACATATCATCAATCACCCCTCTTTTTTATGGTGTCTGGTGTGCAATGACGTTCGCCTCGTGTTAGTTTGACATTCATTACCTTAGCCAACACTGACTCCAAAGCGGAGTCAATACCCATACCATCTCCACTGCCAGAGTATATTCCGCTACCTTTTTTAAGGGGTAGGTAAATCTCATTTGGGCAATTATCACTGTGTCATGATATTATTAGTAAAAGATAAGGAGGAAACAATGAACTGGTCTGAGAGACACTTAAATTGGAGTGTAGTCCTGGCAGCGTTAGTATTGAACATCGCTGTTTATAGCATCTCTCAGTTTACTGACTTGGAGGGGACTTTATTCTTAATTTTCGCCTTTATTTTACCCTTTTTATTAATGATTCCGGTAGTCGCCTGGATGCTTAACCGGAAAAATAGAAAACCATGGTGGTTACTGATGTGGTGCTTTGTCCCCATCTTCGGTCCCATTTTTGTTCTGACGTTATCTAATAAAAGTGATTATTAAGAAATCAATTAGAATTCCGCAAAGTGCTACATTTGCTTCCTGCCGAAGTGTCCTCCTACTCGCTCGCTTTGGAATTACTATCATCTTCGCCAAACACCAGGCGGCGGAGTTTCTTACAGTCAATTTCCCACTGACGAGTATTTTGGCTGTTCTTCTCTTCCTGTCGCAGGTCAAAGTAGTACTGCAGGTTCCTTTGGGTCGGCTCGTGACCAAGCGCTTCTTTGACCTTTTCCTTCTCAGCCTCTAACGTTTTCTCGGCAAAGGCCGCTAACATACAAAATGCAAACATGTTCGTAGCCTTTTCCATCATGTAACTGAATGTATAGCTGAAATTATCCATTGTTTACCTCCTCGTTTTTCGCTTCTCGAGTATTCACCTGTAGTCCAAGAGCCTGGCTCATCTGGGCAATGACGTAAGCTAAGCCTGACACAAGCTTGCTCTGTTCTTCAGCCGGCGTCACCTTGAATTTCATCCTGAAAGAACCCTTGGCTGGGTCAACATCAAGGTAAACCACCCCGCTGATTCCACTCTGACCTGCCATCTGTTTAGCTGCCTGGAATTGTCTCTGTATTTCCTGATTATCCATCATTGAAAGCTACCTCCATTTCTTCATTACTTATCAGTTTACCCACTGGTGGATCAACTGATGGTTGACCTCCGCTTGGCTGTGCTTGCCCCGGTTGACCGGCTGGCGGTGGCATCATGCCGCCCGGTGCACCGAAGCCCCCGAACATACCAAACATTTGCCCTATAGCCTGGGAGAAGTAGGGCTGTATGGCATTGGTTAACATAGAAGCCATAGGATTGGGACTCTCCGGTTTAGCCGCTTGTCGTGCCACTTCTTGTACTTGCTGGCCCACTCTCCAAGCGGCTTCCTCAGCGGCGGCACGTGCGACCTCTTTGCTATCGCTTTTGGCTTCACGCAGGATATCCAGCTGGTTTTTCACTATCTCGGTTTGACCGGCGGCGGTAAGCTGGGAATACCTAGCTCCCAGTAGGAGAATACCAACGCCGTCCAGAACACCTCGCCGCCATACCTCTACTGCATCTCCATCCTGTGGCAGGTGCAGAACGTCAAGCACGGCCTCAGGGGGAATCACGTCCTTGGAGCCAAGCTTGATCATCTCGTGCTTTACCCTACCATTTGAGCTGGGAGCGGATGTATCATTGCCAGATGTTAGCTCGTTTTCCGGTTTTACCCTCAGTTTCGCGTAGTGATAGGCAGTTCTCCGCTTGAAACCGAGATCGATTATCTGCTTTACACTATAGCCTTCGTCGAGAAGTCGGTTAATCTCGTCTTTCTCATCCATCGGCTCATTAGCGGGTACTGGTTTTTGAGGTTCTTCAGCAGGCATTGGCATTGCAGTCTCAAAGTCAGGTTCGGCTTCGGCTACCGGAGCTTCCGTTTGCAGCGTGATTCCGGATTCTGGTGTTTCAATTTGAAACGCGGTTTCGGTTGTGGTTTCTGGTGTTTCAGTTGCAGTGTTTTCTTGTTCTTTATCCATAGTTACCTCCTTGTTACCTCCTCTTCTTGAACAAAATGTTGGTTCTGACATGTTTCAGTTCATTTTCCACCTCCTTCCAGGGTAATAGCCGTAGATGCCTTTACGAAGGTAGAAAGCTTTGGAATACGCACGGTCAGAAGCACCTCAGAAAAATCAGGTTTGGTTACTTCTGTTGAAGTTGAGTTTTGGGTCACTGAATGGTCTTCTGATGATCTATTAATATCACAATCGATTCTACCATTTCCATTATATATATATGATGCTAGAGAGAAGAAGAAGGTTTTAAACCTTTAACAACCTTTTTTTCTTCTAAGCAAAGGGAGGCTGGAATGCCGTTCGAACAAGGACCTTATATCCAAATGGCCGGACTTTGTGAACAGGTAATTGAAGACAAGACTGGGGTGTTGTCGTTAATCCGTATAATAGACACGATAACTCATACAGAAGCTCGCCCTGATGCTCCTATTGATATGACACCAGTAACTTATCCAATGAAAATGGTATTAATGCTTAAGTCAGGACGTTCACGCGGGCGGCATGAAATCAAAATCGTACCCGAATTACCTTCAGGCGAGAGTAAATCATCTTTTTCGCAAAGTATTCAAATGGAGGGTGAGGAACGAGGCGCTAACAGTATTATCAATTTGTTGTTTACTTTCACTATGGAAGGACTTTATTGGTTTAATATATACCTTGATGATTCATTGTTAACTAAAATACCAATGAGGATTAAATACAATCGAATTATCACTCCCGCACCTAAGCATTAATTCACCCCTCACTCCCCCGCCTTCTTCTTTAACTCGTACATCTTATTAAGAGCCTCCAGCGGCGTCATGCCGTCCACGTCCAGCTTTTGAAACTCCTCCTCCAGGGCGGACTTGCCACCAAAGAGTGACATCTGCTCCGACGGTTCTTTGTGAGTTCTCCGGATACGGGGGTTTACGTCCCGACTGTCCGTCTCCAGCTCGTCGAGTACCTCGCGGGCGCGGTGCAGGACGGATTTGGGCAGGCCCGCCAGCTGCGCCACGTGGATGCCGTAGCTCTTGTCCACTCCGCCCGGCACGATTTTATGGAGGAATATCACCTTGCCCGCCTCCTCGATGACCGCTACGTTGAAGTTCCTGACCCGCGGCAGGTAGTCCGCCAGCGCCGTCATCTCGTGGTAATGCGTGGCGAAGACCGTCCGCGCGCCCAGTCCGGCGTGGTTGTGGATGAACTCCGCCACGGCGCGGGCGATGGACAGTCCGTCGTAAGTGCTGGTGCCCCGCCCTATCTCGTCGAGAATCAGCAGGGAGCGGGGGGTGGCGTTATTTAAAATGTTGGCCGTCTCCACCATCTCCACCATGAAGGTCGACTGCCCCGCGGCAAGGTCGTCCCGCGCCCCGATGCGCGTGAAGATACGGTCGACGATGCCGATTCTGGCCGACTCCGCCGGTACGAAGCTGCCGATTTGCGCCAGCAGGACGATAAGGGCCGCCTGCCGTAAATACGTTGATTTCCCGGACATGTTCGGGCCCGTCAGCACGATTAGCTGGGCGTCCTCGTTGGAGAGGTAAATATCGTTGGGCACGAAACCGCCGTCGGTAATATTTCTTTCGACCACCGGGTGCCTTCCCTGCTTTATCTCAATCACGTGGCCGTCATCGAGGGCGGGGCGGGTGTAGTTATAGCGCGCGGCGATTTCCGCCAGGCTGGAAAACACGTCAAGATTGGCGAAGGCCTCCCCCAGCGCCAGGACGCGTTCGCTGGCCGTGGCCACCTGCCGGCACACCCGCCGGAACAGCTCCGTTTCCATCTCCTCGATGCGGTCGCGCGCGTTAAGAATCAGGTTCTCGTATTCCTTTAGCTCGGACGTGAAATAACGCTCGCCATTGACCAGCGTCTGCTTGCGGATATATTCCTGCGGCACCTGCTTTAAATTAGCTTTAGAGACCTCGATATAATAGCCGAAGACGTTGTTGAAGCCTATTTTCAGCGACTTTATTCCGGTGCGCTCGCGCTCCTGCTTCTCCAGGTTGGCGAGGTACTTGCGGGCGTTCCCGGAGGTCATCTTGAGATTATCGAGTTCATCGGAGAAGCCCTGCCTGATTACCCCGCCCTCCCCAAGAGAAGACGAAGGCTCGTCTACCAGCGCCCCGCCGATTAGCTCGACGACTTCCCCGCAGGGCTTTAACTCGTCGATAAGCCAGTTGATGCCGGCCGTATCGCCGGCTTTCTCTATTATTTCCTTGAGTTGGGGGACGGACTCCAGGCTGCATTTCAATGTGACGAGTTCCCGCGGGATGGCTATCTCCCCCCGCACCCGGTTGATGAGCCGCTCCAGGTCGGCCACGTCTTTCAACGCGTCGATTACCTGTTTGCGGGCGAGGGACGTCTCCACGAACCAGGCGACGGCGTCCAGCCTTTTATCCAGTTCCGCCACGTCGAGTCGCGGCTGGCCGAGTCGCTTTCGCAGGAGCCGACCGCCCATCGGCGTTTTGGTCATATCGATTACCGAGAGCAGCGAGCCTGCCACCGTCCCCGAGCCGACCCCCTGGAGTAGTTCTAAATTCCGCTGCGCCTGCATGTCCAGCGCCATGAAGTCGTCGGTGGCATAGGTGGAGAGGCGTGTAAGCTGTCCCAGCACCGATTTCTGCGTGCTTTCCACGTAGTGGACGATGGCCCCCGCCGCCCGGATAGCCAGCGGCAGGCGGGCGCAGCCGTAGCCCTCCAGCGAGGCCGCCCCGAAATGGTCCAGCAGGGTCTGCTGCGCTATTTCCGACTCGTACCAGTAGTTATCGATGCGAGTTATATTATCGGTGAGTCCCAGGCTTTCCACGTCCGCCCCCTCGGAAGCGACTACCTCCGGGGGGTTGAGTCGTTCCAGTTCGGTTACCGCCCTCGCTAAAGGCAATTGCGTGACGGCGAACTCGCTGGTGGTGATATCCACGTAGGCAAGCCCCACCTCCCCTTCACCCACCGCCACGCTGACCAGATAGTTGTTGCTCTTGCTGTCCAGCAGTCCCGGCTCCACCACCGTGCCCGGCGTTACCAGCCGCACGACGTCGCGCTCCAGCATCCCTTTCGTTTCGCCGGGCTTGGTCAGCTGTTCGCAGATGGCCACCTTGTAGCCGCGGTTTATCAGCCTCGCCAGGTAGCCGTCCAGCGCGTGGTACGGTATGCCCGCCAGGGGCACCTTGTTCCCCTTGCCCATCTCGCGGGAGGTCAGCACGATTTCCAGCTCCCGCGACATTATCCTGGCGTCCTCGTCGAACGTCTCATAGAAGTCTCCCAGCCGGAACAGCACGATGGCGTGGGGGTACTGCTTCTTGATGCGCAGGTACTGCTGGCGTACGGGCGTGGCACTGTCTTTCATTTCATGGTTATTTTAGCGGAACGGGAGGGGAAATTAAAGAAGAGATGAATATATACTCTTTGGCAAAAAATAATTCGACTCCAATTATTATAGCGAATATACCTAAAATCGCTAATATTAGTACTATATGATGATACCTAAAACACTTAAATAATTTGTCCCACCATTTTGGAATAGCTACAATTAAAATAGTTACTATTAAAGCGATAACAAAAATTATGTAAAAGTAAAGAAGGTTAACATGTTGATATAACGTGTTGTTTATAGGTATATGACAGAAAATCTTTATTGTGTGAGTCACTATCGATTGGAATACAAAAACCATTGTGAAACCAAGCGAGTAAAAGAATAAAATTACGGGTAGCCCTTTAACTTCATCCCTACAGTATTTCCCTCTATCTAATATGGCTAATATCATAGAAATTATACTCAAAATTACAAAATAAGAAACGAAAATCGCTGCAATGCCAACAGCTTCCCATTGAGTTTTACAATTCGGTTCTTGGAAGTTAAGCCACAATTGAAGGAAAACAAAATCAGCAGCTATTAATATAGAATTAGCTGTTAAAAAAGCCGAAAATGGAATAGATATTTTATAGTCATTCATTAAACGCGATTATACCTTCAAATACTAGATAAAAGCAATCAAAGACCTAAGCCACGGATGATACTGGGCGGTTTGGGTGGGAGGAAAACTATGTTCACCCTCACCCTTACCCTCTCCCCTCAAGGGAGAGGGTTTATTTTTGCGGGATAAGCAGAGGATGGCGCGAGGGCGGT
>Ga0315544_1003315_pt1 | contig 10732 bp, 12 predicted proteins | sample SalMarSW160130MG_2_FD_202543 | JGI IMG/M metagenome (GOLD analysis project Ga0315544, IMG submission 202543) | Salt marsh sediment microbial communities from the Plum Island Ecosystem LTER, Massachusetts, United States - Salt Marsh Sediment SW1601-130 ... | reverse complement strand
GAGCCAGATGAGCGCCCGCTCCGGCGACCCGGCGCGCCTCGAGGCCAACGTGCGGGGCCGCGTTCAGGGAGTCGGCTACCGCTACTTCGTGATCGCCCGAGCCATGCGCCTGGGCCTGACCGGCTGGGTGGCCAACGAGCAGGACGGCAGCGTGCAGGTCGTGGCCGAAGGCCCCCGAGCCGACCTGGACGCCCTGCTGGAGGAGTTGCGCGAAGGCCCGCCCTCGGCCCTCGTGGAGTACGTGATCGACGACTGGCTGCCCTTCACCGGCCGCTGGTCTGAGTTCGGCATCCGCTCCGGCGGCCACCGCGGCGACTAGCGCCACCGGGCAGACGACCTTCTCCGGCCGATAGGTCGGAGGTTCAAATCCTCTCGCCCCGACCACTTCCCTCTCATCGCAGAGTGCCGCGTCCGCGGGCAGTTACAGTCTGCCGCGGCGGGCCGTCCAATTGAGCAACCATCGTTTCGCCGGGTAGACCCTGGCCTGGCCGGCACCGCACTCGCGAAGGAAGGCATCTGATGACGCGTGCCGCTCTCGCACTCTCGCTGGCGATGTCGGCTCTGGGTCTGGCGGCTTGCGGCTCTGCCTCCACCGCCAAGCCCACGCCGGCGACTCCCATTCCAACGGCCACTTCTGCGGTGACCCCCTCCTGGACGGCGGCCGCTCCCTCGGCAACGGCGACTGCTTCTCCCAGTCCTGCCCCCACTCCATCGCGGACGCCACCTCCGCCCACGGCGACTGCTTCTCCCAGTCCTGCCCCCACTCCATCGCGGACGCCACCTCCGCCCACGGCAATGCCGACCAGCGGTACTGCGAGCCCCACCGGCTCGATGACGACCACGCGCTGGTACCACACTGCCACGGTGCTGGCGGACGGCCGAGTACTCGTCGCGGGAGGTTGGCGCGACATCGGCCCCGACATCGGCCTTGCCTCAGCGGAGCTGTACAACCCAGCAATGGGAAGGTTCAGCCCCACCGGCTCGATGGCGACCGCTCGAGAGGTCCACACAGCGACCCTTCTTGATGACGGCCGAGTGCTCGTGGCCGGCGGCATCGGCATGGACGGCGAACTTGCCTCAGCGGAGCTGTACAACCCAGCGACGGGGAAGTTCAGCCAAACCGGGCGGATGGCGAGCATGCGGGTTCAGCACACCGCCACCGTGATGGAGGACGGCCGAGTCCTCATCACCGGCGGTTGGGGTCCCGGCGTGCTGGCCGCACTTGCTTCCGCTGAGCTGTATGACCCAGCGACAGGCAAGTTCAGCTCGACTGGCTCCATGACCGCAGGCCGGGTCAGCGCCACGGCGACGCTGCTTGCGGACGGCCGAGTGCTCATCGCGGGAGGCTACGACGGGGCCAGCTACCTGGCCTCGGCCGAGCTCTACGACCCCGAGAGCGGCACATTCAGTCCAACTGGCTCAGCGGCGTCTGGGCGCATGGTCCACGCCGCAACTCTGCTGACAGATGGCCGAGTGCTCATCACGGGGGGTTGGGGCGCCAACGGCCCCCTCGCTTCAGCTGAGCTATACGACCCAAAGAGCGGGAAGTTCAGCGCCACAGGTTCGATGGCGACCGCCCGCGACAGCCACACCGTCACCTTGCTAGCCGACGGCCGTGCCCTCATCGCAGGCGGCGGCCCCTCCATGGCGGAGCTGTACTACCCGCTCCTGGGAAGGTTCAGCCCGACCGTCTCGATCACGACAGCGCAGCGAGGCCACACCGCCACATTGCTGGCCGACGGCCGTGTCCTTGTCGCCGGAGGAGAGAACGGTACTGATGCCCTCTCCGGAGCGGTGGTATTCCGACCATGAGGAGGCCCGCAAGGCGACCTTGACGGCTGAAGGCCCGCCAGGTCCCTGCACCATCACCCGTACAGCGTCGGCCCCATTCCTCTCGCCCCGACCACTCGCAGCTGAGCCAGGCAGCATGACCCTAAGCCCTCACTGGAGCGCTGTCTGGGTGAGTCAGGGCTCGCAGTCTCCAGGACTGCCAGAACCAGGCATCGGGCCCAAGATAGGCGGGCCAGCCCACAAGTCCAGGCGGCCGCAGGAAAGATCGACCCGAATGGCGTCCCCCTGCATCCAGCCCGACCCCTGGGTCACATCACCATCGCGCACCGTCATGGTCGCAAGCACCCTTCCACCGGATGTGCGGGCTTCCACTGTCCATGGCAGCGGGGGCAGGCTGGTCACAGCAACACTCCCGTCAGTCGCCGGCGACATGGTCTGCAGCTTCTGACCATTGACGAAGAGGTCAATCGCAATTGTCGTCTGGTTCGAGTAGGAGAGCCCAACGGCAGCGGTCCCTGAAGGCGTTACCCCAGTCCCCACAACGCAACCAGTCAAGGCCAGAGCCAGGCCCCACAACAGAAGCATGGGCCGCGCACGCGTCTTGATGAAACGAGACATCGCCGTCCTCCCAGCGTCTTGTGTCACGCAGACCGATCGCTGCCACTTCAGCGCATGAAGCCACTCCAGATTTCACCCGTAGCGGCGTCGACGATCACGCCGCTTAGGCGGACCGGCGGGACCCCGGGTCCTCCGAGGGGACCGTCAGAGGGAGCTACGCCGCCCGGCGTCGTCACAATCCAGACCGCCTGCACTGGATTTCCGGGAAACCGAGACGCCGTGCCCGAGTAGACGCGGGTACCCGCACCGACGCCGATTTCGCGCTGGGCTGCGGCCAACGCCAACGCCCGACCCACTGAAGTCTGCGGGAGTGCAGTGTCCGGCGTCTCCGTCACGTCCACGGCTGTTGCGATTCCGAATACCGGCATGTCTTCGGGAGCGAGCATCGCGTTCGCGTCAGGCGCGATCGAACTCACGCCCGACGGGATGGTAGTGGAGGGCCGGCCAGACAGCGTCACGCCCGCCGACGCAAGACCGGTGACTCCGCACTTGTCCCAAGCGTAGTACGTGCCACTACTCACCTTCTGGGCGCCGTAGTACCTGGTGTCCGTGCTCATGGACCCCGAGATCAGGTGCTGCTGGCCGTGCTGAGCGCCCGTGAAGTAGGCAGATGAACGGAACGTCTCAACATTGCTCGATGTTCCAGGCATCTGGTCCGCGAGGTCGTGGGTCTCGCTGAACATCTGGTAGTCGGACGGCGTGAACCCCGACATCGTGGCGACGTACGATCCGGCAACGAAGAAGTTGAAGGTGGAGGGAGCCTCGTACAGGATCTCGTACCACGTCTGCGTTTGGATCTGACGGCCACCCCAAACCGGTAGTAGTTCTGCGACGGGCCCAGGTAGAACTCCAGGAATACCTTGCGTGTGACCGTCCCGCCGTACAACTTCGACTTGATCCAGCCCAGCTGCGCCCACTGTGTCGGGGACCACCTTAGCAACATGATCGATGAGTTGGTGCCCGTGCTGTTGGAGCCGGAGTAGTATGGGTTCAGTTCCAGGATCGTTGACGACAGGCCATTGATCCCGCTCACGTGCCCGCTAGTAACGGCGTATCTCGCCGCGTTGTCGTGGCCGCGTCCGGGGACGCACGACGCCTCGTAGGCGAGGACCGGGGATGAGACTCCGGCGACGCCGAGGAGCGTGCCGAGAATCACCCCGCCAAGCGCCACTCTGGCGCCGCGCGTCGCCTCGGATGCGAATGGCCTCACCCCGCTCATGACCGCCCTCCTTGCCTCGGGCCAACCGCTGTTTCTGGCTAGGCGCCGCAGGATCTGTCAGCTGTCGCCCAGGCTCGGCATGCCAGCGTAGAAGGGGGCCTCGCGCCGTCAATAAGCCAGGCGCCGTACTCCTGCTGCGAGATACAGCCCGCCCTCGTTCAAGGCCCGGGCCTGTCGGTTGGCTATGGACCGGGGCGGCGTCCTAGCCCCCGCCGTAGACGAATTTCCGCATTGGAACAGGCCGCGGCCGAGCCCCGAACGATCACCCGTATAGCCTCGGCGCCAATCCTCTCGCCCCGACCACCTGCTAGCCTCGCTCGATGAAATCCAGAACCCTGCGCATCCAGTTCATGGCGGCTGCCTCGATCTTCCTCATGAACGGGATCATCGTCGGCGCGTGGTTCGCCCGCATTTCGCTGGTCAGAGAGCAGACCCACCTGAGCGTCGGGGAACTCGGGTTCGCGTTCATCTTCGGCACGATCGGCGCGGTGCTCACCATGGGCGTCGGGGGCTGGCTGGGCGGCAAGCTCGGCTCGCACGTGATGGCACCGATCGCCACCGTCACCTGCGGTGGGTCGCTCGTCCTGATCGCGATCGCCTGGGACTTCTGGAGCCTCGTCGTCGCCCTGCTCTTCTTCGGCATCGCCCAGGGCACGATGGACGTGATGATGAACGCCAACGGGGTGGCGGTCGAAAGAGCAGGAGCCGGACCGATCATCTCCCGGCTCCACGCGATGTGGAGCATCGGCGCCTTCCTCGGCGCCCTGGTCAGCACCCAATCGGCCGCTCTCGGAGTGGCCGTGCTGCCCGAGTTCGCCGCGATCTTCGGCGTGAGCGGCCTCGCGGCCGCGGTGATGACTCGGACCTTGATCCACGACCGGCACCACGGCGATGGGCCGGCATTCCGGCTGCCCAACAGACGGCTGTTGCTGATCGGCGGTCTGTGCGCCGCGGGTCTGCTGGCCGAGACGTCCGCGACCGACTGGAGCGGCACCTACCTGACGCTGGACATGGGCGTGGATGAGGGCACCGCCGGCATCGGCGTCACGGTTTTCACGGGTTGCATGGCCGGCGCTCGACTGATCGGCGACAGGCTCACCCGGATCATCGGCACCGGGCGATTGGTGGCCGGCGGTTCGGCCATGGGCGCCGTCGGGCTCGCGCTCGTGCTGGGGCCCCAGTGGCTGCCGCTTGCGCTCGCGGGCTATGCTCTCCTGGGGCTCGGCCTGGCGGGTGTGGTGCCGAGCTACTTCCGAGCAGGCGGCAACCAGCCCGGCGTGCCTTCGTCCGTGGGCATCGCCGCGGTCTCCACGATGGGCTACGCCGGAGGGCTCATCGGTCCGCCCGTCATCGGAGCCGTGGGCGGAGCGTTCTCACTTCGAATTGCCCTGCTGATCCTGCTCGCGCTCATGATCGTCCTCACCCGGCTCAGCGCCCGGGTGCTCGCGGACACGCCACCTGCCGAGGGTGACACGCCGCCCTCGCGAGCGGGAACGCGCACGGCCGAAGCCTGAGGGGACGCCGGTAACCGCTGGTGCTCCGCAGCGGCCGGCGCCTGTTTCCAGTTCGCCGCTGTATTCCAAGTTGACGAGTTGTAGTATCTATACTATGTTCCGTAGTGGTTGCACCACTAGCCAAGGAGAAGTCGTGTCCACGTCGTCAGCGTCGACTCCGCACCGCGTCGCCGGGCGAGGGATCGATCGCCTTTCACGAAGAGCCCGGCGCCTGCTCGTGGTGGTGGCATATCTGTCGCTTCCGGAGGCGGTCATCGTGTTCTGGCTCCACGGAGGCGTGCCGGGAGGGTTCTCACCCAATTCCTACGGTGCCTCGTCCTGGGAGGTCCTCGTCCTGGCTCAAGTAGCGCTCGCCGGGGCGCTTCTGGATCGGAGCTGGAGAGCCGGGATCGGCGCCGGGGGGCTTGACGAGCGCCAGCGGCAGCTGCGCGACAGAGCCACCTGCCTCAGCTACCGGATTGTGAATGCGGCAGTTGTGATACCCGTGGTCGTGCTCTGGGGCGCGACGATCGTGTCGCCGTTCAATACCTGGGGACCGGTCACCCTGGACCCAACGAGCCTGATTGCCCTCGCGGTCTGCGTATCCGTGTTTTGTATCTGCCTGAGCCTGCTACCCATCGCAACGGTGGCCTGGCTCGAGCCTGAGCCGCCCTCCGAGATCTGATGAAGAGAGCAGCGGTTCGGACAGAGCCCATCCTCTACAACCGGCTCACCGTCCTACGAGCCGAGCGCGGGCTCTCGCGTCAGGAACTGGCCGACGCTCTCGGCGTGAACTACCAAACCATCGGATACCTCGAGCGCGGCGAATACAACCCGAGCCTGGATCTGGCACTCCGTGCGGCCGAGTACTTCGGACTCCCGATCGAGGCCATCTTCAGCCGCCGGCCCTTCCAGCCTCTATCGTCGCAGCTCTATCCCCCTCGACCTGCTTCTGAGTAGCGAAAGGCTCGGATGCGAAGAAGCTCCCGCCGGCAGCCGCGGATCGCGCACCAACACCTGCAGTCTTCGCGTCCCGACCATATCCACATCCTCGCTCGACACTAGCGCTCCGTCGCGCATGACCGCATGTCCGCATGCGACGCCGTGCCGGGTGTTGCGGTGTGGGGGCGGTGCTTGGCTCGCCTTGCGCTGTCGATCGGGTCAGTGAACCCGTGAGCGGAGAGTCTCTCAAGCCAACCTGAACTCCTCCAGCACACGCCATGAGTCAGGCTCCCGACTGCCCGCCATCAGCAAGACCCTGTCGACCATGTCCACTTGCCTTCGGCTGGAGAAGGAGTCTCCGGGGCGTGAACGCCGATCGGCTGTGATCCGGAGGGTGGATGCGGGCAAGTTGGAGCTTCGAACGTCGGAGTGGATGAGCCGGCATGGGCCTCGGCTCGTCTGGGCGTCGGGGAGCAGCATCGACGGCGAGACGACGATCGCTTTGTCCGATGCCGCCGCGTCGATCGACCCGCTGGGTCTTCCGCGGCCTGGCATGCCACTGGCGCACGTCCTGGTTTCGTGGTGGCCCGCCAACAGCCGGTCCGTCTCCGCTCTACTCGCCTTCGAAGAGCTCCGCCGTCCGTACTGGCATCCAGACGGCGTGCCCGCGCGACCAAGATCGGATCTGCGACGGGATCTCTAGGACCCAGCATCGTTCGCGCCGCGGAGGCAGTCGCCGACCCGCGCACGATCACCCGGCATCAAGGCCCAGGCGGCGACCGCCGGCCCCACGGTCGCAGGACGATGCGGCTTCAGCGTGCGGGACTATCCGATGGGATCCACGGTCGCGGGCTGGTCGGACGTCAGCACCAGCCAGGATGTGTACTGGCTCGACACGGGCGTAACTGGCGGCTCGAGTTACATCGACCAGCTCTGGCGAACGGGGCCAAGAGCTACACCACCTATGCGGCCAAGGCCGGGCCCGGGGCCAGGTACGTGTACGCCTCCACGAGCTGGGACTGGAAGTGGGCTTGGGAGTCGGTACACTACGTCTTCCAGGCTTGGGATTCAGTTGAGATCTCCCCAGGCAATTGGCACTGGTATCTCGCCTACTGCGTCGTCAGCTACGACGCATAGGCCGGATGGCCCATAGCCAGAGTCGCGCGCGTGCGACTCCCGCATGCGCTCGATTTCCATTCGGTTGGCCTGTCGAGATTCGCCATTGTGCGGCGAGCCGTGGCTTGGCGGACTGGGGATCGGGAGCGTCGTGGTTCCAATAGCAGATGGAAAGTTCCCACTCTCAGCAGAGTCGGTCTGCAAGACGTATCGGCGCGGGGGTCCGTGGGCCCTGGAGGATGTATCGCTGGGCGTACCCGCGGGCGCACTCGCTCTTCTCGTGGGGCCGAACGGCGCAGGGAAGTCGACCCTGATTCGCAGCTGGATGGGCTTCGAGCGAGTGAACTCTGGCCGGCTCGCCGTTTGCGGCCTCAATCCCTGGCCCTCCCGGGACGAAGCACTCCGCCGGCTGGGCTATGTGGCGCAGGGCACGCCGGTGTACCGGCGCCTTTCTGTGTCGGACCACATCGCCCTGGCCCGGTCGGCGCGGCCAACCTTCGACAGCGTCCAGGCCCGGGCCAGGCTGCTCAGGCTTGGCATTCCCCTCGAGGCCAATGCCGGTCGACTCTCTGGCGGGCAGCAGGCCCAACTCTGGCTGAGCCTGGCTCTCGCTACCAGATGCGATGTGCTCCTTCTCGACGAGCCGCTCTCATCGCTGGACCCGCTTGCACGCCGGGAGTTCATGGCCAGCCTCGTTCAGGAGGCCGGTGAGAGAGGCACGACGGTGCTTCTGTCCACCCATTCCGTGGCCGACATCGGCGACTCATTCTCGTTCCTGATCGTCCTGGGATCGGGGCAAGTCCTGCTGGACGGCCCGATCGACCGAATCGTGTCCTCGCACGCCATAGCGGGCGAACGCCCGCCCGAAGGCGTCGTCCCGGTGGCAACCTTTCCTATAGGCGACGGACGGCCGGCCACGCTCGTGCGGTCGTCCGGGGCGATCATCGCGTCTTCGCAGTTGCGGCCCGCCTCCCTCGGCGACGTGGTCATGGGCTACCTGGCCTCCGGGAAGGGCGGCGCGACGTGGTGACCGCGATCCGGATCACGCTGTCCCAGCATAGGCTCGCAGTCTTTTCGGGGATGCTCGCACTCCTGGCGCTCGCTGGGGCGTGCATGGCCGTGGCCTGGCATATGCAGTCGGTCGCGGTTCCCACATCATGCGGGACAGATTGGCTGGGCGCCGGACCCCCGATTCCCATGCCCGGGCAGGAACTAACAGACTGCCAGCGCGCCGAGAAAGCCTTCTTCGACCGAGACCTCGGTGAAGCGTCCAGCCTTCTGATCCCCCTGCTGCTCCTTCCGATGGTGGTCGGGTTGACGACCGGAGCTGGCCTGATCGCTACCGAGATAGAGGAGGGCACTGCGCAGCTGTCCTGGTGGATCGCTACCTCGCGCGGCCGTTGGTACGCCGGCCGAGTCCTTCCGCCCGCGGTGATCCTCTGCGCCACCTTGGTCGTGACGGCACTGGCGGCCGACCATCTGGCGGCCGCTCGGATGCCTGGCCAGGAGCCCTCGCAGTCGTTCCAGTTCTACGCCATGAGGGGCTGGACCTTTGTGGGACGCGGGCTGGTCGCGTATGCGCTCGCCGTGGCCGTCGGGGCTGCCATCGGCAGGGCGCTGCCGGCGCTGATCGTGTCGGGTGTGCTTGCAGTGGCCCTTCTGGTTGGAGGCGCCGCGCTTGTCCGCCAGGTGTGGTTGCCCGCACAAGCAACGCTCGTCCAGGACCCCGTCGTGGCGGCGTCGCCCGGGAACCTCGTACTGGGAAGGTACGCCCTGTGGCCCGACGGCCGGATGGAGCCCACCTCGATCAGCGCGGTCAGCAGCGTTGGCGCGGACCCACACGAGCCGGTCGTGCTGCCCGACGGCTCGGTGCTGGTTACCGAGCTCGTGCCCGGGGCGCAGTACCGGACCATCGACGCGCTCGAGGGTGGAATGTGGCTGGCGGCAGCCACCGCCAGCCTCGGCGTGGCGTATGTCGTGGTTTCACGGCGTCGCCCGCTGTAGCCACCCGTATGGCCTCGGCCCCAATCCTCTCGCCCCGACCATTCGAGTAGGTGGCCGTTGAAGGCGGTCTGCCATCCAGAGATCGCCTGTCACGCAGCGGCGACCTCGAGCAGAAGCTCCGCAAGGTCCTTGGGCCTCGAGAACATCGGCCAGTGACCCGTTGGCAGCTCGGTGTGCCGAACGTTCAGGTTCGCCAGCTCGGCGAACCAAGGGTTGCCGGCCGCGATCAGCTCGAGAACCTTCGCGGTGGGCATCGAGCAGTTCACCAGGACCGTCGGGACATTGAGGCGGCCGGGGTCAGACAGCTTCAGGGGATCACGAGCCGGACCGGCCGGCTGAGGGACGGCTCGCCCGCGGAAGAGCTCCTTGGCGGCATCGCTCAAGCCTTCGACGCTGTTGCCCTGCGCCTCGAGCTCCTCCCAGGAAGGAAGTGGTATCTCGATCACGCTATCCGGAAGGGCCGGCACGATCGAAGCGCCGTCGGGAAGCGGACCGCTATCCACGTAGATTGCCATCGCGACGCGACTGGGGCACCGGTCAGTCGCGCCGTAGACGACGGAGCCCGCGCCGCTATGGCCGACCAGAACCGCCGATCCCAGTTGCTTCTCGGTGAGCAGGTCGACGACATGCTCAATGTGGTCGTCGAGACTGATTCCTGCGCGCTCGTCCTCGGGGCTGGCTAGCCCGGGCAAGGTCACCTGCCATACCCGATGCCCGGCGTCCCGAAGTGGCTGAGCCACCTCGTCCCATGCCCAACCGCCGAGCCAGAAACCAGGGACCAGCACGAAGTCCATCTCGACAACCTCCAACAGCCTGGATGTGATCAGTCCTACTATCGGGCTGATAACCGCCACTAGATGTCAGGAATACCGAGGCCAGCAGGCCGACGTTTGCTGTGTCTCTCGTCCCAGCGCTCGTGATCACGAGACTGTCTGCACGCGGCCGACTCCAGCCCTGGCCGATCCAGCGGCGCTCACGATCACCCGCATAGCCTCGGCGCTGCCCTCTCGCCTCGACCACAGTACGCGCAACGCCCTGCACCGACCCTATGGCAGCGCCCGCAGCGCGCCTCCGTCTATGGCCACGAAGGTGCCCGTCTGGTAGCGGGCCGGCTCGGAGCAGAGCCAGGCCACGTAGGCCCCCAGCTCATCCGGATCGCCGTAGCGGCCGGCCGGGATGCCCTGCTCGAAACCGGCTCTCACTTCCGCGGCCGTCGTCCTGCCTCGTTCGGCGCGCTTCCCGTCCAGCCAGGCCACGCGGGCTGTGTCCAGCCTGCCGGGCAGGACGCCGTTGACCGTCACGCCGTCGGCTGCGACTTCGGGCGCGATCGTCTTGAGCCAGGCCGCCAGAGCGCTGCGACAGGCATTGGAGTAGGCGAGCTCCGGGATCGGCTGGCGGATGGCGGACGACAGGATCGCCACCACCCGGCCCCAGCGCCGCTCCCTCATGGACGGCAGCAGCAGCTGCGTCAGCTCGATGGGCGTGACGGCCAGCAGCTGGAAGGAGCGCCGCCATTCGGCCGGGTCGGTCCCTGTCGCCTCAGCGGCGG
>Ga0315544_1003314_pt1 | contig 10732 bp, 10 predicted proteins | sample SalMarSW160130MG_2_FD_202543 | JGI IMG/M metagenome (GOLD analysis project Ga0315544, IMG submission 202543) | Salt marsh sediment microbial communities from the Plum Island Ecosystem LTER, Massachusetts, United States - Salt Marsh Sediment SW1601-130 ... | reverse complement strand
AGATGGGTGGGGTTGAAGGATCTAATCTCTCTCCTTTGGGGGAGGGGAAGCAAGGTTCAGAAGCGCAGCTTATGCGGGTGGGTGGGTATGGGAAGGAAAAGTATTTTTGGAATTGGTGGGGTGGGATGGTTGCCTTGCCCCGTCTGGGGGTTGATGCTAAAATAGTGGCAATTTGGATTTAGAGTGACGGTTTTTTGAAAAGAGCATCTTTAATTAAAGCTATATTACTGGTTGCCATCATTGGCCTGGCCTTCTTCATGGCTTTGTATCCACGCCTCGATTACCCCTATCCCCTCCATGTTGATGAGTGGATGCACCTGGGGTATACCAACCAGATTCTGGATACCGGCCATCTTAATTTTCCTAATCCCTTCCACGGCGGTCAGTGGGAGGTGGGGGGACACCCGGAAACGGGCTATTATATCTGGTTGGGCACCTCACTGCTGGCCACCGGTTCGCCCTGGCTGGGGCTGGCCCGGCTGATGCCGGCCCTGGTTCTGGGCATAATAGCCTTTGTCGCCTATGCCTGGGGCCGGAAGCGGGGTTTCGGTTTGGAAGCCGCCTTTTTCGCCACCTTTATCCATACCACCATCAGGTTTCTGGGGCCGGCTTTTCTGGTGCCGGTGACGCTGGGGCTGGTCTTTTTCCCGCTGTGTCTGATACTGCTGGAGAAAATGGAGAAGGACTGGCGGCCGCTGCCTTTAATCGTGATTAGCCTGGTTGCACTGTTTCTTACCCACGGCACCACCGCTGTAGCCGTGGGCTTTGTCCTGGTGATTTTCTTAATCTTTTACCTTGCCCTGTCTAAGAACCCAATGCGGCAGAAGCTGCCGTCCCTTACCTGCCTGCTGCTTATCCCGTTTTCGGGTCTGGTTATCTTTCTCTGGAGCCGGGCTTTTGTGCTGCGGGAAATACAAAATATCATAAACGCGGAAAAGGTACCCCTGCCGGCGATTCCCATCCCTTTGCCTCAGCTGGGCTATGTAATGATAGCCCTGGCCGTTATCGGTTTTGGCTTTCTGATAGCCAGGGGCGGCTGGCGCAACTATGCCCTCCTGGTACCTACCGTTATCCTGCTTTTCTTTGTCCAGTTCTACCGGCAGTGGTTTGATATCGGCCCCGATATCCTTTACGAAAGGGGCTGGCTCTACGTTATGCTGCTTATGGCCTTTATTACCGGCTACGGCTTAAGCCAGCTCCGCCAGCTGGGGCTGGCCTTCTTTAAACGGTGGCGCTGGGGGACGGCTTCGGTCTATATAGCGCTGGCGCTGGTGGTGGTATTTGCCCTGTTTCTAAGGTTGGACGGCTACGCCGAAGAGGAATATTATCACGTGGTTGATGTGCCCACCTATAACGACTTTGAATGGATTGGGGAGGAGCTGCCCGAGAACTCCATCGCTCTGCTCAACCCCTATGCCGGCTGGACTTTTGTTACCATAAGCGGTCAGTATGCCTATACCTCCAACGCCTACCCCTGGGGGCAAGAGGAGGCGAGGCAGATTAATGCGTTTTTTATGATGGGCGCTACTGACACCGAATATATCAAAGAGAGAAAGGTTAGCATTCTTTACAGCCCGTTCCCGCTGAAGAACCCTGATCTGGTTGAGGTGCGGGACGGGGTATATATCTTGAGGGAGGGGAATTAGCGTGGACTTGCTGGCGGTGGTCGTTGCCTCTCTGGTTTTAGTGCCCCTGGCCGTCTTCTGTGGGGGAAGCCCGGCAAGCCTTGTCCTGGGGCTGGTCTTGGCCCTTTTCTCTCCCGGCTATAGCCTGGTGGCGGCTGTCTTCCCCAAACGTGATGACCTTGATATCGCCCAGCGCCTGGCTTTGAGCTTTGGCCTCAGCATTGCCGTGGTGCCGCTGGTAGGCGTTGTCCTCAATTTCACTCCCTGGGGCATCAGCCTCTATACGGTGCTTATCTCTCTGCTGGTTTTCATTATTGCGGCATCAGCCGTCGCCTGCTACCGGCGGCGCCGGCTGCCTGCGGAGGAACGCTTTGAACCCCGCTTTGGCTTTGCGCTATCCGGGTTCCGGGGTAGGCAGCACCTCTGGGATAGAGTCCTCCTGGTGCTGCTGGTGGTGGTTATCATCGGGGCTGTTGGCACGCTGGTTTATGTTGCCCGGCCGCCGGCGGTGGAGGAGACCTTTACCGAGTTTTATCTCCTCGGCCCTGAGGGTAAGGCGGCCGATTACCCCGATGTTATTATCTTGGGGGAGGAGGCAATAGTGACCCTGGGGGTGATAAATCACCAGCAGGTGGCAACTGATTACTATATCAGGATTTTCATCGGGGGGAAGACAGTGGTGGAGGTGGCTACGAGTACCCTGGCTGATGAGGAGGAGTGGGAGCAGAGGGTGAGCTTTGCTCCTGTTGAGGTTGGGGAGGCGCAGAAGGTTGAGTTTCAGCTTTATAGGAGTTTTGACAGTGACGCCTACCACACCCTAGACTTCTGGGTTGACGTGGTAGGCAATCAATAAACCACCCGGCTGAGGCAAAATAAACTAATACCCCAACGCTTTAACCGTTATTCAGTTGGGCCGCCGGATGGGAAAAGGGCTTGAAGTTTATTTATTTCCCGATGCGGAACATCTTGGTTCCACATACCGGGCATACACCCTGGGTCGCCGGCTTACCATTTTTCATGGTAATCTGCCTGGCATTCTTCATTTCCCTTTTGGCTCGGCACTTCACACAGTAAGCTTGCATCGGCTGACCTCCTTTGTGATTATTAAAACGATAGACCATTCTTGCCTCGATGTCAATAGGTTTTTGGTTCAATTTTTCCTTTTTTAAGGTTATTTAACCTTTACTTAGGCCCGATATTTTGTTAATCTGTTTAGTAGCACTCCTGTTTGTCGATAAAAAATAGTTCCCCAATGAGTTCCATGCCGTTTTCGAAAGTATTTGGTGCCCAGTGCCGTAAGCCCAGCGGCTGGCTTGGCTGGCTGATGGGCCCCCTGATGAACTGGAGGCACCGCCCTTTAAGCCGGTGGACGATTGAACTGATGGATATACAGCCGAATAGTTACATACTGGACATCGGCTGTGGCGGCGGTATGACCATTAAGGAGATAGCCAGGATTGCCACTGGCGGCTTTGTCGCCGGCGTCGATTATTCGGCTATCATGGTGCAGCAGGCGCTAAAACATAACGCCGCCGCCGTGGGAGCTGAGCGTGTGGCCGTAAAAAGGGGGGACATCTCTAATCTGCCTTTTGAGAACGCATCGTTTGACCGAGCTTGCGCTATTGAGTCCTTCAATTACTGGCCGGAGCCGGTGGCCGGATTGAAGGAAGTGCGCCGTGTCTTAAAAGACCGGGGGTTGGTGGCCATTACCACCGCCTGGAATAAAGAGCTGGGTGACCAGCCGAAATACGCCGCCATGGCACAGAAGATGCAGTTTCCACTCTACGCCGGTGCTGAGATGGTGGCTATGCTCACCGCCGCCGGCTTTTCTGAAGTACAGTTTCGGCTTAAAGATGGCCGGGGCTGGCTTTGCGCCACGGGCGTTAAGTAGGCAAATTTCTGTTGACAATTGTGCCGATAAGGTCTAAACTCAAATCCGAAGATGTGAAACCGGCCGGCATTTAACTTAAGGCCGGGGAAGCAGGTGAGTGATATGGAAGAAGTGAGCCATGAGGTAAGACAGGGGACTGAGGGGGGCAACGGTGTGATTGCTGAGCACAAGCAGAGACTTACCGAGGCTATTGAGGCCGAGTTCAGGAGGGTGAAAGAGGGGGCGGAGAAGGAAGCGGCTTATATTATCGCCGGCGCTCGGGAGAAAGCGGAGCGGATTACCACTGAGGCCGAAGCCGAGGCGGAGCGGGTTACCAGCGGGGCCAGGGCCAGGGCGGAGGAGGAAATAGCCCGGCTTGTCGCTGAGTCGCGGAGTAAGGCTGAGGAGGCCATCGCTGAGTTCGAGGAGGTTGCCCAGAAGAAGGCGGAGAAGGAGTCGGCTAAGATTATTGCCGAGGCTGAAGAGCTGACGGCGCAGATGGCTAAGGAGGCTGAGGCTAAGGCCAGGAAGCAGGCCGAGGAGGAGAGGCGGGGGGAGGTGGAGCGCCTTACGGAACAGGCCCGGGAGAAGGCGGCCGATATTGTGGAAAAGTCTAAACAGGAGGCCGAGGAGGAGGCTACCAGGATACTGGCTGAGGCGCAACGCGAGGCGGAACAGGAGGCTATTAAGTTGACTGAGGAGGCCAACCGGCAGGCCCAGGAATCGGCCAAGGCGGTGGCTGAGCTGAAGAAGCAGGTGGAGAAGGAGGTTAAGGAGGTTAAGCAGAGGGCGCAAAAGGAAGCCCAGATGATTCTTAAGAGCGCCCGGGAGGTGGGGCGGAAGGAGGCTGAGGATAGGTGGGGTAAGATTGTTAATGAGGCTAAGCAGAAGGTTGACCGGGATACCAGCGAGGCTATAGAGAAGGCGCGGAAGAAGGGGGAGGATGAGGCGGCCAAGCATATGGCGGATAAAAAGCGGCAGGCGGAATGGGAGGCGGCTGAGATTGTGGCTGAGGCTAAACGAATGGCTGAGCAGATTACCGCCGAGGCCCGGAGTACGGCAAAGCGGGCGCTTGAGGATTCCAATAAGCTTATCGCCGCCGCCCATGAGAAGGCGAAGGATATTGTCGAGGGGGCTCAGGAGGCGGCTACCCAGGCTAGGGTGATGATGGAGAAGCTGGATAAGACCGGGTAAGAGAGATTCTTTAGTCTGATGGGCTTGTATTGGGGGCGAGGATTTCGCCCTCTTTTTTTGTTGGTGGGGGGTAAAGCTTTAAGCGGTGGTCAGGACCTGGGTAATGTTATTGAGCAAGTCTTTTGAGTTGAAGGGTTTGGTGATATAACCGTCGGCGCCTATTTCTTGGCTGAGTTGTAGATTAAGTTTGAGGTCTATGGCGGTTAGCATTATGATGGGTATTGACCTGGTGGCTGGCTCTTGCTTTAGTGCGTAGCAGCTGGTGTACCCGTCCATTTTGGGCATCATTATATCCATCAGGATGAGGTCTGGTTTTTCCACACCGGCTATTTCTACCGCCTGTTTCCCGTCTTCGGCTTCAACAACGGTGAATTTTTTCTTGAGCAGGGTGTGTAGCAGCCGCCTGACGTTGGGCTCATCGTCGACGATGAGTATCTTTCTTTTATTAGCCGGGCTTGTTTTTTGGTTGGCTTGTTTCCGGCTCATTTTTGGCTCACCTCACTTTTTTTCGCCTTTAGTGGTTTGGCAGCGGCTTGGCCGTTCTTTACCACCGGCAGCGAGGCGCTTATCTTGAGGAAGGCACGGGCCGCCACCGGGTCGAACTGGGTATCGACGCACCGTTTGATTTCTCCCAGGGCTTCTTCCACCGCCATTGCCGGGCGGTAGGGGCGGTGGGAGGTCATGGCGTCAAAGGCATCGGCTACCGCCATAATCCGGGCTCCCAGGGGTATATCTTCGCCGGCTATTGTCTGATTGAGTCCGCTGCCGTCGTAACGGTCGTGGTGGTGCTCAATCATCTCGACAACCCTATCGTTGACCACCGGTTTTACGATACCGGCCCCAATCTGGGTGTGAATCATGATGTGTTCGTACTCGACGGGGGTAAGTTTTTCTGTCTTGTTCTGAATGGACTGGTCAACGGCAATCTTGCCCACGTCGTGCAGCAGGCTGCCCCAGCGCAGGTCTTCAATTTCATTCTTGGGTAGGCCGAGCTCTTTGGCGATAGCCAGGGCAATCTTGGTTACCCGCCGGGAATGCCCCGCCGTATATTTGTCCTTGGCTTCGAGGGCGAATACCAGCGCCTCGATGGCACCTAAAAAAAGCCGGCGAATCTCAACCGTCTGCTCATCCACCTTTTGCTGGAGGCGTTGCTGATACTCCCTGATCTCTAGCTCCAGTCTCCTTTTCTCCAGGGTTTTGCCGATACTGATCACCACCTCCTCCAGATTGAAGGGCTTGCAGATGTAGTCGTCGGCTCCATTTTTCATGCAGTTGATGGCGTTAGTGGCCTCGGTAATAGCCGTGGCCATAATCACGGCGGTGTCAGGGTATTTGGCCTTTATCTCCGGCAGCAGCTCTACGCCTGATTTGCCCGGCATCTTGATATCAAGAATCATCAGCTCGGCCGGATTGGCTTGCATCTTTTCCAGCGCCCGCTCGGCGCTTTCCGCCTCTTCACAGGAATAGCCGTCTTTGGCTATCTTAAGGTGTAATAGCCGCCTGATTCCGGCTTCATCATCAACAATCAGTATTTTCTCTTTTTTTCCCATCTTGGACGCTCTTTTCCGTTTAGGCAAGAGCCGAGACTGTTTTTATCACCGACCTTAATTCGTCAAGGGTGAATGGTTTGGGCAGGAACGGTCGGCCGGTTTTATCCAGGAATGTTTTAATTTCGTCGTTAACTACGTCTCCGGTGGTGAATATCACCCGATTTATCATCTCGGAGCCAGCCTCTTCCAGATACTGGTATAGTTCAATGCCGTTCATCCCCGGCGTTCTGATGTCAATGAGGCACAGGTCGTATTTGTCCCCGTTTTCAACAAGTTGGGCTTGAGCCGCTTTACCGTCGCCGGCTACATCCACCTCAAAGCCTTCCGCCCCCAGTGCCCTGAGGCACATCCTGGCGATAGTGGGCTCGTCTTCTACTACCAGACTCCTTTTCCCCTGGCCGTTACCTTTTAACATGGCTGTTTCTCCTTGCGCCTGGGTTATCGTTAAGGGGTAGCTCCACCACAAAAGTAGCCCCCTCATTGACTGCGCTTTCGGCGTATATTTTGCCGCCGTGTCCGGTTACTATCCCGTGACAGATGCTTAAGCCCAGACCTGTTCCCTTGCCCACCTCTTTGGTGGTGAAGAAGGGGTCAAAGACGCGCCTGATGTTTTCTTTAGCGATTCCCGGGCCGTTATCGGCGATAGAAACCTTGACGGTGTTGTTATGGCTGCTGGTGGTGATGACCAGTTTGCCTCTGCCGTTGGCTTCCAGCATGGCCGATTCGGCGTTGACGATGAGGTTGAGGAAGACCTGCTGCATCTGGAAGTAGTCAACCATGATTTCGGACAGTTCGGGGGCAAAATTCTTTTCCAGTTCTATGTTGTTTACCTTGTGCTCATAGGCACGCAGTTTGAGCACGTCTTCCAGTATGTTATTGATCTGGCTTATCTGCCTCATCGGGGCATGCTTGCGGGCAAAGGTGAGCAGGTTTTTGACTATGGCTGAGGCACGATGGGCTTCGCTGTAGATGGTGCCTAAATCTTCCTTGAAGTTTTGGGGGATGTCTTCCTCCATTAGCAGCTGTGAGAAGCCGATGACACTGGTCAGCGGGTTGTTGAGTTCATGGGCGATGCCGGAGGCAAGTTCGCCGATGGAGGCTAAGCGGTCGGTGAGCATGAGCTGTTCCTCCATCCGTTTGCGCTCGGTGATGTTTTTGTTTATACCGACATACCCCTTGAAATTGCCGTCACTGTCGAAGGTAGGGATGCCGCTGATTTCAAATAAGACGGGATTGCCATTTTTGTGGAGATGGGTAATTTCGAAACCGAAGATCGGCTCTTTTTTGGCGTTGATTTCTTTGAAGCGTTTTAGCCACTCTCGTGCTTCTGCTTTTGGTACGAGGTCGAACGTCCTTATTTTACCGATTACTTCGTTAACCTCGTATCCCAGAATGTCTTTAATCCTGGGGCTGACGAAGGTAAATATGCCCCTTTCGTCGGTTTCCCATATCATATCGCTGGTGGCTTCCGCCAGGTTTTTATATTTCTTTTCGGACTGCCGCAGCGCTTCCTCTACCTGCTTGCGCTTGGTAATGTCAGCCCAGTTGGTCAGCAGGTATTTGAACTCGCCCTTGTTCATAACTGGCGTTGAGGTTATCTTGACCCAGAAGCGCTCGCCGTTCTTCTTCTGGAAAAGCTCCTCGGCTCTATCGTTTCCCTGGCGCATGGCTTTCCTGAAGCCAATGGTGGTCTTCTTGAGCGTTTCTTGTGTCCAGTAGGGGTAGGGGGCTTTCTTGCCGATAAGCTCGGCCGCCGAGAAACCGGTGAGTTTTTCCAGCGCCGGATTTACGTATCTTAGTGAGCTATCGGGGTTGATAACGTCTATGGGGTTGGGGGAATTGGACAGCAGGCTGGAGCGAAATTCTTCGCTCTCCCGCAGCGCCTCTTCCGCCCGCTTGCGCTCGGTTATGTCCAGAGAGTATTCTATCATCTGGGCGACGTTGCCTTCGGCATCGAAAATAGGGTAGCCGTGGACCTCAATGTTTCGGGCGTTGCCGTCTTGGTCGTAGTGAAGGTGCTCCACTACTAGCGGTTTTTTGGTTTTCTTTATTTCTTCCAGCGGGCAGATATGGTTGGCGCCCCGGCAGGGTTGGTCGATCTGGTGGGTGAGGGTGTAACAGGTGGGCTTTTCCGATAGATTACCTGCTTTGGTGGCCAGGTTGCTCATCTTTATGGTGTAGTCATTGGCGTCTAAAACATAGAAGGGATGAGTGAGAGAATTAAGTATATTGTTTAAGAATTCGTTTTGCTCCTGGATTTTCTCTTCCGTCTGCCGGCGTTCGGTGATGTCCATGTAGTTGCCCAGGGTGGCCCGTTTCTCCCGGTACTGGATGGAGGTAACCGTCTCCATAACCCACCTGGTTTCTCCGGCCTTATTGACTACCCGGAACTGGTAGGGAGAGGAGCTTTCCCCTTTGAGCATCTTTACCGCTTTTTCCCTTACCTTATTTCTGTCTTCGGGCAGGACAAGGTTCAGGGAATCCATGCCTGATAGTTCTTCTGCGGTGTAGCCGGTGAGTTTCTGGAAGTGGGGGTTGGTAAGTTGGAATTTCCTGTTCTGGATGATATAGATGCCGACCGGTGTGCTGTTGGTCACCGTCTGGAAAAGCGTGTCCATCTGTTTGCGCTCGGTGATATCCCGGCACACGCAGAAGACCAGCTTCTGGCCGGCGGCTACGGCCCCGTTGGTGCTGATTCCGACATCAATGGTGGTGCCGTCCTTGCGGCGATGGCGGGTCTCGAAGTGGTCACCGGCTTCGTCAACGGCCCGGATCATCTCGAGCAGTTCCTCGTGTGACCACTGGGTGTCCCAGTCCCACACGTGGAGCTTGCTGGCCTCCTCTGGTGTGTATCCCAGCATCTCAGCAAACTGCTGGTTGGCCTCATATACCTTGCCGTTTTGGTCGAGGATAACAATGCCGTCCCGGGACTGGTCGACCAGGATGCGATGCAGGGTGGCTTCATCAGCTAGCGCCTGCTCTGATTCTTTACGCTCGGTGATGTTGGTGGCAAAAATCTGGAAGCCAACTGGAATCCCGTGCTCTTTAATCAGTGTGCCTTGTATTTCTACCCAGAGCTGGCTTCCATCCTTGCATTTGAACTGGGTTTCCCAGCGCTTGGGGGGTTTGCCCATCAACCTCGCTTTCAGTCGCTTGGCGAAGTATTTCATCGCCTCAGGGGAAAACATATCAAGGGTGAACCCATTCTTGCCGACGACTTCTTCCTTTGAATAGCCTGAGCGTTCTTCAAATTCCTTGTTGATATAGGTAATATTGCCCTTGAGATCCGTAGTGCATACAGCGAAGGGGGCTCCGTCTATTAAACCCTGCAGTCTTGCTACCGACTTCTTTAATTTCTTGACCTCGAGGGCCTTGGGGGCGGGGAGGTTTTCTACCGTCATTCCTTTTACCATGATCACCTCTCCATCATTTGACCTTGTTGGATTCATCGGTAATGCGGCGGATATCGTGGTAAGTGAACAACCTCCAGCCGCGCCTGTCCCGGTGGGATACATCATTGAGGATGCCTTTCCTTAGCCACCGGAATAGTGTCGACCGGCTTATGCCAGCTATAGAACATGCCTCGGCGGTTCTGTAGTAGGTCTGGCCTCTCATGTTCACTGTCATAGTTATATAACCTCTCTGACTATCTAAAGTGACTATGTCCAAGCCGTGTCAATTATGTTCACCTGAAATTGAATTTGGCATCACCCAAAGGTACGGGTGAGGGCATTATTTAGTCCAGGTACCTTGGTCATAGTTAGTGGGTATGGGTACTTACGGCAGGTGCCCTTTTTCGGGCTGGTAGTGGGGTTGGGGGCTAAAATTGAGGCTGTGGTGGGCGGTAGAGGACGGTAGGTAGAAACTTTGAGTTGGTTTTCAGTATAGATAGACTATCCATTTCTGAGGCTGTGGATGATTTCTCCCCAGTTAGGTCTTTTGCCGTACATGAGCAGGTAAACTCGGAAAGCCCTGATAGCTAAAAACAGGACCCCGATGATGGAAAGCACCAGCACCGCTATACTGACCGCCAGTTGCCAGGCGGCAATATCGCTAACGCCCAGTCTCAGCATGGCTGCCATAGGAGCCGTGATGGGGAAAATAGTCAGCACTACCCAGATGGGGCTGTTGGGAAATATGAACAGTAAAGACGAGAACCAGATGGGGACAAAGACGAGAAGCGTATAAATCATGGACAGTTGTTGTCCTTCACGGGCGTTGGGGCTGATGGCGCCGGTGCCTGCCGAGAGGGCGGCGAACAACAGATAACCCAGAACGAAATAGACTATTCCCAGAATGAGAAAGTTAGTTGGCAATTGTATCGTGCTGATGAAGCCGCCGAAAGAGGATGAAGCCAGTCTTAACAGGAGTGGTGCTGAGGCCAGCCAGACGACCACCTGTACCAGTCCGGCGGCGCCCAGTCCCAAAACCTTGCCGACGAGCAGTTGACGGGTAGAAACAGAGGAGAGCAACACCTCGATGAGGCGGCTTTC
>Ga0315544_1003307_pt1 | contig 10752 bp, 6 predicted proteins | sample SalMarSW160130MG_2_FD_202543 | JGI IMG/M metagenome (GOLD analysis project Ga0315544, IMG submission 202543) | Salt marsh sediment microbial communities from the Plum Island Ecosystem LTER, Massachusetts, United States - Salt Marsh Sediment SW1601-130 ... | reverse complement strand
TCTGCAGACCCAGTTCAACCTCCGGCTCTCCTTGGAAATCAGGCACTGCAGGATATTGTTTCACATCCTGACCGTAAATTGTGAAATGACTATCAGTTCCGATTATTTCACATGTTCCCTCAGCAGTTCTTACAGCTAACACATCCTCATCGCTTTCACGAACAATTGCAGATAGGCGATCAGCCTGAACGACAATATCTCCAGGTTCTTCTATTTGTGCCTCGGATATGAGACAACAGAGTCCGACCTCCAAGTCCGTTGCATATATACGCACCTCGTCCTTGCTGGCCTTGACTCGTACGCAACGCAGGATAGGCTTTGGGGTTCGGCTTGGAACAATAGATGTCAATAAATTAAGTGCCTCTGCAAGAGCTTGTCTGTTAAAGTTAATTCTCATAAGTCACCTCGCTGCTTAGAGTTGTGGAGCCTTCACATTTATAACTATTCATTAAATTTAGTAATAAAATAGTTTACACAAAATAGCAGAAACCAGCAATCATTTTTCCAAAAAAGTATACTATTATATCCGGACCTGGAGAATTTAATCTGTCTGACATAAACACCCAATTTTTATAACAATATCTTACTTTCTTTCTTAGATTAAGATGATTAGTTCAATAAACTTTCGTAATATTCATATATCATGTGAAATTGTTAAGTTTAGAACCATGGAAAAATAAAATACCATATTTTGATTATATCATAGGTATAATTGTCTTTCTTATCTTTGTATCGTTGTTGTTGGTCGATGTGTTAGTTTCTTGACAAAAGTAACATTCATTATTATTTAACCTACGTTAGCTGCTTGTTTTTTGTGAAGAAGTTGCTGTTTTAGTTACTATGTGCTTCTGCTTTTAAAGTTTTGTATAACTCAGTATTACCAGGCAGGGCACAGGAGTTATTGTATGAAGCGGCAGAGGGGTAAAATTCACGGTAAAGGAAATGAAGATCGATTCTTTGTTGGGATTGATATCGGCAGCAGTTTTGTCCACTATGCCATTTTAGATAGCGATAAAAACATTAGATACTGTCCTAAGTCGATAATGCACTTTGGTAATCCTATGGGAGCAGTAATAGAAGCTTGGGAGGATATTAAAAATAAGTTTAGCGGAAAAAGAATAGTCAGCACGGCTTTTACAGGCAGCGGTTCAGAGCCATTTCGTACGGTTATGCAGGCAATGACCTATACATACGATAGTGTAGCGATTCCAAAGGGCACTGAGATAGTAGCGCCTGATGCAAAATATATCTTTCACATTGGGGCGAAGGATTCATATTTTTTTAATTTAAATAAAATTAACGGAAAGCGCATCATTTTAGAGTGGAGGACCGGCTCTAAATGTGGCGGTGGTTCAGGTACGCTCATAGAGAAGCAGTGCAGAAGGCTTTTCCACGGCGAGGTGCCTTTGCCTGAGCTTGAGGATACAACCGGTGTAAATGATAAGCATGAATTAACTGTGATTGGTAAGAGAAATCGACAGAAGCTGCAAGCGCGTCTGGAGGAAATGCTGCACAGGGCAGTGTATGAGGCTAAACAATCTGTAGAACCGAGCGAATTCCTGGCGAGGTGCGGCATTGTGATACAATCGGACCTAATCCATAAGCAGAACGAAGGAGCGCAAAGAAACGATAATCTTGCCGGTCTTTTTCGCACTGTCGCGCGTAACTACATGATAGATGTTCTCGGCACAAGTGAATTGAGAAATTCAGAGCGAGTTTACGCGGTTGCGACAGGAGGGGTTTTTAAAAACGACGTGATAAGACAGGCCTTGGCGGGCCTGCTCGGTGTTTCTATAGAGCTACCCGAACATTACTCGAATGTTGCTGCAATCGGCACAGCGCTAAAGGCAATAGAAGATAACAATAAATTTGTTTTGCGCCTTGAACAACTACAGGAGGTTGCACAGAAGACCAGAGCTAAAAGGACATTTGTGCCAGCTTTGTCTGAGTTTTTGGATGATGTCGATGAAGAGCAACAAAGTCTAAAGGGCAAAATCGCGCTAAAAACTGAAGTGGTACTGGGAATCGATGGGGGAAGTACAACTACAAAAGGTGCGCTTGTTGAACTTAAAACGGGCAGACTTCTGGATAAGCTCTATATTAAAACACACGGTAATCCCGAGCAATCGTTAAAGAATGTTCTGAAATACCTAAGTAAACATAAGAAAAATGTCATTATCCGAGGTGTAGGAGCCACAGGTTCTGCAAGAAAGCTTTATGAGAAGATCCTGATAAGCCATAAGAAAAGCGAAGAATTAACCAATCAGGGAATTGAAATAACAGACAGAGTAACTGACGAAATAACCTGCCACGCTCTTGGTGTCAAGCACTACGATTCGGACATTGATACTATTTTTGAGGTGGGTGGGCAGGATATGAAGTTCACCAGCTTCGCTAAAGATGGTACCGTTAAAGAAGCAAAAATGAATTATAGCTGCCAGGCTGGTTCGGGCCAAACGCTTGAGAATATGGCGGATGTTATAAACCTTAATGTAGAGGACTCACTTCAAGAGGCTGCGCTACGCGCCGAGCGCATACCGATAATCGACTCAACGTGCGGCGTTTTCATGGAGATGGATGAGAATCGACTTATCGCAGAGGGTTTTAGCAGGGAGGAGATAGCTGCTGCGATTTTACGTGGAACCGCTGCAAGCTATTACTACAAATTTGTCGGTGGTTCACAGCACGCAGGCTGGAAGTGTTCCGCACAGGGTGGTCCGGCTCTGGGAAAGGCTTTTCTTGCGGCGCTTGCCCAGGTAAGCGGCAAGAAAATAAAGGCCTATCCGCACAGGGAAATGTTTGGTGCATGGGGACAGGCTCTGGATGTCATTGAGCACATTAAGCGGTTTGAAAAGCAGGGCAAAAAGTATGGTTCTGCGTTTCGAGGCTGGGATGTGATAGATATGCCTTTCGAGAAGAGAAAGGTATCCTGCCGGCAGCTTTTCGGTGATAAATCGTGCGGCATAAGAGATTGTCAGCTTGAGGTCTTTACCATCGAAGATGATGAGATTATTACAGGAGGTTTTTGCCCACGTGGAAACTCAGAGGCTGTAAAGAGGCCGAAGATTGACTATGTGCAGAGATACCACAAGATATATGAAAAGCATTTCAAACGGCATGGGTGTTTGTTGGATGAAATTTCTTCAGCAGAAATCGAGGGCGTGACGGTCGGTATCAAGAGAAGTACAGCAACGCTCGGAGAAAAAGGCATCTTCAGCGCTGCATTATTGCGCAGGCTTGGCTTTTATCCTGTGGTCTCACCGCAGAGTGATAAAGATATAGCCAAGATTGGCGTTGACAATTCGAGCACAGAGTTCTGCATAGCAAGAAAGCTCGCTACGGGCCACGCAGCGGTTCTAAATGAGAACCCTGCGGTTGAGTACCTTTTTAATCCCAGTTTCATCGAGCAGAGAGAACAGAAGCCTCCGGATTTGAAGTACTGTATCTACACCGAGTCGGAAGGTTACATTTTAAACGATGTACTGTCTCTGGACAAGAATAAGCAGATCAATCCGGTGCTGCATTTCGGCGATGTGCCGCTTCTTGTGCAGGCACTGCGAGATGAGTTTGCCCGTTTAGGGATTAGATTCACTGGCAAGAGTATAAAGGCAGCTATCCGATATGCAGATCAAGTTGAGCAGGAATTCAAAGAAGATCTCTACAGGGAAGGTGATAAGTTCCTCAATCGAATTGAAAAAGCCAACGTCAAGGCGTATGTAGGTATCGGCCGGGATTATGTTCTGCTCGATCCCGAGGCAAGTTCAAACTCAGGCGGCTTGTTTAGCCAGGTTAGGGGCCTGGATTATATACCGCAGGTTTTTCTGGAGCACCGGTTCAAGGACATTGCTCTCGATGATATTGTCGAAAATGAATTTTGGGTCCAGAGCGTCAAGATACTAAAGGCAAATTTGTTTGTCGCCGATCATCCCAACCTGTTTGGGATAAGGATGATGAACTTCGCATGTGGGCCGGACAGCTTGAAAATCTATCAAGAAGAAAAAATCCACAAAGTGGTGAATAAGCCACTATTGGTTCTGTTGACAGATGCTCAGACGAATAACGCGCCATTCGTAACAAGAACGGAGGCCCACGAGAGAGTCGTTAATCAGAGCAGACCACGAAGGCTCGATATCAGGAGGCTCAGAAGATTCTCTACCGACAGTTATGACAACAGGACATGGCTGATTCCTTACATGGGAGATGCCAGCTATATTGGTGCTGCAGGCTTAAGGTATTTTGGAATTGATGCCTTGGTTTTGCCAACCAACACTGAGCGAGGCTACGAGTTGGCGCGGCGGCACATTTACACCGAGGTATGTCACCCTCTCAAAGGGGTCGTAGGCGATGCGCTTAGCTTTCTAAAAGAGAAGATTGAGAGCACGAGCGAGGAATTTGTCCAGAATAATTATTTGGTCATGCTGCCAACGACATCCGGCCCATGCAGGTTCGGCAAATACACCGAGATACTCAGAGAATTTATGGATCGTGAAGGCCTGAAGAAAGTTCCTGTTGTTGGCCCGTCTTCCGAAACCGATTATCTTGACATACCTTTTCCTAACGGCTTTGGTATGATGGACAAGATAAAAATGCAGCAGTTTTTGTTTAAAGGTATTAACGCCGCGGACCTGCTTGAAGATATATACTTGAGATTTAGGTCTTATGCGGTGGATAAGGAGGGTCTGGTTAAGCTCAAGCGCCGTCAGCTTGATACGCTTAGCCGGATTGTGGCTGGCGGAGCAAATACAGACGAGATGCTGGCGTGGGCTAAAGATACTGTCTCTGCGTTTAAGGGCGTTAAACTGCGGAACCAGCAGCGGTTTCCTTTGGTTCTGTACATAGGTGAAATATACATGAGACATCACGATCCTTATACCAGCTATGTCGTCGAGAAGCTTGCTGATTGTGGCTTAGAGATTATAAGGGACCCTATTACCGATTGGCTGTATTACGTAAACCAGGTCAACCGAAGAAATTCCAAAAGGGATTTGAGCCTGGGAATGAGGGATTTCGATTTGAAAAGAGTTGTAAGGCAGGCAGGAAGATTAGGCAAATCGCTCATCAAAGGAAAGTATATGTCCAGCGTTGAGCGCAAGATCGCAGAGCCGTTCCATGAGGTGCTTCATGGCAGGCATGTTCTGCCAAAGCCAATGGATATAATCGAAACTCTCGAGAAGCAGCACGAATGTCACGGTAGTATTGAGGGTGAGTCTCCATTAAGTACGGGCATTGCCTATTACGTCATGCACGGATTGACGGGGCCGGCTGGTTCTCTTGGGAATCTTGAAACGAACGATGCTTACATATCGGGCATTTTTCATGTTGGTCCATTTACCTGTATGCAGGAGTCAGTAGCGACAGCAAAGATCGAGGCGATGACTAAGCAATTGCGCAAGGTCAAGCCGGACCTGGTCTTTCCGGTTATTCACGCCTTTTTCGGTGACTCACCGAATGTGAATCTTGATTCGGAAATAGCCGTCTTTACCGAGCAGTGCTGTCAGAAGCATCAGCTTCTAAAGGAACAATCTCATGCTACGCAGCGAGCCCACTCCATCGAATCGGCTGCGAAGGCCGGAAGCGCTGCTTCGCAGAGTGGAAATGGATAAGCAGGCTTGGTGAGGTTCAGTTTGTTCGCTTGAGCATTTCTTTTCTTGCTTTGACTCGAAGCTGGGCGTTTTTATACCGTTTCTTTTCTTGGGCCGTCTGTGGAAGGATTGGTGGCGCAGGCGTCGGTTTTTTGTTTTCGTCAAGCGCGACGAAGGTCAGGTGGGCCGTGGTGGCGACTGTTTTGTCGTGAGTGTATGGGTCTTCTCTGGTAACCTGAACGCCGATTTCCATCGATGATCGACTGACATAGTTGATAGATGCCTTTAGGATGACGTGGTCACCGATACGTATCGGCTCTTTGAAGTTCAGCGAGTCTATACCCGCGGTGACAACTTCTTTGCCGCAATGTCTCTGGGCCGTCATCGCTGCGACCATATCTATCCAGGCTACGATAATTCCACCAAAAGCGGTTCCCTGTTGATTGGCCTGATGAGGCATGAGCAGGTATCGTGTTTCGACCGCGCTTTCACTTGGCTTTTTGCCGGTTTTTTTGTTCATCGGCCTTCGATTCACTACTAACCAATAACCAGTTATCAAAATTCAACTTTTGGCACCTCGGTTTTTGCCTTTTCGGTTGCCTCAAAGTAATCCATCGGCTCTACTTTTGCTCGCTTGCAGAAAAATGAGCCGAAGAATTCTCTTGTGTAGGCGTTGAGTAGCTTGGCTGCTTCGTTGTACCTGTTACGTGCAACTGCGATGCGATTCTCGGTGCCTTCAAGCTGATCCTGCAGCGCCAGAAAATTCTGATTGGCTTTCAGCTCGGGGTAGGCCTCATTCAATAGTAAAAGCCGTGATAGAAGACCGCTTAGTTCGTTGGATGCCGCGATTTTGCCTGCGACACTACCCGCCTGAAAGTATTTCTCCCTGGATTTGGCGATGTTCTCGAAAAGCTCCTTCTCGTGTTCGGCGTATCCTTTGACGGTTTCGACCAGGTTCGGGACCAGGTCTAATCGACGTTGAAGGGCAGCATCCACATTTGACCAGGCGGTCTTGGCCGCTTCGTCAAGTTGAATCGCCTTATTGTATCCGCTGATGTACCATCTGAAGATGCCGAGACCGAGCAGTAATATCATGACGAGAATTAAGACCAACACGATCCAGATTTTTCCATAATATCTCATTTTTTTAAGCCTCCATAACGGATGAACAGGATTATACTGATTGTGAATAATCAATGCGCTTATTCATGTCATTTCGAGCGCAGCGAAGCGGAGTCGAGAAATCTGTTTTTAATAGATTTCTCCACTTCGGGTTGCTTCGCAACCCTACGGTCGAAATGACAAAGGCGCAAATTTTAATCGCATTTGGTATTATTCGTCATTCGCTTAGCCCTACCAGCTTCCACTTGCTCCGCCTCCGCCAAAACCGCCACCCATTCCTCCGCCGAACCCGCCGAATCCGCCTCCGAAGCTGCCGCCGCCGTAGGAGCCGCTTCGGCCATAGCCGCCGTAGCCACCAAATCCACCTAACATAAAGGGCAGAAAGAGAAACCATCCCATACCCCGGCCAAGTCCGCCGAACAATAGAAGCATTATAAGCAGAAACGGCAGAATACTGCAACAAGGCAGGCCCGTCCTTCTGTCCCTCGGTGCCGAGACAGGTGCGAGCTTGGGCATGCCCGTAAGGGTCACTTCGTATTCATCAGCGATTTTCTGGATGATTTTCAAATTGGCCTGATAGATCCCCTCGCTATAGTTTTCATTTTTCAAATATGGCACAAGGAAGTCTCTGCCGATCTGGCCACAGAACCGATCTGTTATAAAACCTTCCAGACCATAGCCGACCTCGAACCTGTACTCTCTATCTGCTGTAGCGATTACGAACAGCATTCCATTGTCTTTATCTTTTTGACCGAGCTTCCATTTTTCAGCCAGTTCTATCGAGAACTGTTCGATAGGAGGTCCGTCGGTCGTATTTACCGTAAGGATGATATATTGCGTGCCGGTTTTTTGTTCAAGTTCCTGTAGTGTGCCGTTTAACGTGCGCTCATGTGTATTATTCACCACGTTGGCATAATCTTCGACGTAGTGCTGCGGCATCGGCAAATCTGCCTGTGCATGACAGACAGCTGCGATTACCAGAATGGCTATAAATATTACCGGGCGTCGAAGGAGATTTCGTTGCATAGTTATGCCTCAAGTTTGTCAACAATATCAGTAAGCTTCTCAACAGTTGTATACGTTTGCTCAAATAAGCTTTGCATTTGGTCTTGGCTGAGATGAACTTTTTCGTGTCGCCAGTCGCTCACAGTCAGTACGGAGTCCATATTGCATGAAAATTCTTGTGCGGCTTTTTTGAAAGTTTGGTTTGTCAGGATGGGCCGCTCGGCATCTTTCAGCCAGAGCATCGCCCTCAGAAGCGGTGTCAGGCTCTTGGATGTGGAGATCAGAATGTCACGCACGAGTTTTTTATTTGCAGCGGCAGCTATATATCCCTGTCTTAGTCTGATAAGCATCGCCTTGAGCTCACGTTCGCATTGCAGCCTTACGTCTTTCTTGTCGAAGCTAAGCGATGCGAACGGGTCATCGCCCAGGATTGTTTTGTGAATTAGCTGAAAGTTTAAAAGCTCAACGCCAAATACGTCGCGCGACCGTTCTATGTACGATGACGTCATTAAAAGTGGAGCGGAGAGCTTTTTTTTGCTCATCGGCTTGGCCAAGCTGGCAATTATATTCAGAGAGGCTGGCGTTTGCTTGCCGAGAACTAAGACAGTATTGATGTCACTTTGGCTGGGTACGAAATCATCGGTCAGACTACTGCCTACAACGGTAATGCTTTGCAAGTTATCACCCAGGCCTGATGTGAGCTTATCCTTGAACAGTTTCAAGGGAGTGTCGACTGTTTCAGGCAGCGTGTTTAAATTGGTTCTCTTTGGTTTTTGTGCCATAATCTTTCATTCCTTACTTACTCAAACTGACCGATTCTTTGTGTCATTCCCGCGCAGGCGGGAATCTATTAAAGTTTTGAGCAAATTGGATTCCCGTTTTCACGGGAATGACAAAGGGCAATATATTGTTGTCAAATAGGTATTTACGTTGGTTTTCAATTAAACTTCGGTCAGTTTGAGTTACTTAAAAAAGTTCTGGTACGCGGGCAAGTTTACATCATTTAGTCGGATTCGGCAATGAAGTTATCAATTTGACAGATAAGGTGCCGAATTGGCAGCCTAAAGGGGGTATCGATGAGATTTGAATAGGCGATTTTAGGGTCTATATTAAGGATTTTTAGCAGAGTGGTTTATCTGGCATGAATTTTGCAAATCTATAATTAAGAGTGTGAAAGACCACTATAAAATTTAGTAGAAAGGAGGTGTTGATTATGACATTGGTACCTTTTAGACGAAACAGAGGTGAGTTGGCACGGCTTCACACGGACATAGATGACTTGTTTGATGGCTTTTTCAGGGGATTGGATAGGCCTTTCTTTAGCTATAAAGGTTGGCCCGCTATCGATGTTACCGACAATGATAATGCAGTCGTTGTCAAGGCTGAGGTGCCTGGCTGTAAAGTCGAGGACATCGATGTCTCTGTGTACGGAAACACGCTGACTATAAGTGGCGAGAAGAAAGAAACAAAGCAGGAGAAGGAAAAAGGCTATTACCATCAGGAGAGCACGTATGGTAGTTTCCGACGAGATATAAACCTGCCCGCGGATGTCGACCCTGACAAGATCGAAGCCGACTATAAGGATGGGGTATTGTCCGTCACACTGCCGAAAGCCGAGAAGACCAAGGCCGTTAAGGTCAAGGTAAATACGCCTTAGGCGTATAAAGGGATAAAAGCTTGCCTCTGCTAAGGCAGGAGTTATTTCTGCTACAACGATAAAAAGAGCCGCCCGGCTGTAACCGATCGGGTGGCTCTTTTTTCATATCGAAGGAATGACGAATCACGTATTCTGCTGCGAAAGTACGTGTCATTCGCGAGTTTGCCAGGGAGCGGTTTTTTTGGCGCTGGGAGTAGCTCCGGTGATCGGAAGGTCTGGTTCAATCATATCCGTTGTACGGACGGCCCGGGCCAAAGCTATCCTGCTGACTTTAACCCGGCTGGTAATCAGCTCCGGAACACTGTAGGTTCGCAGCAGCGAGTCGTAATAGGCAGGGTCTTTTTGTGGAAGGATGAAAGGCTTATGTGCCTGGCCTTTCTCGTCTATATAACTGAAAAAGATTCGCGTGAATAATCCGTCCCGCCTTTTGCTGCTAAAGGCAAGCCATCGGCTGTTGCTGGAGAAGCTGTGCCAGGATTCTGAACGTTCGCTGTTGAGTGCAAGTTTCTTATATTTGCCGGTTTTCAGGTCCATCAGGTACAGATCGCTGCTCGCTTGATACACGGGAAAGCAACCGTATTCACACATACAGAATACCAGAAACCTGCCGTCAGGAGAGATGCGCGGGCAAAGCATGCTCATACCGGTTTTGTCTGCCGATAGCACTGTCTCAGACTGGCCCCATTCATCTGTTTCTACGTTATAAGCAACTCGACGTAAGTCGTATTTGACTTCGTCAAAGTGCACCGGCGGAACCGTCTCGCGATCCACCCACAGTATTGGGGCACTGCAGAAATAGAGGTAACGACCATCCGGAGACCACGTCGGATATGTCTCCATTCTGTTCGGTTCGGATAGTGCTGGTGCGGTTTTTATCTTTTGACTATCAACCTGGTAGTAGCAGATGCCAGAGTCAAGGTCAACTACGTCACGAACTTCCTTCGTAGTTTTATGAAAAAATTGTCGAACCTTAATCATCGAATATGTTATTAACCGACCGCTTGGATGCCAGGCGTTATAGCCCCACTTTGTTCCTATCTTGTTTACCTTGCCATCGCCTGCCAGTAAAGCTGAACTGCCATATAATGCGCTGCGGATACCCAGTGTCATATAATCAGGCCTGTTATTTAAGAAAGTATGGCAGTTAAGACAGCCGTCATTGAAAGACCTGCCGTGTAGAACCACAGATTTATCGTAATTTTCCAAATTACGCTGATAAATGCCGATGTTCCTCCACCAGTTGAATAACGGTTTCATAAAACGGTATACCAAATAGCCGTCAATTTTCTCTTTTGCGATGGCGTTGGTAATTGTCGCATGTCGTCTCCAGATGCCGTTTTTGTTTTTTACATAAACATCGAAAAAAAGTTTTTTGCCGCGATTGAT
>Ga0315544_1003302_pt1 | contig 10767 bp, 7 predicted proteins | sample SalMarSW160130MG_2_FD_202543 | JGI IMG/M metagenome (GOLD analysis project Ga0315544, IMG submission 202543) | Salt marsh sediment microbial communities from the Plum Island Ecosystem LTER, Massachusetts, United States - Salt Marsh Sediment SW1601-130 ... | reverse complement strand
ACGTTGAAGTTGTTTTTTACTGGAGTATTATATGAGTGAAACTGAACGGATATACGACACGCTTCACATGGGGCGCTCATCAATCGACCTTTACAGTAATGATATTGGTTCGCCATTTGTGGATATTACGAGTTTTGCTGCGTATGTTGGAGGCTCGCCAACGAATATCAGTGTCGGAGGGCGAAGGCTGGGGCTAAAGACCGCTTTATTGACAGGGCTTGGCCAGGACCCGGTCGGAGATTTTATTCTGAAATTTCTGCAAAAAGAGGGAGTGGAGACACGTTTTATCTCCCGTAAACCCGGCAAGCGGTCCAGCGCGGTGGTTCTGGGCATAGAACCGCCGGACAGTTTTCCTCTGGTTTATTATCGTGACAATTGTGCTGATATTGCATTGACGATAGATGATGTTCTTAATGCGCCGGTTTCCAGCAGCAAAGTATTTCAGTTTGCCGGAACAAATTTGTCCCTGGAGCCGAGTCGCAGTGCGACACTGTTTGCCGCTGAGCTGGCCCGCCAGGCGGGGACAAAAGTTGTTCTCGATATAGATTTTCGTCCCGACCAGTGGCATGACCCGAGGGCGTTCGGCGTGGTAGTACGTACGGCGCTTCGGCTGGCGGATATCGTAATTGGAACGGAAGATGAGATAAATGCCGCAATGTTAACCGATGTCAGTCATATCGAACTGACGGATTCCGTTTCGGATACTCAGGTACGGGGGGATGTAAAACAGGCTATTAACAACATGCTTTCGATGGGGCCGGAAGCACTGCTGCAAAAGAAGGGTGGTCAGGGTGTTTGTGTACATTTAGTGAATCAGCAGGGTAAAATCGAGCAAATCGATGCACCAGGGTTTCCGGTAGAAGTGATAAATATTTTAGGGGCGGGAGATGCCTTTGCCGCCGGATTTCTTTATGGGTATGTCAAAGATTGGGGGTGGTTCAAATCCGGACGTATGGGTAATGCTTGTGGGGCGATTGTTGTCACCAAACATGGTTGTGCCAATTTTATGCCTACCTATGAAGAGGTAATGGCCTTTGTCGAGGATTATGGGGGGCTTGAATAGTAATAAGAACAGAGGACAGAGGACAGAAAACAGAGGATAGAAGACAGAGGACAGAACTTGCTTTTCCGTAAGGCATCCTGTGGACTGACCTCTGGCTTCTGAGGTCTGACTTTTGGTGTTGGATACTGAGTGTGAAAGAGTTTTTGATAAGGCATAGCTTTTGGAGATTTTATCATGAGTGCTAAAACTGTTCGTTTAACAATGGCGCAGGCGTTGATTAAGTATCTCACCCGGCAACATGTAGAACGTGATGGTGAGGAACAGCCTTTTTTTGCGGGGTGTTTCGGTATTTTCGGTCATGGTTGTGTATCCGGGATAGGGCAGGCGTTGCAGCAATATCCGGAATTTCGCTATTACCAGACCCGTAATGAGCAGGCGATGGTGCATGCCTCGGCCGCGTATGCCAAGATGAAAAATCGGATGGGGACGTTTGCCTGTCTTTCATCAATCGGCCCTGGAGCGACAAATATGATTACCGGAGCGGCGGTGGCGACGACTAATCATCTTCCGGTGCTGCTGCTGCCTGGTGATATATTCGCGCGTCGCAACGTGGCGCCGGTTCTGCAGCAGTTGGAATCGGAGACCACCCAGGATATATCGGTAAGTGACTGTTTTAAGCCGGTCAGTCGCTACTGGGACCGCATCAACCGGGCCGACCAGATAATAACGGCATTGCCTGAGGCCATGCGTGTGCTTACCAGTCCGGCCGATACCGGGGCGGTGACTCTTTCGCTGCCTCAGGATACCCAGACGGAAGCACATGATTATCCGGTCGAGTTTTTTAATAAACGCACCTGGCACATCCCGCGCAATCGGGCGGACAGCACTGCTCTGGCAGAAGCGGCCAAGTGGATACGCGAATCCCAATGTCCCTTGATTATCGCCGGAGGTGGGGTTATTTACAGTGGGGCTGAAGATGCTCTCAAGCAGTTTGTTGAGAAGACGGGCATTCCGGTAGGTGTAACGATGGCGGGTAAGGGCAGTTTGCTTTATGATAACAAGCTGAACCTGGGCGCGATAGGTGTGACGGGGAACTTTGCCGCAAACCGTATAGCGCGCGAGGTCGACCTGGTTATTGGTATTGGAACACGCTATGGCGATTTTACTACAGCAAGCAAGACCGCCTTTCAGAATCCCGATGTTCGTTTCGTCAATATTAACGTTGCTGAATTTGATGCTTTTAAGCATTCTGCATTGCCGTTACTGGCCGATGCGCGTGTAACTCTTGAAGAGCTAATGGAGCTGCTGGAAGGTTATCATGTCGAGAAAAACTATCAGCAAAAAGCCCGGCAACTGCATAAGGAATGGCAGAACGAGGTGGATAGAATTTATGCGATTCGTAATAAGCCGCTGCCGAGTCAGGGTGAATTGATTGGAGCGGTCAACGAATTGAGCGAACCCGACGCGGTAATGATAAACGCGGCAGGTAGTATGCCCGGTGACCTGCATAAATTGTGGCGTACCCGGCATTCGAAGAATTTCCATCTTGAATACGGCTATAGCTGTATGGGTTATGAAATTGCCGGCGGGCTAGGAATCAAGATGGCGGCTCCGGAGCGGGAAGTGGTTGTTATGGTGGGCGACGGCAGTTACCTGATGCTGTGCAATGAAATTGTCACTTCCATACAGGAAGGATATAAACTTACTATTGTTCTGATGGACAACCGGGGCTTTAACAGCATCGGCGGGCTCAGCCGTTCTTTGGGCCAGGAAGGATTCGGCACACGTTATGCTTATCCCGTCAATAACAAGCTTCCTGATGATGCATCCAGCGAGGTTGAAGCACTTCCGGTAAACCTTGCAATGAACGCCCGTGGATTGGGTGCTCACGTTTTTGAGTGCAAGAGCTATGATGATTTTGTTGAAGCATTCAAAGAGTCCAAGAAAACCGACCGCACCACGGTAATCTATATCCGGAACGACCGTTATGTGGGCGTGCCCGGCTATGAAAGCTGGTGGGATGTGCCGGTGGCTGAAGTAAGCGAGATGGAAAGCGTTCAAAAAGCCCGCAAGGAATGGGAACAAAATAGTAAACTGGAGCGATTTTACTTTTAACTCGAGCTGGCCGGTTTTGACTTGTCATGCTGAGCAAAAATAGCCTTTAGTCCTGAGCGAAGTCGAAGGGGAAGCATCTCGCCTGCGAACGAAAATAATGTTACCCATGCAGAAATAAATTCTTCACTTCGTTCAGAATGACAAATTGGTCTATGAATATTCGAGATGGCAAGGGGAGGTATTGCGTGTCAAAAATTCGTGTTGCGAACGCCCCATGCTCCTGGGGCTCTTTGGAATTTGAAGGGCTTGAGGGCCGGGCAATACCATACGGGCAAATGCTCGATGAATTAAAGGAAACCGGCTATGGCGGAACCGAGCTGGGCGACTGGGGTTACATGCCTGTCAAGCCCGGGCAGTTACATGCCGAATTGGCCGGACGCGGCCTGGTTATGCTTGGCGCCTTTGTGCCGGTAGCGTTGAAGGATGCCGATGCTCATCAAGCCGGAGCGGCCGAATCATTGAAGATTGCCCGCTTGCTGGCTGATGTCGCCGAAAAGGGCGGGTATGAACAATTGCCATTTCTGGCGCTTGCCGATGATAACGGGACCGATGCGGTTCGGACCAGAAATGCCGGTCGTACAAGTCACGAAATGAGCATGAACAATGAGCAGTGGAAAGTTTTCGCCCACGGTGCCGAAGATGTCGCCCGAGCGGTGAAGTCGCAAACAGGCTTGCGTACCGTTTTTCATCATCATTGTGCCGGCTTTGTCGAAAGGCCCGACGAGGTCGATCGTTTACTTGAGATTACCGATCCGGATTTATTAGGGCTGGTATTTGACACCGGTCATTATACTTATGGTTCCGGAAAAAACGACCCGAAGGTTGTGCTGGAAGGCCTCGAGCTTTTTGCCGAACGCATCTGGTATATGCACTTTAAGGATTGTCATCCCCAAATCGCTGATAGAGCACGCGATGAAGGCTGGGACTATTTCGAGGCGGTTCGACAGGGAGTATTTTGTGAGCTTGGAAGGGGCTGTGTTGATTTTCCGGCGGTACTGAGCTGGTTAAAGCAAAGGGATTACGACGGCTGGATTGTAGTTGAACAGGATGTCCTGCCTGGCATGGGCTCACCGAAGGAAAGTGCCCGGCGGAACCGTGAATATCTGCGGGCGCAGGGAGTTTAATTGGAGGTGTTCAACAATGGCAATGACCATTGGTAAATGGCGGAGGCTGCAGCAGACCGCCGGTTCGACAGGTACTTTTGCCGGATTGGCTATCGATCACCGGGGTCCACTTCGTCGTTCGCTGGAAAAAGAGTCACCTCAGGGCAAGACAAATGAAGCGTTAACCGCCCTTAAAAGAGACATTGTGCGACATTTGGCACCGGTGACGTCTGCGATTCTGCTGGACCCGGAAACGGCTGCCGCCCAATGTGTGGCGGACGGCTCGATGCCCGGTAAGACCGGGTTGATTGTTGCTTTGGATACCGGCTCGACCGGCGACCCTTTAAATCGTACGACCGGCCTGGTTGAGAACTGGTCGGTTGAGAAGACTGTTCGTATGGGAGCGTCAGGCGCGAAAATGTTGCTTTACTATCATCCAAAGGGCCCGGAAGCAAAGGAACGTGAAACGCTTGTTCAGAAAGTGGCACAGGATTGCGCGCAATATGACATCCCCTTTTTCCTTGAGCCTTTATCATGCGCATCTGACGACTCAAATAAGCCTTTGCCGCCCGAACAAAGACGTAAGGTCGTAATTGAAACCGCGCGCCGTCTGGTTCCGCTGGGTGCTGATATTCTCAAAGCGGAATTTCCCGTGGATGTGAGCATCGAGCCGGATGAGAATGTCTGGCGTGATGCATGTGAAGAGCTGACTCAAACAAGTGAGGTTCCCTGGGTATTATTGTCCGCCGGTGTTTCTTATGATACTTTTTTGAAGCAGGTGCGAGTTGCCTGTGAGGCGGGGGCCAGCGGTGTAATGGCGGGGCGGGCCGTCTGGAAAGAGGCGGTAACGCTGGATATTGTTGCGCGAAACAATTTTCTCCAGAGTGTTGGATATGAGCGAATGCGACGATTACGATCGCTTTGTGAGGCGCTGGGGCGGCCTTTTACTGAAGTTTATGATGCCCCAGAGCTAAGTTACGATTGGTATCTCTAATGCTCTGTTGACAACGTGGACTGTCATTCTGAGGCAAAGCCGAAGAATCTCATTTCTTGAGCCATAAAGAGATTCTTCACTCCGCTGCGCTGCGTTCAGAATGACAGTTTTTGTGGCTTTTCAACAGAGCAAATCTCTAAGTAATTTAACCATTCTCTTGCCAGTATCTCTCAGTAATAATCTTGTCTTCCGTGAAGAAGTTAATAATTGCCTTGCCCTGAGCTTTAATATCCGAGAACTGTGAGGCCTTCATCCCGCCGAAAGGCAGATACGCCACGGGTGCCGGGATGCCAATATTTACGCCAATCATTCCGCATTCTGTTTCAAGCTTGAACTTACGGGCGTAATAGCCGTTCTGAGTGTAAATCGATGCGCCGTTGCCATACTGATGGTCGTTGATGATTTTTATTGCTTCATCGAGAGACCCGGCCTTGAGTACCACTTCTACCGGACCGAATATCTCTGTACTGTGAATTTTCATTCCCGGCTTTACATCCGTAAATACGGTTGGGCCTATGAAGTAGCCGTTTTCACAGCCGGGCACCACGATACCACGTCCATCAAGGGCCAGAGTAGCGCCTTCCCTTATACCGGTTTCTATCATGTCGAGGATAAACTGTTTTGACCTGGCTGAAATCACGGGCCCCATGACCATGGGCTCATCGGCCACCTTCGGGTCCAGCGGATTGGCAACCAGAACGCTTTTGGAGGCTTCAACAAACTTTTCACAGACGGTCTTGTACATATCATCCCCAACGGCAACTATCGCCGAAGCTGCCATGCAGCGTTGTCCGGCACAACCATAACAGGAAGTTATCATATTGCGAAGCATATCATCGACCTTGGCATCCGGCATAGCCACGAGATGGTTTTTGGCTGACCCCATTGCCTGACAACGCTTATTGTTTTGAGCACACTTTTCGGAGACGATTTTACACGTTCGTGTAGAGCCAACCAGTGAAACACCTTTTACAAGGGGATTCTCAACAAGGGTTTGCCCGACAACTCTATCTCCATTAACAAGATTAAAAACCCCTTTTGGCAAACCAATTTGGTCAATACATTCTGTAATCAACTGCATCGTCAGAGGGACCTGTTCCGAAGCCTTGAGCACATAAGTGTTACCAGTAGCAATAGCATAAGGCAAAAACCAGAATGGAACCATGGCCGGGAAATTAAACGGCGCTATCATTGCAAAAACACCCAACGGCAGCCGAATCACTTCACCATCAATGCCGTAGGATGAACCTATCAGCTTATCTCCCTGCTGCAATACAGGCATATTGCAGGCAACTTCGATATTCTCGAAAATACGCTTCATCTCAGCCCGAGCATCCGGCAGGGACTTACCCATCTCCTCAACAAGAGTCCGTGCGATTTTTTCTTCGTTTTCTCGAAGCAAAGTGTCCAGCTGGTATAATGGCTGAACCCGACGGGCCACCGGCGTTTGACTCCAGGCCTTGAACGCCTCGGCGGCAACATTGATAGCTCGATTGGTTTGAAGCACGGTTGACAGGGGCGTTTTACCGATAATTTCTCCCGTACTCGGATTCTCAACATCTAAATAGCCGTTGTTCTCAGGTGTAACCCACTGTCCATCAACATAATTCTTGACAATCTTCAAAGCAATTGTCCTTTCCCTTGTGAAAAACTCGGTTCTATTTGTTATTGTATGACTTATGTAAACTTGCAATGCGAATCTAATTGTACCATCCTTACCAGTATGAATGCCACAATAAACCTTCCACCAAACTCTCGTGAGTGTGGCCGGAGATTTTAAGCTCATTTTGTCCTTTCGGAAATTGGCCCATTCGACTGCGCTCAGGACAGGGTTTGTTTGGGTTTGTTTTTTGGGCGGCTAAACAATCGTTTTTTATGTAATCCTTTGTTAAAGTTAAGCTTGCGTTCATTTTGGCCATTTCGGAAATTGGGTTTGTTTATTCGGACTATAAAATCATCTTTTTTTCTGTAATCCTTTGTTATAATTGAGTTTACATTCATTTTGGCTTTTCGGAAATTGGCCCATTCGACTGCGCTCAGGACAGGCTTTGATTGGGTTTGAATTGGGTTTGTTTTTTCCACTTAACCAAGTGTCCAATCTTTCATATATACTTTTCATATAAGAGTTTACGTTAATTTGAGCGTCCTTGACATTGGGTTTGTTTTGCATAAAAAGTAGGTGATTTGTAGAGCGTTCTCGACAGATGTAGTGCCTTATAGGCACGTAAATAATTCGATTCTCGATACTGGATACTCGATGGTTGTGATGGTTCATTGGTTAATTTAGTTAATATGGATAAAATGGATAATTGGCTGTTTACTATAGACAACAGACTAATGGTTAATATGGATCCCCGACTACGACATTTGGGGACAAGCTCGACTTTGCTGTTTGGCGTGTATCTGCTGATACGAAAACGTGCGGTTCTCCGCTATATCTATCGCCTACTGGCGGTTTATGTTTGCCTGCTGGCTAACATACGGGTATTTTAACGTATATGCAAACATTGTCAACAAAAAAATGGCCAAAAAAGCACTTTTTTTGGTTCAACTGAGTTCTTCGATTTGAGCCGTGTTTACGTTGATTTTACGTAGTGAGGTATAGAGGGATTAGGTGTGCTGTTTGATTCTTTTGATTCTTCGCTACGCCGATTCATTCTGATAAAGCCGAACTCCATTTCTCAATGAACTCATCGAGTACTTTTTTTCTGGAAACAATGTGCTCTTGCAAATTCTGCTTCCATTTCATATTGCTTATTTCCATCATTTCACGATATGCATGCTCATTAAATGAAGTACTCAATTCCTTCCTAATCGATGTAATAATTGGAATTTCCAACTCTACCGCTGCTTGCCCATTCTGTTGACAATTTTCTGCAAGTTCAGAAGTGAGTTTGAGGATTTCTTCATTAACTTTTAGAAACTCTTCTATTATATTACGACCGTCATTTTGTGCTAAATCAAAGTTAATTTGAAAAAGGGACCATTTAGAATCGTCTCGGACGTTTTGCAAATTGTATTCATCCATATCTTTAAGAGCTTTTTGAGATCTTAGCACAGCAGCTTGTGCAGATTTTTCATAATTTTTGGCTTCTGTTCCTAAATAATCTATTCTATCTTTTAAGGGAATGAGTTCTAACATAGTTTTGATAAGATAGTCATTTAATGTGTTTACAGCTTTAATTGTCTCGTCCTTCCCAAGTATATTGAGCTTACTTATTGCCTCAATATATCCGTCAGGTGGATTATTCTGTGTGATGTAAAAGTTTGCGATATAATTTATCTGCTCTCCAAATTTTTCAGCCGCCGACAAGTAAGTATCACGAAGGAGAGATATGCTCCTTTCTTTTGAATCATGCCTTAATTGAAAATATACAGGTATCCAAGATAGAAAAGTACCTATAATTATGCCCAAAACTCCGATTATTCCACCCCACACTAAATCTGGTATTGCTTTTAAGGCTTCGATTGTAGAATTTGGGTCTTGAGCCATTAGCATCTTTACTCCTTTTCTTGCCTTTCCTCAATGATACTCTAAAAACAATACGTTTGTTTTGCAAGGGAAAAACCTTGTCTCTGTATAAGTATAGAGCAAGATTGACCACAAAAAAACAACCACTTAAATGCTGGCATTTTAGACCCTTTCGATTTTTGAATTATTTTAGGGCTTTGATTGTTGGTTACTGCTCGAAATTAGAGAAAGCTTCAGATAGGTCTCCAATGATAATTAAACCACCTTGTGGTTTTTGTTCTGGAATATTGATTTCAAATCTAACATCGTTATTGACAGTGCAGACGGCTTTACCACTGAGGACTTTTTTTTCTTTCGGTAGCTGATGAAAAAAGATTAGAGCATAATCAGCTTCACTCAGATAATTGACAGGCTTTCCTACAGCGACATCGCCTACATCCATATTAAATATTCCTTTATAGAGAACACGACCATCACCGAGCTGACGAGCCCAGGAATTTTGAGAAGATACCAACAAAAGAGCTTCTTCGGGTATTTTAAGGCCACTCTTTCAAAGAATAAGATAACCTCCTCTATCCATATAATGAGTGTCAACTTTTTCATCGGAAGCAACGATTATTTCAACAGTAGTCGATGCGGCATTAATCGGCTGTCGAAAGGGCATGATTTTTTCTACTTTATTACCGAAATACCACGTCCCGATACCACCCATCAACGCTAACCCCGAGGCAACAAAGACAGCTATATGGGAAATTGTTCTCCATACGATTGGGTCCATAATATATCTCCGATTGGTCAAAGTTTTCGAGTATTCGCCTTTTTCGATGACTGGGATGTACCACATTTCCTTCTCCTAAACGATTTCACTACCATAATGCACCTCACTTTCAGGCGATACTCTAAAAACAATACGTTTGTTTTGCAAGGGAAAAACCTTTATTTATTGGGCTTTGATTGTTGCAATAATTGGTAGGCTAGGTACAGAAAATAACACAAAGGAATGGGAAAAGGAAATCAATTTATTATTTATTATTTCTCCGTGAAATTTGCGTAATCCGCGATAGATTAGGGGATAGGTATTATGGCCGTTGTGTGGTGATCTTGGGTATGTGATGACGTATGGTGCTTTCGGGACGGACCCCCCAACGCCCTTCGGGGTTGGGGGGCTAAACAGTATTGAGATTGCTTCGGCCTAAAAGGCAGGCCTCGCAATGACCCCGCATTAATTAGATCCCAGGCAGAAAAGCAAGTAAGCACACACCGGGGAAAAGCTCTTGGGGACGGCGGCAGTTGAGTGAAGGTAAGTGTAGGGGGCCCCTTTTGTCCCCTCTATAGGGGTGGGTAAAAAGGACGGACCCCCCAACGCCCTTCGGGGTTGGGGGGCTAAACAGGCACCGCGATGACCCCCTTAGAGTATAAGGCACTCTAAACAAGGGGGCAGGCAACGCTGTGTTGGCAGAAAAATTAGCGACACCCCTCTACTCTACTGCTCCCAATCCACCTTAACACCTGCATATCGCAGTCTCTGGCGTGCGGCAGGATAGGGAGTGACTATCTCCTCCTCCAGATTGCTCAGCAAGGCTGCGTGTATCGCCGCAAGCCGTTCAAACAAACCCTTCCGTTCCTCTTCTGTCATAAACCGTGGATCGGCGCTCATAGCCGCAACGTGACAACTTGCCCCGGCGCTGAGCAAATTCTTAATACCTTGTAATGGTAATTCAAAAAACTCAGGCTTAGCCCCCGTCTTTCTCGTAAAGGCCTCCGGCGTTCCGGCTTTGAGAGCCACACGGGTGTGGACCTTTTTGAAACCAGCAATTTGACGCGCATAGTCCTGATCCGCGCCGAGCAGGATGCCGTTGGTTTCGAGGATGAAGAGCCGGAACGGTGACTTTTCCACAAGCTCCAGTAAGCTAAGAAGATGTGACCTGCCCAGCGTGGGCTCTGCTCCAGAGATGCGGAGCTGGTTAACCCTCTTGTTGCGTGCCATCCGGCTAAGCTCATCGAAAACCTCATCCGGGGACTTGAAGCTCCCATGCTTTTCAGGGAAGTCTCTGCTCCAATGGACCCAGCAGAAGATGCA
>Ga0315544_1003291_pt1 | contig 10794 bp, 9 predicted proteins | sample SalMarSW160130MG_2_FD_202543 | JGI IMG/M metagenome (GOLD analysis project Ga0315544, IMG submission 202543) | Salt marsh sediment microbial communities from the Plum Island Ecosystem LTER, Massachusetts, United States - Salt Marsh Sediment SW1601-130 ... | reverse complement strand
CGACGATAGCAACGGGGACTATAACAACAATATGATTTCGCAGAACATCCTTTGCATATTTCCACGTGTAGGCCTTGCGGATAAAAGCCATATCTTCAATCAGGATGCCGATAAGGATAGCCATTGCCGGCATCAAAGGAAATATATAGTGCTGGCGTTTGCCGCCGCAGATAGTCAAAAACACTATACCCACAACGAACCACAGCCACAGAAATTGCATAAAAGGTCGTTTTTTATTCCAGACCCTGTAGAAAGGCGCAACCAGCGCCATCGGCAGGAAAACGACCCAGGGTATAACGAACTGAAACATTATGAATGAGTAGTAATAAAATGGCTTGCCTCCCGGCCTGTATTCGCCCAGAAAACGGTCGACGAATTCGGTTTTCCATAACCTCAGGTCCCAGTTCAATTTGTGGGCGATAGCCAGCGGCCAGGGCAAAACAATAGCCAAAAAAATAAGCGGTCCTATGATTGGCAGCAGCTTCGGCAGCACGCTCCACTTCCTGAATATCGCGATATAGAAAAATAAAGGAATCAGAACAAACGGCAGCGGCGCAGGCCCCTTGGCCAGATTTGCCAGTGCAAAGCTCAGCCAGAAGATAAGCATATAGGCAATCTGCCTTTTTCTGCTCTGAGTAGTAATGGCTGAGTAAAAACTTAAGAAACACAGAACGATAAAAAACGTCATCGCCATCTCGGGGCGAGCGTTATGTGCGGAACGAATATAACTGAGTGACGTCGCCCAGACCGCCGCACAGATAACAGCAATCCTGAAGGACACGCAGCTGTTTACGAAGTAAAGGATAGCGGCCACGGAGAGCACCGCGAATATGACGCTGGGCAGCCGGGCGGTGAACTCGTCGACTTCGCCGGTTATCTTGGCCAGACCCGCCACAAGCCAGTAGGACAGCGGCGTCTTTATAAGGCGAGGCTGACCGTTACAGGTAGGCCAAACCCAGTCGCCGCTGGTGAACATCTCGCGCGCCGTGATAGAAACGAAACATTCATGGTTGCCTAATGTCCTTTCGGAAATAGTCCACGAGGCGCTCACTGCCGCGAGAAGCAATACGCCACACACTAAGAGAATTTTTGTTCTTTTACTGTTTTTATGGTCGTTGGCCATTGGCGAAATATTGTGTGGCTAAGCACCTAAAGAATCAACTGATTATTTTGATTATTTCATCAAGGTCATTTGGTGCTTCTGTTGGCGGATTGCTGAACTGGCCCTGTTTTTGCTTATGGTAGTCGACGGTTACATTTGGGTCTTTAAGTGCGTGGCCGGTCAGTACACAAGCGACTTTCTCGGCGGGGCCGATGATGCCTTCAGCCCTGAGCTGCTTCAATCCTGCGATTGAGGCTGCCGAGGCCGGTTCACACCCTAACCCGAATTTGCCCACAATCGCCTTTGCGTCGCAAATTTGTTCGTCAGTTACAGCCCGAACGACGCCATTGCATATATCAATAGCCCGCAGACACTTTTTCAGGTTTACCGGCCGGGAAATCTCTATCGCTGAAGCGCAGGTGTGCGGCGAAAAATCCCGGGCGGTCAAATCGGCATAATAATCGTCAATAACAGTCTGCTCAACTTTGCCGTTGTTCCAGCGGAGCTTTTTGTTATTGACCAGGTCGGTTAGGGTATCGGCGCCGGTGGCGTTGATGACCGCCATTCGCGGTATTTGTTCAATCAGGCCGAGCTGCTTTAATTCGAGAAAGGCCTTGCCGAATGCACTGCTGTTGCCGAGATTTCCGCCGGGTACCACAATCCAGTCGGGCACATCCCACCCAAGGCCTTCAAGAATTCTGTACATTATTGTCTTTTGGCCTTCGAGTCGGAATGGATTTAACGAGTTGAGCAGATACAGTCCGAGCTTCGTACAGACATCCTGAACCTGGCGCATACAGTCGTCGAAGTCGCCGCGTATCTGAATAGTCTGGGCGCCATAGTCCATTGACTGGCTCAGCTTGCCGAAAGCGATTCTGCCCGAGCCGATAAAAACGGTGGATTTCAGCCCGCAACTGTGCGCGTAAAGGGCCATCGAAGCGGAGGTATTGCCGGTCGATGCACAGACGCAGGATTTTGCGCCGACCATTTTCGCGTGACTAAAAGCTGCAGCCATCCCGTTGTCCTTGAATGAGCCGGAGGGATTAAGCCCTTCATACTGCAGATACAAACAGCCGGTTCCCATATCGACATATTCGGCCACCGCGTCATTTCGCTGCAGGATTGTCTGGCCCTCACCTATAGTTACTTTGTATTTATCCTGGCAAAAATTCAAAAGCTCCCGAAATCGCCAGACACCCGAGAAATCAAGAGGGTTGCTTCTGTTTGCCCATCGTTTAGCAAAGTCGCTCAATTTATCCGGAACGGGGATTTTGTCCCACCTGTACCATATATCGAGCAGACTGCCGCACTTTGGGCACTTGAACATCGTCTGGCCGCAGTCAAACTCGGCTGCGCAATCAGGATTAATGCACTTTTGATAAGCGGTATCGGTTTGCTTTGATTTAATCATGTGCAAATCCTTATCAATTCTTTTACTACTGAGCTTTCTTTTTTGTCATCTCTGAGCGCAGCGAAGAATCTCTTCTTCATTTTCCTATCCGCTACCCGCTAAATGCTGAAAATTATAAACTAAAGCCGGAGCTTTTGGTAGAGAAATCAAATCCTTCGGTCTCGCCTCAGGATTGTGGACTTCCTTGCATCGCAGCAGCGTTGATTTTTTCTATCAAACCCGGCAGTTCGCTTAGCTGATTTATTTTGCGGACTCCTTCAGGTGGTTTTTTGCCGGCGTTGGTGTAAGCTGCTTTTAGAACAGCGTGCATACCGGTTCTTACTGCCGGTATGATATCCTTGTCGATGCGGTCTCCGACGAACAGTATATTGCCAAGCATCTCTCCAATTCTGTCGGCGGCAATTTTGAAAATTTTGCCGCTTGGCTTTCTAAAATCAAACTGGCACGAAAAAAGCCTGACGCCAAAAAAGTCCAGTATGCCCAACTGCTCTAAGTGCTTCTCCAGGGAGCTGGCGTTCACGAAGGTGTTGGAGACTATGCCGAGCTTAAGACCGCAGGCCCGCAGCCTGGTCAGGGTCTCGGCGGTCTGTGGTTCGAGCCAACTGACCCTGCTCAAGGGCTCGTACCATAGCCACGCATAATGCCGCCATTGCTGCTCGCTCAGCTTTATTCCTTTTTTTATCCCGGTTTTTTTAAGCACCGTCAGCGCATCAAAGTCTTTGCCCCACACATTTGAAAGCCAGCGAAGGACGCGGAGCGATGTAAGGCTTCGCAGCCGGTAGTACCGGAAGCTGCCGATGGCCTGCCCCTGGCCTTTGAGGTAGTCGTACGACAGCCTCGCGCCCTCGCGGAAAAGGGCGCTTGTGTCGACTTTGCCGAAATTCAGCAGAGTTTCACCAAGGTCAAACAGCACCGCCTTGATTTTACCTCGGGCATCCTGCATAACTCCACACTTCTCACTGGTAATTAGTTATTGGTAACTTTTAACCATTCAACCAATCACCAGTTACTATTTAGTTATCTAAGCGGGGGCAAAGTATCCCCGAAAACCTCCCGTACCCACCGGAACATTTCATCGTCGGATATCGCTGAGACCCTGTTTTCTGCGTACTCAGCGTCAATTTTTTCTTTTATTTTGGTAACGCGAGGGTCATGCTTTGCGATTTCGATTTTGAATCTTGCTTCTATCCAGTGTTTGATACCTGCAGCGCCGGCCTTGTCGGTAATGGCTACGCGTGCGGGTCGGTTAAGTAGCCTGTTGGTGTCGAAGCAGTTATAAATCTCCTCGTCCTTGAGCAGACCGTCCGCGTGGATGCCGGCCCGCGTAACGTTGAAATCCTTTCCGACTAACGGGTAATTGTTTGGGATTTCAAAACCCAGTTCTTTCTCTGCGTACTCGGCCAGTTCGGTTATTGCCGCGTAGTTAACACCTTCGGTCACGCCTTTGATTTGCGCATGCTCGACAACCATCGCCTCCAGAGGCGGATTTCCCGTTCGCTCACCGACACCGAAAATCGCGGCGTTGGCGGCGCTGCAGCCGTAGAGCCACGCCGTCGCGGCGTTCACCTGAACCTTGTGCAGGTCGTTATGGCCGTGCCATTCGAGCCACTCAGACAGAACTGGAATTTGACGAAGCCCGGCGATTAGTTTCGGAATACTGCGAGGAAGAGCAACTCCAGGCCACGACAGACCGAACCCAAGGGTATCACAGAGACGAATCTTGACCGGCTTTTCGTATTCTTTTGCCAGCTTCATCAGCTCCGCAGCGAATGGCAGTACAAAACCTTCGTAATCGGCCCGCGTTATATCCTCAAAGTGACATCTCGGAATGACGCCGCTGTCGAGAGCCGATCTTACGATATCGATATACTGATTCATTGCCTGTGCGCGGGTCTTTCGTAGCTTAAGGAAGATATGATAATCACTGGCGCTGGTCAGAATACCGGTCTCGGCAAGACCCATCTGGGCAACAAGCTTGAAGTCGGCTGAGACCGCCCTTATCCAGCCGGTAATTTCGGGAAACTCATAGCCCCGCCCTTTACACATTTCAACAGCCTTTCTGTCTCGCTCCGAATACAGGAAAAACTCACATTGCCGAATCACTCCCGTGCCGCCATCTATTTCATGTAACAAATCGTAAATTCTGAGAATTTGCTCGGGCGTATAGGGTGGACGTGACTGTTGGCCGTCGCGAAAGGTCGTATCGGTTATCCAGATTTCCTCCGGAATATCGTAGGCAACAACCTCGTTATCAAATGCCACCTTCGGAAACTCAGTATACGGAAAGGTCTCACGATAAAGGTTAGGCTTTTGCACATCTTCAAGTTCAGGATTCTTTTTCGCCATACTTTCTCTCCTGTTATCGGTTAAATGGTAACTGGTTAAATGGTAATTACCAATTACCACTCACCAATTACCAACAGTGGCCGAGATGGGATTCGAACCCATACGTCCTTTTCGGACAGGGGATTTTAAGTCCCCAGCGTCTGCCATTCCGCCACTCGGCCTAATCCAACAGGTTAATGGATTTTCGTCAATTTTGCAAGTGGTGAGCTTGTCGAATCCGCAAACTGCTTCAGACGCGGTAAATGATTAGCAACGGAACGCAGCATAATCGCACAACCGCCGCAAGTTGAGGTACTCAGTACTACAGCGCAACCTGATAGTCAAAAAGCTGATTCTTCTACTAAAATCCGAAGCACAAAAACACTAAATCCGAAACAATATCCAATGACCAAAACCGTAAGTTTTGGAAATTTGAACATTTGAATTTCGAGTTTGCTTCGAATTTAACTCAACGAACATAACCACTTATATCACAATATCCTGTGGCTACTCCTCTGCGTTGAATTACGCCGCAGTGCTAAGGTAAATGCTACCGGCGGCAGGCGCGATGTGCCGCATAGGAAGTCAGATATGAGCCAAGCCGGGGGCTGAATCTGCCGAGAGAATCCGTTATCCGATGTGCTGCCTGAGCAAACCGCACCTTACGGCGGAGAGCTTTCAATTGAGAGTCCTCGCCGGCGCAGCCCAGTGCCTCATCAATCCTCTTTTTGGCGTCGGCTAATTTTCCCATCTGCAGGTACAGCTCGGCGGAGGCCCGAAACGCACAGAGATGGTCGGCTTTGATATCGAGTGTATGGCTGAAGAACTCCGCAGCTTCGGAAAATCGCTTCTTGAGGACGCTGGCAAGACCCAGGTAATAGTATGCGTCAGCACTGGCAGAATCGATATCGGTGGCCCTAAGCAGGCAGTTTATACCGAAATCAGTATCTCCAACCGCCAGAAGCATCGAGGCCATAGAAAGTAAAACATCGACATTTTCCGGCGCCAGTTTCACCTCCGAAGCCAGATATGCCTTCGCCTGTCGGCACTTGCCTGCGCTAAGTGCACATTGGGCGAGCCGATAACGCGGACCGGGCAGAGAACCATCCTTTTGCAGGGCCTGGTCGAACAGCCCTACTGCTTGTGCATAATCGGCATTGTTAAAGGCAATTTCACCTAAATAAAAGAACGCAGGTGCGAAATCAGGATTGAGTTCGAGTATTCTGTTAAACTTTTCTTTTGCAGCTTCGATATCATCAACCTCGAGAAGAAACAGACCGAAATCAAAAATCGCATCGACATCTCCCGGGTTTGTGCGAAGCTCGGCCAAAAAATGCTCGTGAGCGCGGCGGAGGTCGCCGTCTGACCAGCACGCCTGGGCGATTCGGTAGTTGATTTGCGGATGCGTTGGTTCGAGCTCAGCGGTTTTCAGCCAGCAGTGAATAGCTTTTTTGTATTGGCCACGAATAAAAAGACTGTTGCCGATATTGTAATAACACAGCGGGCAGTCCGGCTGTATTTGCTGCGCAAGATAAAACATTTGCTCAGCCAAATCATGCTGGTCCATCTCGGCATAAGTTATTATGCGGTTGCAATAGCACGGTTCGAATTCACTGTCAAGTTGCTGGATGTGTTCGAAGGTATCAATAGCGAGGTCATATTGACCTGTGCGGGTATAATCGACGGCCAACGAATTTAATATCTCTAAATCATCAGGGCTCAGCTCCAGCGCAAGCTCGTATTCGTGTATCGCATCGTCAAACTTATTCATCCCGTCGAGGGTAAGGGCCTTGTTGAAATGCCACGAGCTGTTGCAGGGATTTATATCCAGAGCGGAATCGAGTTGTGAAAGGGCCTGCGGCATTTTGCCGTCTTCGTAAAGCTCGAAAGCCTTTTGCGCCATGTGTTCGGCTTTGTCGTAAGGTCCAAATTCGATATCATCGAAAAGCATGGTGCTGTGTTAAACCTCCTGACCTAAGACACAAGAAAGATAGCCAATGGCGTTTCGGCGATAAAATACGCCTCAGTTAGCGGATTTTTACAGGCGTCGGCGTTTTGGGCAGCAAGCAAAATTTTCGCCGGCCTGGCCGGCTGTAACACCTTTTATTTGCAATGGTTAGGCCGATGAGCTCCCCGCTCCTGTCTTCCGACAGGAAGACGCGGGGGTTCTTTTTCTGGAAAGTACTCGGTGATAGTCTTATAATGCGGAACTGGTACGTGCTGGTTAAATGGTAACTGCTCAAAGGGTAAATTCAGTAACCAGTTACCAATTACCAATTTTGAGGAGTTAATAATGATTAAAGAAATAAAAGGCCAGGTTACTGCCGGCAAGGGCAAATATGCTGTCGTAGTCAGCAGATTTAATGAATTCATAAGTGCCAGGCTGCTTGCCGGTGCAATAGATTGTCTGCAGCGCCACGGTGCCGGCGAGGAGCAGATATCCGTGGTCTGGGTGCCGGGGGCGTGCGAGATTGTACAGGCCGCAAAAAAACTGGCACAAAGCGGCACGTATGTAGCGGTGCTATGCCTGGGAGCGGTTATACGCGGCCAGACGAGCCATTATGACTATATATGCCAGCAGGTAGCGCGAGGTATCGGCCAGATTAACTACGATTCGACGGTTCCTGTGGTCTTCGGTGTGCTGACCTGCGACAGCCTTGAGCAGGCAGTTGACAGGGCCGGTACCAAGATGGGCAATGCCGGCGCAGATGCGGCACTTACAGCTATGGAAATGGCTGATGTGCTGAAGAAGCTTTAGAGCTTATAACAAAACTATTCGTTTCCCTTTGTCATTCCCGCAAAGCTTGTCCTGAGCGGAGTCGAAGGAGCGGGAATCCAGACTTGTACGCCTTTTACCTGCCGTAGGCGGGGTGGCGTATGTTTTTATTCTTGTCCTCACGAAAGTGGGGAAAAGTCGTTTTAGGTTTTGTTATAGACTCTTAGGCTTTTGATGTGGAATCGGGCCAGGCAAAAGAAAATTTGAGGCTGGCAGGTGGATAAAAGAACAAGGGCCAGAGAGCTGGCAATGCAGGCCCTGTATCAACTCGATGCTCAGGGCTCAGACCTGCTCGAACATCTGGGTGAGTTCTTTGTGGACAACAGCCCGGATGATTCTGTTCACAAACTCGCAGCCGATTGGTGCAAAGGTACGTGGGAAAATCTAACCCAGTGTGACGAGCTGATAACAGCATCGACGATAAAGTGGCAGTTATCCAGACTTTCATCCGTCGACAAGAGCATACTAAGGTTGGCGGTGTACCAGTTGAAATTCTGTCAGGATATTCCGCCGAAGGTCGTTATAAACGAAGCTATTGAGCTTGCAAAAAAGTTCAGCACCGCCCAGTCACCTGCGTTTGTTAACGGCGTACTCGATGCGGTACTGAAGAAGGTTAGAACTGAAAACTTAAAACAGTAAAAGGCAGCGGTTTTGAGGGTAATCGCCGTATTAAATCAGAAAGGCGGAGTGGGTAAGACCACAACGGTGGTCAATACAGCCGCCGCACTTGCCGCTATGGGGCTAAAAGTCGCGGCTATCGACCTTGACCCGCAGGCGCACCTGACTATACACCTCGGTCTCGAACCCGAAAGAATTGAGTCCGGCTCATACAGGCTGCTGATACAGTCAGCTAAATTTGAAGAAGAAGTTATGCTCGTACGCCCCAATCTCTGGCTGCTCCCTGCCAATATCAATCTGGTCGGAGCTGAGAGTGAGCTGGTGAGCGTGGTCGGCAGGGAAACCATACTGAGGCAGGCAATCCACGCAGCACAGGAAAAATTTGACTATTGTTTTATTGACTGTCCGCCTTCGCTCGGCCTGCTGACCCTAAACGCCCTTGCGGCAGCCGAGGAAATCCTGATACCCCAGCAGCCGCACTTTCTGGCCCTGCAGGGATTGGGAAAACTGCTGCAGACGGTCGAACTTGTCAACAAGAGAATCAATCCGAAATTGCAGGTTAAGTGGATTTTATTGTGTATGTTCGATAGCCGTGCATCGCTGCCGAGTGAGGTCAGGGCTGACATCCGGGAGTTTCTCGATAGCGCCCGCGGAACCGATTGCCCCTGGTCGCAGGCTCAGGTTTTACCCGTTTACATCAGAAGAAATATCAAGTTGGCCGAGGCCCCCAGCTACGGCAAAACAATCTTCGAATACGAACCGAATTGCCACGGCGCAGAAGACTATCGCAAAGTGGCTGAGTTAATAGCCGGCCAAATACATTCGGAATCAGCCACCAACACAATCTCCGGCGCAAATGAAAATCAGCACACGCTGCCCCTCGAAATTAAAGAAATTTCTCCGATTGGTTCGGAGACGGAGTCCGAGATTACACAAACATCGGTTAGCGAACCTGATTCTGAACATCAGTTGTAACAAGTTTGAAATCAAGTCTATTGCATTTTTTATTTAGGTATTCTCGCGTCTTTCGTGTGTTCGCTGGAACCGTTCAATGAAAAAAAGAGCTTATCTTGATATCGAGACAACGGGCTTAAGCAGAGATTACTGCGATATCACCGTTATAGGTATCGGCCGCGAATACGGTGCAAGAGTCAAGGTTGTCCAGATAATAGAGCCCAACATTTCTGCGTCTAAACTGATGCGGCTCCTGGATGAGGTTGATGAGATTTACACCTATAACGGCAGCCGGTTTGATATCCCCTTTATTCGCGACAAGCTCGGCATAGACCTTAAAAATGAATTGGTTCACACCGACCTGATGTACACCTGCTGGAAACACAATCTCAAGGGCGGCCTGAAGGCCGTTGAGCGAAGCCTCGGGATAAAAAGAAAGCTTACCGGTATCAATGGCTGTATGGCTGTCAAACTCTGGTGGCAGTATTACAACGACAAAGATCGCCACGCACTCAAGACCCTGCTGGAATACAACGAAGAAGACGTCGTCAATCTGCAAACGCTCAGGCGGAAACTACACATACTGTGAGGGTATCCAAAAAAGGCCCGGCAACATTTCGCTAAGTCAATTGGCGGGGATTTTGCAGCAGTTCTTTGATAAGGCTCAGGAACTGGGCGGCGTAGTCGCCGTTTATAACCCTGTGGTCAACAGCTACCGACAAATTCACCATTTTTCGCGCTGTGGGTTTGCCGTCTATGGGAACAGCCTCTCTGATTACATTGCCAACCGCTAAGATGGTGCTGGCTGACGGCGGTACAATCGCCAAAAAAGAATCGATACCATATGGGCCGAGATTGCTTAATGCTATCGTCTGGCCTTGTATGTCCTTTGATGCCAATGTGTTACTGAGGGCCTTTTCGCTGAGCGTTTTTTCCAAACGGGCAATCTCGGCGAGGGTTTTTTCGTCGGCGCGCTTAACTACCGGTACGACAAGGCCTTGCGGGGCAGTGACGGCAAAGCCGACATTTATGAAACCGGGTATTTCGATATTATCGCCATCGCTGGTAAGTCTTGCGAGCATAAGGGGATAGCTCTTTACAGCAATCGCCAGAGCACGGACGTAAAACGCACTTGTTGTTATCTTAAAGCCCAATGATTTCCTTAGCTTCGGACGAAGCGACATCAGCTCAGTTACGTCGGCCTTTAACTCAAGGTAGAAACAGGGCTTAGTGCGCTTGGATTCCAACATCCTTCGGCCGACGAGCCTCTGGATTCTCGTAAGCGGGATTGACAACTGCTCAGACATAACGGGATATTTACTGTAAAATTGGGAATTTCTCAAGGTTTTCTTTTCTCGTATACTACTCCGCGAAGATAGGTAATCTTCGCTACGAAGTTCGCATCAAATGCGCAAGTTGGTCAGAAAAATTGTAAAAAATTGGTAAAAATTTGCAAAAATTCGTAAAAATTTCAAAAAATTTGCAAAAATTGCGCTGTTTTGAGGCTGTTTTGAGCCATTGCGCGCTGGGTACTTGCGCATTTGATGCTATTCGGACAAGTGGCGTCCGGAACCCTTTTGGCGATGTTCGGGACAAGCTCCTTCGACT
>Ga0315544_1003287_pt1 | contig 10800 bp, 16 predicted proteins | sample SalMarSW160130MG_2_FD_202543 | JGI IMG/M metagenome (GOLD analysis project Ga0315544, IMG submission 202543) | Salt marsh sediment microbial communities from the Plum Island Ecosystem LTER, Massachusetts, United States - Salt Marsh Sediment SW1601-130 ... | reverse complement strand
GTTCCGGCGGAGGTCGGCGTGGAAGATAAAAAGAGAGGAACGTGCAGCAGATTCTCTAACCGCCGGAGGTTCGAGGAAGGACATTGATGAACGGAGGAAAGTGAATGAAAATATTAGTCTGTGGTAAAGGGGGCTGTGGAAAAAGCACGGTTGTGGCCCTTTTAGCCAAAGAGATGGCGCTAAGAAAAAACAAGATATTGGTGATTGACAGCGATGAGTCGAACATCGGTCTTCATAGCCGTTTAGGAATGGAAAAACCTGAAGATTTCATGAATTACTTTGGGGGTAAAAAACTTCTATTTGAAAAAACTAAGGAGATGAGAAATAAATGGAGATTAGATGACTTGCCCGGGGATTATTTAGCTGAGAAAGGGAATATCCAACTCCTATCAATGGGCAAAATATACGAATTCGGTGAAGGATGCGCCTGCCCAATCAATGCTCTTTCCTCAAAGTTTTTGGAAATCGTCGATTTAGGGAACGAAGAATTCTTGATTGCAGATACCGACGCTGGAATAGAGCACTTTGGAAGAGGAGTGGAAAAGGGAACAGATATTCTTTTTGTCGTCATCGATCCATCTCGAGAATCAATTCTCTTAGCCGAGAAGATATCTGAATTGGGCCGGCAAGTTGATAAGCCTGTCTACTACATATTGAATCGGATTGCTGACCAAGAAACGAAAGAGTTCCTCTTGAATTCAATAGATAGAGAGAAGGTGATAGCTATTATTCCGGAAAATAAAGAGATATTTACCTCTGGTTTAGCTGGCAATGAATTCAATATGGATGTGGACGGTATCAAGAAAATTGCCGATATGCTGGAATCTATAAAGGAGGCAAGAGTCAAAGCAACAAAATAAATTGAGGTTAAGCATATGCCCAGACAATATACTGAGTGAGGTTAAGATGGATTCTGCTCAACGAGACCCCAGAGAAATGACCGACGAGGAAGCAATGAAATGGATGCAGGAATTAGTTAACAAGTTAGTGAAAAAGACCGGCTCTGCAGGCGGTGCATGTTCTCTTGAGGCCATAAAGAATCCCGTTCGAAGAAGTATTCTGAATGCCCTAGAGGAAAGAGCTCTGGCAATAAATGAAATTTCTGAGAGACTGCAGGTTACGGGACCTGCATTGAGATTCCATCTTAATTTCCTTAAAAGTTCGTATCTTATACGCATAGAAGATGATAAGGTTGATCTAACGCCGGGAGGTGTTTCTGTTGTGAGAAGCAACAAGCGGACCCGAGGTATTTAAGGATGGAAATAGAGCTTTTTCTTTATGATTCACCTGGCTTCAAGAATTTTCTAAAAGATAATCCTCATGAACGAGGAGAGGTAAAATTCTTGGAATCAATTGTCAAAGAAAGCATGAACATCATCGATATTGGCGCGAATGTGGGCATCACGACCGTGACCATAGCAAGGAAAATAGGAAGGAGAGGCAAACTTCACTCGTTTGAACCGGTGCCTGAGTATTTTGACATCCTGAAGGAAAATATATCTTCCAACGGATTAGAAAATGCAAAAGTCTATGAACTAGCAGTGACTGACCAAGTCGGGAGAGCCCCTTTTTACCAAAAGGAGCTTTCCAGTGGGATCGTTTTTGAAGAGGGAGCTAAAAAGTTTGAAGTCTCCACTACAAGCATAGATAGATTCTTAAATGGAGAGAAGATAGAAAGAATAGATTTGATTAATATGGACTGCGAAGGGAGCGAGCTATTGGTCCTCAAGGGAGCTAAGGAAACCTTGCGAAAAAATGAAGTCAAGATATTTTGTGAGATCCACCATGATTTCTTGAAGCAACTAGGTCAGTCGGTTGAGGAACTTGTACAATATCTTCAAGGATTGGAATTTCAGGTGCGAAGCGTCTCCTTGGATGACTTGAAGACAGGGAATAATTTTGAAAACTGTGAATATATCTATGCCACAAACTGAATGAAGAGAGAGACTATGCCCACTTATGATTACAAATGCGAAGAATGTGGAAACGTGTTTGAAGTTTTGCTTCATTTCTCAGAGCTGGATCAACAAGTTGTCTGCCACAACTGTGGTAGCGAAAAAACAGAGAGGGTTTTCTCTATTCCTTATATTGAAGGTGAAACCGTGGCAGGCTCTGGCTACGGAAAAACTGAATTTCCTCCAATCAATCCAGAACAAAGCAAGGGGATGGGTAGAGGAATGGGCAGAGGCTTAGGTAAAGGGCCAAGAGAGTGAAAAGGCCGTGGAGGGGCATGGAGAATATAGTGAGGTTTGACTTAAGACAGAACTCGCTTGGAAATCCGAAATGACGGAGGAACCATTATGGAAATTTCTGAATGGAAAGCAGAGATTGAAAAAGAAAGAGAGGTAAAAGATAGATTCTTCAGGAGTAGATATCCAGGCTCCCCGATTCCTTTTGAAGACCGGGCTAAATTTGAAGGACTTGATTATTTCCCTCCCGACCCCGCTTATAGATTTGAACTCGAACTTCGTGAGCATGCAGACAAGCGAGTCGTAAGGATTGTCTATACTAAGGGTCAAGAACGAGATTTTCTTCGGTGGGGCGAGTTTCAGTTGAAGGTCAGCGGCCAGGAGCAAACAATTCAAGTTTACAAGAGCGATCCCGCGAAAGAAAGGCTGTTTGCTCTTTTCCGTGACGCAACTTCTGGCAAGGAAACTTATGGTGCAGGTCGATATCTCGATCTTGAACCTGATAGAGATCAGGCCGCTGACGGGAAATGGATTGTCGACTTTAATAAAGCGTACAATCCCTGGTGCGTGTATAGCGAAAATTATACCTGCCCTTTGGTACCCTCGGAGAACTGGCTTGAAGTATCGATATATGCGGGTGAGAAAAATTACCCTTTAAAGGAGAAATAAACGAAGCGACCACACCCCAGTCGAGGCAAGTCGTCTTATCATGGTCCATCCTATTTCAGGTAGCACGATAAGTTGAAAACCTATGAGAAAGTTATGTCAATTACCAATTGAATTACACGAAGGAAGTCAAAGAACCGCTAAAAAAACTGAAACAAAGGAGGAAGTATGAAAGTCTGTATTATCGGCGCCGGGGATGCAGGTGCAATAGCAGCGCTACAAACCCGCCGTCTGAGTCGCGAGGCGCAAATCGATGTCTTTAATAAAAGAGCGGAACTCGGATGTAACCCGTGTGAAATTCCTTTGGTCCTAGGCGGGACTGTCAGCAAATGGGAGGATCTATATCGTGGCTACCGCATTACACCATTCTATGAAAAGAGAAATATAAGACTCCACTTAGACACTGAAGTCACTGATATCCTAACGGATAAGAAAGAAATCGTCGCTAATGGGGAGAGATATGACTATGATAAAGCAATCTTAGCCTTGGGCACTAACCCAGTCAGCCCTTCCTTTCCTGGGCTGGATGGCAAAAACGAGTTTGCCCTGAGCACAGATATAGCGGATGCCAGGACTTTAGGGGATGCCATCCCAAAAGGTAACAGCGCGGCTATTGTCGGGGGAGGGTTTATTGGACTTGAGATAGCTGATGTTCTAAAAGCAAGGGGGTATAGTAAGGTTTACCTGTTGGTCAGGCGGAATATAATGCGTGCCCATCTGGACGAAGACATAGCCGAGAAGCTAAAGCAGGTTCTTGTGGAAAAGGGTGTAGAGTTAATTATGCCTGCCAAGATTGAGAGAATAAGCAGCAAAAACGGAAAGAAGTATGTGATTCTTCCTGATCGAGAGCTAGAGGCAGATTTTGTCTTTTTTGGCACTGGGGCAGAACCCAATGTGATGTTAGCCCAAAAGGCGGGCCTTGAGATAGGAAAAACAGGAGCTATAGCTGTAAACCCGGATCTCCAAACAAGCGATCCCGATATTTATGCCATTGGCGATTGTATGGAGAATTGGGACATGATTATAGATTCCAAGCGGCGTCATCAATTAGCTACAAATGCGATTCGAACGGGATACATAGCAGGGAGAAACGCAATGCTTGGCAATAGAATTTCTTATTGGGGCACAGTCATGCCTTTCGTAACCAAGATTTTCGATTACCAGGTGGGGGCTGTAGGTTTTACTGAAAGAGAGGCTCGAGAGAAAGGGATAAAAACAATATCCACCAGTGTTAACGCCCCTTATCTGAGAGAGCCGAGAGGGGGCAAGCCAGCCTGGTATAAGCTTATCGCTGAGACCAAAACCCAGACGTTGATAGGGGCCCAGTTGATCTCCGAGGAGATAGTATCGGGAACAATTGACAAGCTCGCCGTTGCCATAGCGAATAGAATGCCGCTTATCAAACTGGTTCAGATTGATAGCTGTTACTCACCCCACGTTCAGGAAGACCAGATAGCCGTTCCGATACAACGTTTGATAGATGCGCTTGGCTAACATAGAAATACCTGGATAGGCTATTTGAAGACGAGTGCCGGCATTGTTAGGGAAGAAGACGTCACTGAACTCCTGAGCCATTTGGCATTCTCTTTCATCCATTGCCGGATGCAGAATAGCTCCACGTAGCTAAAGATTGGGGCGACGTCGCAATGTCTCCGCCAAATCAAGCGGCAGAACTTCGGGTTTTGGCGCTTCGTATACAGTAATTACATTGCTAAGATTATTGAACTTGTCTCGTATACTAGCTATATTTTCACGTGGCAGGGGTTTCGCTTTGGACGGCCGCAAGGGCGTATCTATTTGCACCTCGTCAGGTGAAATCTGACGAGCCACTGCTGCTATCTCCGAGGCATAATCCTTGTTAGCTTCAATGAACATTACCTGCAAGGCTAATTTGCCCCCATATTTGTCCCTAAAAAGCCTGATGCCATCTTTTATCTGATCAAAGTGTAAACCGGGAGCTGGACTATTGACCATGGTGAATAGCTCCTCATTCGGCACATCCAGCTTAGCTACTACCGTATCAGCATGTGCAAGTTGCTGCCTTACATCTTCTCGAAACATGAGCGAAGAATTGGTAAGCACAGCTATAGGTAAATCCAGGATTGACCTTGCAAGATCAATCGCCTCGCCAAGATTACTGGCCAGTGTAGGCTCACCCATCCCAGAGAAAGTGGCATAGTCAGCCTTTATCTGACTGAGCAATTCGATTTCACTGGTTAGTTGTTTGATGCTGATGAACTCCCTTGGTGCAATTATATATTGGTCAGTTTTACCTAACTGGCAATAGACACAGTTAAAGGAGCAGACCTTCCTGGAAGTGTTTAAGAGGTCTATACCCAATGACCTGCCCAGTCGCCACGATGGAACTGGACCATAAATGATTGACATAGGTCGCGCCTTGAAAAACGAATTGTCTTTATCTCTTGTAAGCTCTCTTCCAGGGTTCGTTCTTGGAAGCTAGATGGTCCCTGATTGCCTCTTTAAGCGTATTAGTTGCCAGAAGAGCACAGTGGAGACTTTCTTCAGGAAGTCCGCCTAAAGTGTCCAGTACGTCCTGCTGGGTAATCTTCTGAGCCTCCAAAACGCTCCTCCCCTTGGCTAACTCGGTGACCATGCTCCCTGAGGCAATGCTGGGCCCACAGCCATCCGTCCAGAAAGAGACGTTCAGCACTCTGCCATCTCTTACCCTGAGCCGTATCTCCATGGTATCCCCACAGGGACCAGTTGTTCTGGCAGATCCGTCGGGGGCGGGAATTGCCGCCAGATTTCTGGGATTGAGAAAATGGTCAATTGTCTTCTCCGAGTAGGTTTTTCTCATGTCTTCCATGACGGATTGCTCCAGTTCTCTGAACGAGTCATCAAATTCTTGTGCCATTTTCTCTACTCCTCTAGAAGACTTGATGGGCCAGACCAATGTCCCTGACTGCGTATGCTTAACTTCAGGTCTTCTTGTTTAAAGCTGCGACGACATTGGCGAAAAGTTCAGACATAGCATCCGAACTATACTTCTCAATTTCTCCTTCATCACACAACCTAGCTAACTCCGGGTCGATAGGCAGTCTCCCCAAAAGAGGAGCTCCGGAAGCCTTAGCCATTTCCTCCCCCTTGCTCCTACCAAAGACTTCCAGTTTCTTACCTGTATCAGGCAATACAAGATAGCTCATGTTCTCCACCACTCCCAGAACTCGGACATTCATCTTTTGTGCCATCCTCACTGCCTTCTTGACTATCATCTCAGTCAACTCCTGGGGGGTAAAAACATCAATTACCCCTGAGATGGGTATTGCCTGCAGCACCGTCAATGGGGCATCTCCAGTGCCCGGTGGCAGGTCTATTATGAGATAGTCCAGCTTACCCCAAAGAACTTCCTCCCAGAACTGCGTGATAGCTTTAGACATGAGGGGACCTCTCCAGATAACCGCTTCATCCTCACTAGGTAAAAGCAGGTTCATGGACATAATTTCGATTCCAGACTTCGATAATACAGGCAAAATACCTGTCTCGCTACCGCTCGGGCGAGCATCTAAACCGAACATCTTAGGGATACTGGGCCCAGTGATATCGGCGTCGAGGATACCCACGTTCATTCCTTCCCGAGCAAGAGAGGTGGCTAATAAACCAGCTACCAGAGATTTGCCGACTCCTCCTTTACCACTCATGACCGCTATTATCTTCTCGATCTGATTAAGTTCTTTGGGCTTAGCTTCGACAAGGTCAACAGTTACTTCCTTCACACCGGAAAGCTTGTTGACTGCTGCCGCTGCTTGGTCCTGCAGTAGTCTATGGTGTTGGTCAGGGATAGCAGTCGAAGCCAAACTCACTTTTGCCTTGCCTTCGTTAACTTCTGCGCTTCGAACCAGATTCATCTGTACCAAGCTACGCATAATCCCGGGGACAAGCACTTCATTCAGTGCTTCTTCTAATCTTGCATCGATTTGATTCACCAAATCACCTCCTGATCGTAATTTGTTTAGATTCACGGCGGCTTATTTGCCGTAAGAATCCCCCTTTCCTTCTGCTTTCCCTACCTATTTCATTTCCTCAATAAAGAATATATTTCCTCTACCTGCCTCTTCGTCTGCTCAGGGGTACCATCATTATTAATAACAAAATCGGCAGACTTAATCTTTTCCCCAAGGGGAAGCTGTGATTTCATCCTATTTCGGGCATCCTTTTCACTCATCTCTTTTTCTTCTAGTCGTCTCAGTTGGGTTTGTTCGCTGGCGGAGACAACAATTATCTTATCCACAGATATAGGGTGAGTAAGCTCAAATAGTAACGGAATGTCCTTGATAATTAGGGCATCGGGGTCATCGTTTTTTATCTCATTTGTAATTCTCTCGTCTTCTTCAAAGACCTTGGGATGAATTATCTGATTTAGCTTTGCCAGCTTTTCCTGATCGGAAAATGCTATGTCGGCCAATTTCTGGCGATTGATGGCAAGGTTATCATTCAAAATTCCTTTCCCAAAATACTCCGCTATTTCTTTCCAGGCCCTTGACTGAGGACGGGTTGCTTTTCGAGCCAGCTCATCCCAATCGATTACATAGGCCCCCAGATCTTTAAATAAATTGGCTACCGTGCTTTTGCCTGTGCCTACGTTTCCTGTCAGGCCAACAATAATCATTTAGTCTCTATTTTTCCTTAATCACAGGGGCTGAATCGGTGCTGCTGCAAGTTACTTTTGACTTGGTTCTGTTTTTCTTTTGGCCCTAATGGTCACATAGATTATCGCCTGTTGCTAACCCGCCTTTTATGTAATCTAGAACTGCTTTCTCGGGGTCATCACCGAGCACACCAACAACGACTTCAATGCGATTCTCGTTGAAAAGACCCCGGGCTCGGGAACCCATGCCACTAGCTATGACAACAGAAGCCCCTTGTTCGGCCAGCCATGCGGGAAGAAATCCAGGTTCATGTCCCGGTGATGGTATGACTTCCCTTTTTATAATCGCCTTAGTCGCCTCATCAACATCGAATAAGGCGAAATGGCTGCAATGGCCAAAGTGAGCAGCTACTTTGGCATCTGTCACGGGTACTGCGACTCTCATTTGTTATCCCTCCTGCAAGTGTTGTCCGAAGAGCAAGGAGGCGTCTGGCAACGCTCTGCTCTGCCGCAACAAGTCGTGCCGGGTGTAGAGACACCAGTCTTCAGAGTATACGAGGCGGAGAGAAGTTTGTCCAGCTTGTCACTGCCACATACTGAACATTGGACATTTTGGCCCTCCAGGCTGCGGAGAAATATCTCTGAAATCTCCCCACACTGTAGGCATCTGTATTCATAAATTGGCATCTCTACCTCCTATTCTCTAGTTTGGCTGAAATAATTTGCCACAGCTCTTCTATCTGCTGAGCTACCCTGTTGTGGGAGTATTCTACTACCGGCAAACCCTGGACAATTGCCTCGGTCATTATGTTATCAAAAGAAATCCTGGCTGGTACCTCTATCCCCTCCTTGCCACAATAGCTTTCGATTCGATTGGTATTATCTTCGTTAAGGTCAAATTTATTTACGCAGACCAAAACAGGGATGCCGAAGTGGCGGCAAACGCCGATGACACGCTCAAGGTCATGAATCCCTGATAGCGTGGGCTCGGTCACCAACAATGCCAGACTGGCACCCGATAGCGAGGAGATGACTGGACAGCCTATGCCTGGAGGCCCATCGGTGATGATGTAGTCTAAATTTTCTCTCTCGGCGATGAGCTTGGCGTTCTGCCGCACTAGCGCCACCAACTTTCCTGAGTTTTCCTCGGCAATACCCAACCTGGCGTGGCATAAATAACCGTATTTTGTTTCCGAGATAAACGAATGCCCAGCCATGCTGTCCTTCATAGCGATGGCCTCAACAGGGCAAACCTGGTGGCAGAAGCCGCACCCTTCACAGGAGAAGGGGTCGACTTCAAAATCCTTAATGGCTCCAAAGCGGCATAGTTCCTGGCATAAGCCACATTCCGTGCACTTCTCTTCATCTATGAAGGCGATTTGCCCGCTCCAGAATTCCTTTTCCTCTTTAACCTTTGGGTTAAGGAGGAGATGAAGGTCAGCGGCATCTACATCACAGTCGGCTAATACCTTACTTTGGGCCAGGGACGCAAAGGACGCCACGATGGACGTCTTCCCTGTTCCTCCCTTACCACTAAGAACCACGATTTCTTTCATTTACTCCTGACTTTCTGGCTTGCGTCGGGCATAGACCCGGTATATCCTTTTGAGGTGTGTTTCGCCATCCATGGCAACCTCTTGCCAGTCCATCATTTTGCTGCCCACCCAGCAGCAATTATATCTTTGATGTCCTGAAAAAGTCTGAGAAACTCCTCACGCCACCGAGGCACCCCTTCTATTAAGGGAATCCCTTGGGAATAGAGCATGCCGATATTTCTATCCAGGGGGATTCTCAGTAAAATTGGTATTTTTTCCCGATGGCAGTATTGCTCAACCTCCTGATTTCCTACTCCAACACGGTTAATTACCACCCCGCAGGGGATGCCCAACTTCTTCACTACTTCCACCGCTAGCGCAAGGTCATTTAGCCCAAAAGGAGTAGGCTCGGTCACGAGGAGGCAAAAATCGCTCCCTTTTACCGCCTCTACTACAGGGCAAGAAGTTCCCGGAGGAACATCAATGATTACTATATTTGCAGGGTCAATATATTTCTTTACCTCTCTGATTACGGGTGGGGCCATCGCTTCGCCAACGTTAATCTTCCCTTGAATTAATTCCAAATTCCCTGAATCACCTCTTTCAACTACCCCCATCTCTCTTCCTTCCTCACTAATAGCAGACTCAGGGCACAGGTAAGAACATGCCCCACAACCATGGCATAGTTCGGGGAACACAAGAACTTTTTCCTTAACCACCGCAATAGCGTTATAGGCGCAGACTTCACCGCATTTACCACAATAAGTACATTTTGCCTCGTCCACCTTGGGAATAGGAATATATACAAGTTGGCTTTTGTTTATAGCTACATGCACAAGAATATTAGCATTTGGCTCCTCTACATCACAGTCCAACAGTTGAAGCTTATAGTCATCGCTCAGGGAAAGAGCCAAACTGGTAGCCACCAGCGTCTTTCCTGTGCCACCTTTACCACTGGCAACGGAGATTATCATTCTATTCCCGAATCATCTTGGCCCCACACTTGGGGCAACTCAGGTCATAACAAGGAACGCCTGCCTGGTGAGGAATCCTTGCCCCGCAGCTAGGACACACACAATCACCGCTGGGGCCTGCCCCGGGGCGGTTTCCACCCATTCTGCCTCTACCTCCGCCGCGTCCTAATCCTCTGCCTGTTCCTGGACCTTGCCCATAAGGGCCTGTGCCATCTCCTCTAGGCATAATTCACCTCCGTTGAAAGAATTGGTTTTGCTTTACCCCATCGGCGGCAGCCCACAGACTCCAGAACTACAAGTTGGGCAACTCACCTCTGATGGTTCGGTTCCGCTTGAGCCGCGGCTAAAAAATGAGGAAAAGAGTCTTTTAGGTTTGCCAGCACGGCATTTAGGACAACTCAAACTAGAACCATCTTCACCAATAGCTTGGCGAACTTCAAATTTCTGCCCACAGTGCGCACACTGATATTCATAGATTGGCATAGCTTATCTCCTTTTCTCCAGCTCCTCAAGACGGCGCTGGATTTCATTTAGCTGTTGCCCCAGCATCTGAGCTTGAGATTTGAGCATCTCTATCTCTTGCTCCGGGCTCATCGCTTGAGGCGCTGCTTGAGGCATTATTCCTGGCCCCATTCCCATGCCCATTCCTCTGCCCATGCCACGACCCATGCCCATACCTCTACCCATTCCCATGCCGGGAGTAGCTCCCATTCCATAATGGGCTGCTACACTAGGTTGAGCGCTTGATTGAAACTTCCCTGTCTTATAGGCTTCAACAGCATCTCTTATTCTGCCGGCAACACCGGTGATTACTTGAATCCCCGCTGCTG
>Ga0315544_1003280_pt1 | contig 10816 bp, 9 predicted proteins | sample SalMarSW160130MG_2_FD_202543 | JGI IMG/M metagenome (GOLD analysis project Ga0315544, IMG submission 202543) | Salt marsh sediment microbial communities from the Plum Island Ecosystem LTER, Massachusetts, United States - Salt Marsh Sediment SW1601-130 ... | reverse complement strand
GTCAGCATTTTGGAGAAAATTAAGGAGGAAGGAAAGACCGTTATCGTAGCGACGCATGACGAAAAACTGTTGAAACTTGCAAGCCGTTCTTTGTTTCTGAAGGACGGGAGGCTCACAGATAGATGAGTGAGATCTCCTTTCCAATCAAAGATTTGACAAGAAGAAAAACTCAGACAACATTAACTATTCTCGGTTTAACAATATCTACAGCTGCAACACTTTTTCTCATTATCTTCGGAAGCAACTTAGGCTTTGAAATCAGCTTCCTCGCCAGAGGGGGACGATTAACCAGCGGATTCTCTAACATATTCTTTCAATTTATTCTCATTGTCAGCATTCTAAACATTCTAACAGGACCAATCATAACCTCCTTTCTAGTCCATCTGACAATGTCTGGACGGATGCGAGACATCGGAGTGATGAAAGCATCCGGCTGCTTAAGCGGCTCCATTTTTGCCTATTTTGTCACAGAACTCTCTTTGCTTGTCTTCTTCAGCTCATTAACCGGAATAATTTTTGGGGTTGCAGCCTATTATATTTCTACAAGTTTTTTGAACGTTTCAGGCTTCTCTATTTCGCAAACTCTTAACCTAGGAACAATTATGGTCATCTGCATTGTTCTCATCATCTTTTCTCACATCTTCGGAGCTTTACCCATACGTAGAGCAGCCAAAGCGAAGCCGACAGAAGCCATGTCCCCCATTTACAAGCTCGGAACAACCGCAAGTCTAGGAAAGAAAATTCCCTCAAAACTTGGTTTGACTTTCAAGGTCGCTTTCCGAAATTTGCTTCGCAGGAAATCTGTGACTAGTCAAGCGGTAATCTGTCTCACTGTGGTTTTAACTTTGACTACGGTAACGATTGCTGGAGGAATGATTGCCAACCAGACTACCACAAGCTATGTTGAACGAGCCATCGGTAGAAACATTGTTCTTGTAGGTCATCCAACTCTGACGGATCGTTATGTTAATCTTCTTTCCCGGTTTTTTGAGGAGAAAGAAATGGAGCAAATTGATTATCTCAATTCACAGTTCATTATTTCGGAATCTTTGGTAAGCAAATTGGGTGATATACAGGGGGTTCATGAAGTTGATCCTCGTTTAGTATTGGAGAATTCTGTCCGAGAAGTTCCTGGAATTATTCTTGATCCCGTTGACCAAACTACTGCTGTAATCATAGGCGACAGTCGATCTGATGAAGCGTTAATTTTGGGTGTAGACCCTAAAAAGGTTGTTAATGATTGGCTGATTTTTGGGAGAAAACTTGGGGAAAATGATCAAGAGTCCACAGTGATTGGTGATTCGTTGGCTGTGAACATGTTTAGTGACGCTCAAAATCAATCAATCAAGGTTTTTGATGAAAGTTTACTGCCCTATGACATAGTTGGGGTGTGCGTGGACCCCCTGAACAACGGAAAAGTTGTGTACATGCCCCTAGAAACTTTGTCCAAAGACCTTGGTCAACACGGATACAATCTTCTCTTTCTCCAGATTGATGCCTCAGAAAAATCGCAAGTTCTCGCCCAAATAGAAAACGAGGTTTCAGGAGAAAATTTGAATGTTGTAGAACTTGACATGATTCTGGATAAGCATGTGAAGTTTCTGAATAACATCTGGTCTTTGGTTATGTTTCTGCCTTTCTTCTCTTTGGCAACAGCTGCAATCTCTCTTCTCAGCTATCTGATGCTCTCTATTTCAGGTCAGCAGCATGAATTTGGCATCATGAGAGCCTTGGGCGCCAAACCAAGAAGTATAATGAAAATCGTTTTTTCTCAGGCTTTGATAATCATTTTAGTCAGTGGAGCAATCGGAATTTCTGTTGGCTTATTCATTACCTTCAGGTTTTTAATTCCTGATCCAGTTATCTCCCAATCTACTCTCATTTCTGTGTCAGCATGGCTACTTGTTATCTTAGGGCTTCTCTGTGCGTCTAGCTTGTATCCAGCCCTGAAAGCCGTAAAGAAAACGGTTGTTGACGCTATTTCCGCAGTCTAGTTGAATATAAGCAAAGAATGCATCCGCTTTATTGACTGCTGCTGAGGTAATCGGGTAGCTTAGGTCCTAAAGTCGCTCGGAAATGCGTTAATTCGGTTATGTGCCCTTGGAACTCGTCCAAGAAGTTTTGAAGTTGCAGAATGGGAACAACAGGCACTCTTTTGTAGAATTTTACAGGACCAGGAAACAAATAGATGATCACTGGAAAAAGAATTGCTTGCTTCCACCCGTCCAAACTGATCTTTTTATGTAGAGAAAATAGAGCCTTTGCCAAGACCTTTGTCCTCTGAGCCTGTAATTCAACAATCTTTCTTATTGCTGAATTTCCCCAACCACGCCGCCAACGTTTGCAATCTACGCAAACAACAATTGGTTCACTATACGCGAGGACATCGATCTCCCATCTTCTTCCTGATGCTTTAAAGCGAAAACGGCGTTTAACAGCGAAGTTGTTGGTTTCAAAGGCTGCAGCTGCGAAATTTTCAAACTCTATCCATTCAAGAACGTTGCATACTCTTTCAATGTCCGTTCCATGGTTGATGGCGTGAATGGCAAGTTTGACGCGTTGGTTCGAAGATACTTCGATTTTTCCGTTTTCACATTCGATGAGTCCGATTTCACGAAGCCCTTTCAGAAAGTCGTTGGTAACGTGGACAGGAACGTTGGCGTCCATGGCAACAGCTTCTTCAGCAGCGGCACCACTGTTTGTTAGTTTCAGTATGGAGATTAGGACATCCGTTTTGTTGGTCATTTGTTTCTTATTCCAAAAAATGTTTCAGATAAACAAATCTTTTTCTCGAGGGCGTATCAACTTGGTTGCTTTCGCCTTTTCAGATTTCAGATAGGGATATCCTCGGATTATGGCTACGGGAATTCCTTCGTTTGTTTGCCCGATAACCAGTTCAGCGGCTGATGCCAGTTCATCGGCGATGGCGGTTCTCTTAACTTTAATTTTGTAACCGAAAAGGTCTTTTTCGCCTCTTCGATCTCGTAGTGGTTCGAATCCGGCGATGCCCAAGGCTATGTTGATTTCACCCTGACGTAGAGGGCGCCCGTGAGTGTCCGAGACGATGACAGCAACATCCTTCCCAGTTATTTGCATTATCTTTTGTCTTATAATTCGGGCTGACTGATCAGCATCTTCAGGCAAAAGTGCCACGTTATTATCTCCAGGAACGTTGGAACGATCAATTCCCGAGTTGGCACATATCACTCCCTGTTTAGTTTCAGTGATGAGCTTCCCATTGCTCATTCGTACGATGGTTCTGGATTCTTGGAGAATAACCTCTACGAGTCTAGGGTCTTTGTCGGTTCTCTTGGCAACTGATTTGGCGAACTCTGAAGGCGTTACCGTTTCGAGGTTTACAACGTTTCCCTCAGCTCTAGAAACTACAACGTGAGTGATTATGATGACATCGCCGTTTTGGACAGGAGTTCCCTGCTTTTCAGCAGCTTGGCAAATCAATGAAGCAAGGTTGTCACCTTTATTCACGATAGGCAAGCCAGTTACTGGGAATGTCTCGATTTTATTCAACGATATCACCTCTTTTATTGGAGTCAACATTGACTGTTTAATATTCTTCGCCTCTTGGCGCACGGCTCCATGGCAGATAAATGCTTATTATGTAACTATACAACTGTGTTTTTTACATTTTTAACATGAAAAATCTTAGAAAAGAGATGTTAATGGTTGAGGGGTAGTTCCACATATCGACAAAAAAGTTAAAAATTGGCAGTTATTTTCTCGTTAAAACACATTTTTATGTTAAGACCCGACATTAGAACCGATGTCAAATATAAGTAACCAGTTATTTCAGAAGGGAATCAGCTTTTTTCAGATCCTGAGGCGTATTGACGTTAAAAAAGGTCAAAAGGTCAGGTTCCAGTTGCTCCAGAACCATCGTTGAAACATAGCGTACTCCCCTCAGATTATCAATCATGGATCGCATGTTCATGTTTCCCTGCCTTAACGCCGTCTTTGCCGCGGTTATGGCGGATTTTGTGTGGTAAACTGCTTGAAGAGGCTCGATGTATCCACTCGGCCATCTGGGAATAGCGGCACTTCTATTGGTGCACATGTCTAGCAGAAACTGAACTATCTGAATTGAAACTAAAGGAGTATCACATGGCAGAAGCAGTGAATATTCACCCTTAGCACTTTCGAATCCTGTTATGGCTCCAACAAGAGGGCTCTGAGACTCGTCTTTGTCAATAACCAGATTTGCTTTCTTTGCTAAAATGGGTTCAAATTTGTTTTTCTGATCTTTAGAGCTGACTACTACTAGAACCTCATCAACTACTTTAGATACTCTGTCAATCACATGAAGGACAAGAGGCTTACCCGCCAAAACAACTAATCCCTTGTCTCTGCCAAACCTTCTGGAGAAGCCACCCGCAAGAATTACCGCTGATTTCTGCAACATAATCGAGGTCAAACAGTAAGAGTTTAGCCTATTAGCCTTTTCTTCACTTCAGCAACAACAATGAACTTTCTTTTCTTGCTTGTTTCTGTGTTTCGTCTAACTTCGTTTCCACTACCGTCTTTTTCGGGTCTAAGTTGACAAGAAACAGATGGTTTATACCGTAAAAATGCTAAATTGAACATATATCACGTATAGAATTTAAGCTTTAAAAGTAAATATTGTTTGATTTCGTGCCGTTTCGCACCAATCAACACAAGAAAAAATCAGGTCTACAGAGACGCCTGCTCAAATCGATGGCACTGAAGCAACAAAACAACCAAACGATGTCACCAAAAACATGTTTATCCAAAAAAATTCTGAAAGACAAACAAGTTCTGTTGCTGTTTAGCCCTAAAACTAAACGATAGGCTTCATTTTTGGAAACAGAGGTTCGCTTCGACCAACATGTACGAGGTACACTCTAACATTTGTTGAGTGTTGGACGTTGCAGCGGGTATAAGCCAAACACGGATGGAAGCAGCAACAACTAAAGCAGTCAGGAAAACAGCGTTTCAATCAGGTGTGTTACGTTATCGGTTAGCAACTTAGACCCATATATAAGGTTCGAAAGCAATCGCAAAAATCTGACCCTGATAACCGTTTCAAACAGTGGAAAAAAAGGAATTGGCCAGCTATTGAACATAAAATGTTGTACAGAAGAAAAGAGCTGAATTCTCGTTCATACAGATTGCGTGCGTAGCTAAATCTAGATTTGGTCAGGATTAACGCCCGCCTGCAGAAGAGATGCTGGGTATGGTTTTCAGAAAAAGTACTGTTTTCAACATAGAAGTATTATTAGGCTCCTAATAGAACTCGATATTTTGTGGTTAATTGGAGACTAGAAGGATCATGCTGGTTAGGTTATTAGCACTAAACCGAAAGACTCCGGGGTCTTCTCGAATGGAACAGGTATAGGCATGCCAGCATTCTCCAAAGTCTGCAGAACATTGATCCCAACAGCTTGTGCTGAATAGCGTGCCTCTGTCGGATGATTACATATCTTTTCTTCAAGATTGCACTCGTCGCATATCATACAGGAGCCGGTGGTGAAGCCTAATGCGAGAGTGTAACCCTTATTCATAGCTGCCTTTTCGAGGGCACAAATTTTCTTAACTAATTCTTTCTTGTCAGCTTTCCAAGAAACCCAGAACTCTTGTGTTTTTTCTTTCATTTCCTCTGTTAAGGATGGATCGTTTTCGTCCTTAGAAAGCAATTCGGCGACTTCTGCTGTCGCTTCTGCTTGGCTCTTGATTTTGAGAACGAGCGCATAACTGTATTCACTTAGAATTTTCCGAAACTCGTCAACGCTAGGCGCATAAGGAGGACACATCAATGTTTTTCCGAATTCTTTGCATCCTATTCGGCATTTGAGCACAACTCGATTCTCAACAACTATTTCATCGGCTGGAATCACCTTTGCCTCTGTTGCGCCAAGCTCCAACGCTAAATCCCTTAGAAAATCAAATTTGGTCTTATCTGCTTCAGGTCTCATCAACACTCACTTCTTCACACATATTTCACCGTTAAACCTTACTGGCGCTGAACACTATTCGCTCCGGATATGTGTAAAGGTTCATTCGTTTGCCTCTGACGAAACCGATCAAAGTTACTCCTGTCAGTTGGGCTGCTTCCAAACCAGAACTGATAGCCGCTGCCAAAGAAGCGATTACAGGAATCTTCATGCGTGCTGCTTTCAAAACTATATCTCCGGTGAGTCGACCGCTCAAGGCAAGAAAAAGGTTTCTGAAATCCATGTTTTTTGTTGCTCCGGCACCGATGACTTTATCCACGGTGTTGTGTCGCCCCACATCCTCAGCCAAAGCCACCAATCTTCCATCTGTTGAGTAGAGCGCTGCAACATGAACTCCGCCTGTTGTTCTGAAGTTTTTAGCGATAGTGTTGAGCTGCAGCACCGACTGGGAAACAACCTCTGCGTTTACAGTTGGTGTCATATCCAATTTTGGGAGGCTGTCAATGACTTCGGAGAGGGGGCGATAATCTGGGGAGCCGCAGGCGGAAACCACTAGACGTGCAAAACGTTGTGATGTTGAGATTCGCTGCTCAATATCAATGTCTGGTTTGAGTTTCACTAAGCATTTTCCGTCTTTTTTAAGCACTAAATTGTCTATTTCGTCTGTTGAAGTTAGAAGTCCTTCAGAGAGAAGATGCCCCACAGCCATCTCTTCCAGTTGGTCAGGAGAACAGAGGATTGTTCCGTAGTGTGTTTTGTTAAGAAATATGTGGAGGGCTGTCTCTTCTGCCACAAAATCGGTTCTCTCTTCGATAGTTTGGTCTGAAACGTTTATTCGGGAAACTTTGATCTCCCGCATGCCCTTTTTTCTCCTAAGCCTTGAGTTCAGAGAGGACGTAACTTATGATTTCGTCGGCGATGCTTGTTTTTGTAACAGATTGTAGTCCTCTCCATCCCGGTTGACTGTTCAATTCTATAACTAGGGGTCCGTCTGGTCCCTCTACGATGTCTACGCCCGTAACCTTGCAGCCTATGACCTTAGCCGCCTTAACTGCAAGACTTTCCAGTTCCTCGGATAGATTTAAGGGTACAGGTTTTGCTCCAAGGCTCACGTTAGTCTTCCAGTTTTCTGCTATTCGGCGCATGGAAGCTACAACTCGGTCGCCTATAACAAAGGCGCGGATATCCGAGCCTCCATGGTTTATGAATTCTTGGAGGTAGAGGACACCATGATAGAAGGATATGGTTCGGAAGACTCTTGCGGCAACGTCTGGGTCAGTGATTCTGGTGGCGCCTACTCCTCTTGATCCAAATAGCGGCTTCACTACGACATCTCCGCCTAATTCGTGGAAACATTTCAGCGCTTCGTCATGACTCTCTGTAACGGCTGTGCGGGGAACAGGTAACCCGTTCTCCTGAAAGAGGGTTAGGGAACAATATTTGTCCACTGACCGCTCGATGGCTAGGGGTGGATTGATTATTAGTAATCCTAGCCGCTCCAGCTTATGCAGAAGATCCATCCTGAAGAGTATCTCCTCTAAAGAGCCTCGTCCAATGGGACGCGTGATCATGGCATCCAACTCTTGAAGAATGTCAATTTCGTTCACTGAAGCCTCAGGAGTGTAGTTTACCCGCCCGATTATCGGAAGGTAACTAAAACAGACAGGGGTTACGTTTTTTCTTTCCATGGCTTTTTGCAGTTGTGTGGAGCACCAACCATCCTGATCTCTGGTCATGATTCCCATTTTCAACTGTTTTCCCTTCATGCATGAAAGATTCTTCTGACAGATTAAAGTAATGCTTCACAAAATGTCCTCTGAGCCCAAGAATCACCGTCTGTGCGGTTGTAGACGCGTGTAGTTACGCGGTAGTGTCCAAAAGATTTAGTGAAAAAATACAAATCATTATATCACTCTGTGAGAAATAGAGAGTATACACAAAAAATTTAATTTGTAGTTATCATATGGGTGGTCAATAACCGGGGAAAAAGAAGTTGCAGCGCAAAAACACATACGCTCTGGGTTTGCTACTTGTTGTGGCGTTATCGACAATCTTTGCAGTTACATTCTTGTTTCCTATAACCCGTGTTCATAATGTCTCTGCAGTTGAATCAGTAAATTCTGTTGGAGTTTGTTGGGATGCAGAATGTGAAAACAGAGTATATTCGTTGGAGTGGGGAAACTTGTCTCCAGGTTCAACCCGAGCAATTAATGTCTACGTGCGAAATGAAGGCAATGAATCCATAATACTGGATATGCTAACAGAAAATTGGTCGCCACTCATTGCTGCACAGGACATATCATTATCATGGGACTACCACGAATATCCCATTTACGCGAATCAGGTCATAGTCACAGAACTGGCATTGTCCGTTTCTCCTCAAATCCAAGGAGTAACGAGTTTCACTTTTGATATAATAATAGGCAGCGAAAACTATGCTTTCAGCCTAGGCGAAGTTGCTGAGGAAAAGATTCTGAATGCTCCTGCTAACATGGTGTACTTCATTTACGCTGACCCCGCATACATGACCCGTGCCGAAGCAACTTATGACGTTACATCAGGCGAATCAGTAAGAAACCTTTGCGTAAACGCTCAACATTACGGCTTTAACACAACACAGTACTGGTTGTTGCCATCAGGCGCAATCAACACTACCACTATATACAATGCGACAATCGCAACGTTTGGAGGTCGATGCCCTAACATGGTCGTAAAATATTATGAAACTGTAAGAGGACTCGCACCTGTTAAATTCAAAGACAATAGCACCCATCTCTGGTTTGAGAACCAAGAAGGCACAATCTTAGGCGCACTTCCGCAGTCGGCAATAGGGGTTCCCAACTACCATGAGGATATGTTCACAGCAATGGTATTTTATGATGAGGTTGGCGATAACACATTTTTCGTCATGTATGGTATCGACTGGAAGGGAACATGGGCATGCGGAATATACTTCAAAGAAGTGATTTCCAAGAACCTCAGTGCCTACACAAACGACTATTATGTATTCCATTGGATAGACGACAACAAGCAAGATGGAATCCCGCAGAGCTCTGAAATAGATCAAGAAACATTCGGGTAGCAAAAAAGATCCAAACAGGGCGATTTACACCGTTTCAGAAGTAAAGAGAGCAACATCCTCCTTTCCCTCCGCCATCACCAGATTTAGAATTTATGGATTCCCTGCAGAAGTTGCTTGGGCTTTTCCACTTTCTGTGAGATGTTGAGGTGCAAGTAAGCTCCAAACGTGTTGTTGTATGGGGGACCTTTCCTCGAAAACAGGGTTAATACGCGTCCGCCGTGGATGCTTTTGTATCCATCTGGACAAGATTCGTGTCCCCGAATCAATGCTTTGACGTTAAGCATTGTTAGAAGCTTGTTTGTGACGTCTTCACCGAATAGTCTGCCAGCGCCTCTAGGCGAAGCGATTGTTCCCTTTATTCCCGTCCAAGGATCGTTCCACAGGATTTCTTCAAGGTGACGTTCTCGAGGATGCGTTTCATGGGCGTAAGCGATGTCACTGATGCTGATGGCTTGGCTTGGGACTCCACCGTGAAGTAAAACATATCTATCTTCTATGATTACGCCAGTGTACAGGTGATTGAAGAGCTCTCGGAGCTTCAAGTAAGCTTCTGAGCCTTTTTCTCTGAATTTGTTTTTCATTTGAATTGGCAGGTCATGAGGGGAGGCAAGGAGGTCAGGGGGTCCTTCATGGTTTCCTCTCATCAAGATGACACGTTCAGGAAACATTTCCTTAAGCTTCAAGACAACATAATACACTTCAGGAGAATGAGTGCCTCGGTCTCCGTAATCTCCAAGAAAAACCAAAAGAACATCGCTGCCACTTTTCGCCTTACCTAGAAATTTGCTTTCATCCAAGATGTGCACGAGACTTTTCAGGTCCCCATGCAAATCGCCTACAATGATTGCTTCTCCGACGGGCGGCACCTCAACAAGCCTGCCGGTTATCTTTAGATTTCCAACCATTCCGTTTTCGGTGGCTAATTGCCTGCTAACCTTCCTGACGAGTCCAAGAAACTCTTCAACGTTTGATTCAGTTGCCAATTCAGCTAAAATAGAGGCGCTTCCGACATGAGGAGCCATATTGCTCACCAGTTTTCAACTACAGTAAAAGATAGTGAGTCAACCTAAAAGTTGTTTTTGCAGGTTAACCATAGTTTCAGAAAACAGAGATGTTGAAAAAAGACTAAATCATCAAAACATATGCTCATTACATAATAAAGGGAATCAGAACAATCATCAGCAGAACCCAAACTATAGTAGCTGTCACAGCATATGTTATTCGAGAGATTGTCTTCTCGCTTACCCTTCGACCCAAAATGCTCTTCAACGAGATGTTGAACATTCGCCCTCCATCCAGAGGATAAATCGGCAAAGCATTGAACACCGCAACGTTAACGTTTACGAACCATAACCAGAAGAAAATGTTTGCATAAACATGCCATTGCGCCCCCAAACCATGCGTATAGAAAGGAATCAGGGAATCTGAAAAAGGCACTAGACCCGGAACCAAAGATGGAGGAACCATGTATAGAGAAAGCGTTTCTGGGGTCAACGTCCGATAAAATGTTAACCGTTCATCAAACGTCATATCGCCCACGAGCACACCCATGATCGCCCGATTATCCTCAGACGCGGTTAAAGTCACAGAGGTGGAAAACCGTTCCTCCAATTTTTCTCCCCTAGCCACAATCACCTGAACAGTATCACCTGAATTTTTATCCTCAAAGAACATCAGCAAATCCTCAAGACTGCCAAACGACACATTGTCTATTGAAACAAAAAAATCCTCGGGCAACAAGCCTGCAGCTTCAGCAGGCATACCCTCTGTAACCTCTGAAATAAATACTCCACTGACTACCGGAGTC
>Ga0315544_1003272_pt1 | contig 10833 bp, 9 predicted proteins | sample SalMarSW160130MG_2_FD_202543 | JGI IMG/M metagenome (GOLD analysis project Ga0315544, IMG submission 202543) | Salt marsh sediment microbial communities from the Plum Island Ecosystem LTER, Massachusetts, United States - Salt Marsh Sediment SW1601-130 ... | reverse complement strand
GAGTAAGAGAGTTAAGGTCTTAAGGTTCCAATTTTTAAAGATAACTTCAAAACTCATTCCAAGTTCGTCGGCAAGAAATGCTTCGAGTTTTTTAAGGTCGGTTTTTGGGCCTAAAGTTGCGTTGTTGATATAAAAGGTTGATTTTTTTGCCCTTTGCTCTTTTAGTTCTTCTTCTTTATCCTTTTTCTCCGTCGTCGTAACATATTCTACCGCCATCGGAGCTTTAGACTTCATAAGCCCTCCACCTAATCCGAATCTTGATGCAGAAGAATATTCCCCAACCGCGTAATCGCTAACTCCCTGGGGAAGAGGCAAAGGTTGTTTTACGGTAACGACTTCTCCGGTTTTACGAATAATTTTATCCACGGCAACAAATGAGGTATATTGAGTCATTAAATGATACTTGAGTCCTAGTTTGGTGACTTCATCTTTTACATCAGACCCTACTTTTCCGTAATCGTCAAGTGTCGCGATTCGCTCCCTTGCCCAGAGATACTTTATGGCAGAATTGTCCTTATCTTCCATCGAAGATTCAACTTTTATTTCTTTCTTGTATTTCCCCCTCGGCGTTCTTCCGGTTACTGTTATACTACCGGATGCTTTTTTGTATTTACCGAAAAGCACAAGCGGTCTTTCCGCGAAAAGATCAGGCATACTTATAGGTTCAATGTCGTAAGCATCGAATCCTTTAAAGGTAGTTTTTATATCGGTTAGCAGAGGATGTTGAATGTAACTTAAGAATTTGTCCGCTTTTTCTTTAGCCTCATTTTGATTTGTAACGATAAAAGGTTCACCTTTTCCGGCTCTCGCCATTCCTTCTATAAGATATCTGTTTACCGATGAACCAATACCGAAGGCAAAGAAATTGTTTTCTCCGAGATTTTCTCTTATATGGTCGAAAGCTTCTTTTTCTACTGAAATATAACCATCGGTGGCAGCCACGATAATTCTTGAGAGACCTTCTTTTTTAGGAAGAGTTGATATTCTCTTTAGAGCATCCAGTAATCTCGTTCCGCCTCCGCCGGTTTGAGACATAACCATTTCTATTGCTTTCTTTTTATTTGCTTTTGTCGCGGAAAGCGGTTCTTCTGATAGAACGGAAGAACCTCCCGCGAAGAAAAGAATGTTAAAATAATCCTGTTCTCTTAAGTTCCCGATAATATCCTTCATAAGAGCTTTTGACACGTCGAGTGGAAAACCGTGCATCGAACCTGAAACATCTACAACGAAAAGATACTCACGGGGAGGAACCATATTAATGTTTACTTTTTCCGGAGGTTCGAGCATTAGAAGAAAGAATTTTTCTTCCTTTCCGGGATATAGTAGTAGTCCCGTTTGTATTTTATTCCCCTCTAAAGAATATCTAAGAATAAAATCTCTGTTGCCTCCGTATTTATCTTTTTTCGATAAAGATATTACTGCTTCGTCTTTGTTTTTATCTATATTAACATTATGTGTTGGTACGGAAATATTCGATATGGGAATTCCTGTTTTAAGATTGACTTTTATGTCGAATTTATAGGGAGGATTTTCCTTTTCGTGCAGATAAGGGGAGGCAGTCCAATCTTCCTTCTCCTTTTGTTCTCCCGTGAATCTCGGTCCAACAACTGTCGGAAATACATATTCATAAATACCTTTCTCCGGAACGAGGATTTCTGTATATTTGACGATTACCTTTATTTCGTCACCGGGCATGATATTGGCAACTTTCATCTGGAAAACATTCGGGCGTTTTTGCTCCAGAAGAGATGCGACTTTCCCATCGTCTTTCGCGTCTTCATATATTTGTTTTGCTTTTTCCGTTTCCTCTATTTCCGCGTCTATTATCCGTTCTCCTATTTCCATTCTCATAGCATGAATCGCGGATTTTGTTCCAAGCGGGAATACGTAGACGGCTTCGATGGTTTTCTTTCCATCGTTTTTGTAAACCTGAGTCAATTCGATTTCCGCTGTTACTCCGGCAATGTTTACATCTGCTCTTGTTTCAAGGAGCGGAAAGCTTTCCACATCTGTATCTCCCTGTACCAGGAAATATGGAGAAGAAGCATCTTTTTCACCGGAGCTTTCTTTTAGTTGCGCATTCATTGGAATAGTGAGCAAACTTACTATTAGAAGACACATTATAATTGATACTCTTTTCATTTATCCCTCCTTTTGGGGTTGTTTATCTATTTTGATTCAAGAATCAAATTTTAGTTCCGAAGTTTATCCAACTGTACTTTCGTTTGGTTAATATAATCGATCGAAAAAGGTTACAAAAGTTTATCTCTCGACTTTTTTCAGGTCTCCTTTTTTAATTAAATCTGCATCGTAGAATTCTTTTGTTTCCGGTAAAGATACGAAAATTTTTTCTGTAAAATCTATATCGATTTTTACAGTTGCAGTTTCGCACTCTAGCAGGTGTCCTCCTCCTCTTTTGTCTTCCGTGATAAAGTGGAGATGATATTTCGGTACGTTAATTCCGCTTAAATACTCAGGCAGTCTAAACCCCACCAATGTTCCTTTAATATTGTAAAATTCAAATTCTGGCTGAGTTTTTACAACTTCAGCAAGTGGAGGATATGGTTTTTCCTGGGCGGGGACGCTGCGCGTTCTAACATATTTAAAGAGACCTTCTATTTTTATCGCGTAAATCAGATTTTTTGTCGGGAGCTTATTATCCAGAAAACCTTCAAGCGAGTTATAATCCAGAAGAGAATCTAAAACTATCGATGTATCTTCCTCAAAAAAAGTAACTACCGAAAAGGGAGTTTTCAAAGAGTCTGCGACAGTATAAACTTTGCCGTCTGCTTTTATCTGGTATACTTCTCCGTCGATCATCGTCATTTCTCCGTCAAGAGAGTTGAAAGTCCCAAGGCCTAAGTCCCCGTGCTGTTTCAATTCTTTAAAAGTAAATTCTCCGTCGTATATCCCTTCGAGTAACGCGTTAATTGTTGATGTCTGAAATAAAACATCCTGGTCTTTTTCTTCCTTTACGACGCAGTTTTGCATAAAACAAAAAATGATACATAAAATAAGCAAATATTTAAGTTTCACCATCTTTCCTCCTTTTTAAGAATACGGCGGATTTTATTTTAACAAATTCTCGTAATACCCGGAACTACCTGTTCTTAATATTTCTTTAATTATAGACTCGGTTACTTTGCCTACCCCTTTAATACTACGCAAGTTTTCTTTTGTTTTAGATAAAGGTTCTTTTAGTTGTGATATGGAATAAGCCGCATAGCCGTAAGGAGAATGTTTCCCTTCGAGTTTTGCCAGATAATCGAGTTGTTCTAAAATGACCATAACAATATCATTTTCTTCCAGAATATCCCTGTAAAGACGGGCGGGTATACGTCGGGGGATTTTATATTTCTTACTGAGTAAATTAAATGTTTGATTTATAGATTGGGCGTATTCCTGCGTCGGTTCTCCCCATTTGCTTTTCAAATATATATTTGCATAGTGAGGAAGGAATTCCGGGTAATTTTCTTTTAATGTTTTCATAAAAGATTCTTTCTGTCTGCCCTCTTTTAATGTCATTCCTCCGAATACTATAAAATCAAGTTCCATTTCTTTGGCTTTACTGATTGTCTCTTCCATAATATCTGCCGTATCCGTTACAAAAGGAATAACAGGCATTAGATACATACCGCATGCGATTCCCTCTTTTTTAAATTTAGCTAACGTTTTCAATCTTGCTGAGGGTACCGGCACTCCCGGTTCGAAAATAGAACTTATTTCGTCATTTACAGAAGAGAAACTGAAAGAAACGATTGCCCTATTTTGTTCGTTTATCTGTTTTATTATATCGATATCTCTTTCCACGAGAGTCGATTTTGTGAGAATATGAACCGGAAACTTTTTAATCAGAAACAAATTGAGCGCCTGACGGGTCAATTTGTATTTCTTCTCCAGAGGCTGGTAACTATCCCCGACTCCGCCGACTAATCCAACAAAATAATGTTTTAGAGGTATTCTTTTTCTTTTTGGGTCTAATTCTTTTTTTAAAATGTCTATCGCGTTTACCTTTACGGTTACTTCTGCACCGAATTCTCCGTCGACATAGTATCCTTCACTTCGCCCATCACAATACACGCAGTTATGCGCGCATCCCCTGTAAAAATTCATTCCGTAATTAATTAGAAACCACGAATCTACCTTTTTCCCTTTTCTTAAAATCGACTTTGCTTTAATTTCTTTTACGCGCACGTTTCTTATAGGTTCTATTTTTATATTTGTATTCGTCGACTTTCAATAAGTTCATAACTTTATCCGGTTCTTTCTTTACTAGATTCCGGCAGGCTCTGTACGCTATCCAGTATGAATTTTTATCCCCTCTTTCAACAAGCTCTTTTACTAATTTGTAAACCATATCAGGATTGTGTTTTGCAAGATCACTTAAATTGTTACCGACGGCGGTTCTAGGATACAACGCGCTTTCTTTGAATAAGTTTCTAAGTATCGATAAAGGATATTCCGGTCTCTCATGAAACCATTTATTTTCTTTAACCGGTCTTAAGGTTTCAGCAACAAATCGACGTATGTTGGAGTAACTTGAATTTACAAGGTTAAGTAAAATTTTCTTTGCGATTGCGGGGTGTTTTTTTATGATTTTCCTAAAAAACATCTGCGCCATCTCTCTTTGGTCGAAATCAGGAGCATCTGCAGCCGAAACAAAATATGGTAAAATCCTTTTAGGATGTTCTAATCCGTAAAAGGATATTATCCCTAAAGATACACCTCTACTTTTGAAATCTTTGCTTTTTTCATATAAATCGGCAGCTACTTCGAAATCTCCGGATTTACTTTCGGATAGTTTTTCATAAATATACTTCACCATGGTTTTTATAACATAAACTCTTCCGTAAGAGATCCTTTGTTTTTCTGGGATTTTTTTATATAGTTTGTCGAAAATCGACGATATATTTTCGACTGCCAATTCATAATTCCCTTTTATCATATTATTTATGATTTTATTGTTGATATCTTTTTTTACTACTGCGCTTAAAAGTTTCATTACAATTTAAGGTTTTACTCCTCCGTAAACAACAAAATTGTAATATTTCCAGATTACATCGATTTTTGCGAATCCTATTTCTTCTAACCATTTAAGTTGTTTGATCAGTTCTGCCGGTTTGTCCTCATCCTCGTATTTTGGAATCCATTTGGATTTAACTTCAGAAACAGAAACTTTCCTTAGCATGAATTCTTCCCACTTGTTCATGTATAAGTTTTGCAGGGTTTCATTCGAGCCCAAAACAACGTCGGCGTTGTAAAAAACACCATTCTTGCTAAGAGCATCAAAGATTTTTTTGAAAAACTTCTTCTTATCATTATCGTTTCTTAAATGATGAAGAGCAAGAGAGGTTAAAACAGCGTCATACTTTTTTTTAAAATCAAAATTATAAAAGTCTTTTACAATATATTCTACATTTTTATATTTTGCGAGTTTTACTTTCGCCGTTTCTATCATGTTAGCAACTAAATCAACGCATGTCAATTCTGAGTTGGGATACCTTTCTAAAAATTTTTTCGCGATTGTTCCGGTTCCAGAGCCTAGGTCTACCACTCTTATTTTTTCTTTTCCGGGATGCGGAACAGCTAAAATTAAAGCCTCTAACATTTCTCCGTAAAAAGGAATGAGTTTGACTATTACCCCATCGAATTCTTTCGCTTCTTCCTCAAAGTGTTTTTTTATTTTATCCAATGTCCTCCCCTATTTTTAAAATTATACAGATATTTTGTGTTTGAAACAAGGGTAAATTTTGAATTAAATAAAAAAAACCGCTTGAGTTTCCCCACGCGGTTTTTTATTAATATAAAAGGAAATTCTAAGTTATTTTTTGTTTATATCTTGATTAGATCCCCAATTTAAACCCAAACGGAAGTTTGATCATAAGTTCACCATCTCCAAATCCGGTGTCTATGAAGACTAAACCCGGTTCAAAAAACAAATAATTCCCCTTTCCCATGTATTTCTCAAGTCCAAGCCCCCCACCAATGGCAAAAGCGTCAATATCATTTACAGATGAGTATCCGAAAGTAAAAACAATGTATGAGAAGAGATTCGCAACATTTGTATAATAGAGAACGTCAAATGTTGTAGGACTAATCACCGTCAATGATGAATTAATAGCAATTCCTTCAATATCGCCAAAAGCTAATTCAGCTAAATTGACCCTAATGCCGAACTGTTTTTTGGGATTTACGATTAAATCACCTGCGATTCCAAAACTAACATCCGCACCTGGTGCTCCACCAATATAAACTGTTCCCCTCGGCGAAAACTCTAACTTAGGTCTTGCGCTCAGGGGTAAAACAATTAGTAAAACTGCCAACATAAGAAAAACTTTTTTCATAACTTCCTCCTTTTTCTGAATTTCAGTTATTATAAGAATAACAAGAATAAATGTCAAGTATTTAAATAAATTTTCCCTCACACATTTCAGTTAAATTGTTAAATTAGAAAAATAGTCAAATTGGAAAAAATAAATCCTGTCAATCTGCGTTTATCTGCGTCCTAATTTTAGAATTTGGGATTTAGGAATCGAGTTTATTGAGTTCGTAGAGTTCATTGGGTTTGTTGGGTTAGGGTTCTGATTTTACAATTTGACAATTTAACCATTCAGCAATTTAACTAATTTCTGACTCATGACTTTGGACGTCGGACATTGGACTTTGGACTATCCTTTTTCTCTATGCGAGATTATTTCTTCTATTGACTTTCTATCACAACAGACCTAATATCTATCTATGATTCAAGATAAAGAATGGGCTCTTTTTCTAAAAACCGACCCCGCTCAGGCAGAAATGGTTCGGGGCAAACTCGAAACTTCAGGCATAAAAGTCAAACTCGAACAGGAAGCAGTAGGGAAAATTCTGGGGTTCACCATGGACGGACTTGGGGAAGTTAAGGTCTATGTCCTTAACGATGAATTAGAAGAAGCAAAAAACATACTCGAAGATTAGAAATCAGTAAGATTTTTTACTTGACTTTTTTTAATTCCTCAACCGCTTTTTTTGGTAAAACAGGATTAATAAAAATACCTGTACCCTTCTCAAATCCCGCGGGAATAGTCAATTTAGGCATTATTTGAATATTCCAATGCCCTTTGTTTACGGGAAATGTATTCAAAAAATAATTAAAAGGAATATTCCCAAACAGTTTTTCATACCTAAAAAAAACTTCCTTTAAAACATCCGCAATCTTAATTAATTGTTCATCCTCTGTTTCTTCAAAAAAAGGCTGATGACTTTTAGGTAAAAGCAAAAGTTGATACGGATATCTTGACGCATAGGGCGCGAGAACAATAAACCCACCCTTATCCAATAACACTCTACCCTCCTCGAAAGCCTTTTCAATAAGATTACAATAAATACAACTTTTAGCGTTTTCTATTATCTTAGTTTCTTCCTCGATAAAAGGAGGAACGATTGGAAGAGCGAGAATCTGAGAATGCGAATGAGAAAGAGAAGCACCTGCCGCTCTGCCATGATTTTTGAATATAAAAATGGATTTTATATCTTTTTTTTCTTTTAAAATATTATACCTTTTTCTGTACATTTTCAGAATAAGAAGTATCTCATCATGCGTCATACTATAAATGTCTTTCGTGTGCGACGGCGTTTCCGCTACAACTTCGTGAAAACCATATCCTTCTACAATATTCGGCATTTTATCCGCTGTGGGACTCATTTTGATTTCTTTATTAAGTGCCGGATATTTATTCGAAAACACTCTTACAAACCATCCGGGTTCACCGGCTTTTCCTCTTTTTCTGAATGAATCGATTTCAGGAGGGGTTAGATTTTCCCTCCCTTCACAAAAAGGACAATTTTTTTCGCCCTCCCGGGCGTCTTCATCTTTCCCGCTAAAGAAAGCATGCGGTCTTTTACTTCTTTCGGGAACAAACAAAACCCACTTGTTGTGTAACGGATCTTTTCTAAATTCAGACATTACAATGAATTTTATACAATTAGGGGTATTAACGCAAGTCTCTTTTGTCTAAAGACAAAAAGTTAGAACGTTAGGATGTTAGGAGGTTAGGTCGTTTAAAGCCCCGAACAAACAAAAAAAAGGTATTGACTATGAAGTTTAAATTCTTATTATTTTAACATGAAAAAAATAAAAATAACGTCCGAAAAAATCGGCGAAGTTATTGTTAAACTGACAGATGAAAACCCTAAAACAGCTAAAGCCTTTTATTCTTCTCTTCCAATTGAAGGAAAAGCAACCCTATGGGGAGAAGAGATATACTTCCGAGTCCCTGTCCCTGTATACAAAGAAAAAGGCAGGATTACGGTAGAAAAGGGAGAAATAGCACTATGGGTTGAAAGCCCTTCCTTTTGTATTTTCTTCGGAAAAACGCCCTCAAGTACAGAAAAGGAAATTCGTGCTTTCAGCGACGTAAATGTAATAGGGAAAATTGAGGGTGACCTGGATGTTTTCAAGAATGTACCTCAGAGCGAAAAAATCAGTATAACAAAGACAGTCTAATTTTTTAGATTAGCTTTTCGCTCTTAGCCTTTAGCTATTAGCTAAAAATACAAACAATTTGTTCTTTAGCTACTTTTCTGATATATATAGTGTTTAGGGGAGATTTTTTTTAATGCAAAAAGCGAAAGGCGAACAGCTAAAAGCTTAGGGGTATTGTGGCTTTGGTGTGAAATTAAGTAAATCAGCTTGACAAAAAAGAATCAAATAATATACTTTAGACTAAATATATATAAATTCAACCAAATCTATATTATGGGGGGAAAATGAATAAAGCCGATCTTTTTACTTTAATACAGGAAGGAGAAGTAAAAGCTATCCGTTTGTGGTTTACCGATATCCTTGGTCGTGTTAAGGGGTTTTCTATAAGCCACAGTGAAGCTGAAAGAGCGCTCGAAGAGGGAATTAACTTTGATGGTTCTTCTATCGAAGGGTTGGTCCGGATAGAGGAATCGGATCTTACCGCGAAACCCGATCTTTCCTCCACGTATATTTTTCCGGACAAAGACGGAAAAAAAACGATTATATTTATTTGTGATATATATTATCCGGATGGGAGACCTGTTGAATGTTCTCCAAGACATATTTTAAAAAAAACTCTGGAGAAAGTTAAAAAAAACGGCTGGGAATTCTTTGTTGGGTCTGAACTCGAGTTTTTCTACTTTTCAGAACAGAGAGACCTCAATATCCGGGATACTAAAGGATACTTTGACGTCCTTCCATACGATAAATATGATGAAATTTCAGAAGAAATAGTAAACATTTTAAACAGAGTCGGGGTAGAAGTCGAAGTGGCGCATCACGAGGTCTCAGAAAATCAACATGAAATAGATCTAAGATATGACGAAGCCTTAAAAGTGGCAGACCATATCCAGGTCGCGAAATATGTCATAAAAGAAACAGCACGAGCAAATGGTGTTTTTGCGACATTTATGCCCAAACCCGTTTTCGGATTAAATGGTTCCGGACTTCATCTTCACCAATCTTTCTTCCGTAAAGGAAAAAATATCTTTTATGATGAAAAAGACGCCTATCATCTCTCAGATATTGCAAAACATTATGCCGCGGGACTTCTTAAATACGCGACAGAGATTACTTCTATAACAAACCAATGGGTAAATTCATATAAGAGACTTGTTCCCGGGTATGAAGCCCCGGTTTATGTTTCATGGGGAAGACAAAATCGCTCGGCCTTGCTGCGTGTACCTTCATTCAAAAGTTCAACTTCATGCCGTGTGGAATACAGAACTCCCGACCCCGCTACGAATCCTTATTTATCCATCTCTGCTATGCTTGGAGCAGGACTGTCGGGAATAAAAGATAAATTAGAATTAGGAAAACCAACCGAAGAAGATATTTATACTATGTCCATAGAAAGAAAAAAGAAATTGAATATAGAAATACTCCCCGATTCACTGTATACAGCAATAATAGCAACAGAGAAAAGTAAAATGGTTAAAAATCTCTTCGGAGACGAATTCTTTACAAAATACATTCGGAACAAAAAAGCAGAGTGGGAAGATTATAGCATACGGGTAACCGATTACGAAATCGAAAAGTATCTCCCATTGTAAAATATCTTGACTTATAAAACGTAAAAAGTAATATGTTCAATAACGAGGTATGTAAATTATGAAAATAGCAATAACCGGTTATGGAAAAATGGGCCAAACAGTAGAAATGCTTGCGTCGGAAAACGGCCATGAAGTTGTCTCAACAATAGACCCCATAGTAAAAACAGCAAAGTTCAGTGAATTAAACGAAAAAAACCTATGCGGGGCAGATGTTGTTATCGACTTTACCGTTCCGGGTATTGTCCTTTCAAATATCGAGCATTATGTCGATTACGGTATAAACGCGGTAATCGGAACTACCGGTTGGTATGAACATATACAAAAAATCAAAGAAAAGGTGGAAAAAAGCGAAATAGGACTTATCTGGTCCGGCAATTTCTCGATAGGGGTAAATTTATTTTTCCGAATAATTAAACAGAGTTCTATATTGATGAATAATTGCTCATTATATGATGTAATGGGATATGAAATCCATCATAACAGAAAGAAAGATAGTCCTTCAGGTACCATGAATATGATAGGAAATATTCTTCTTGAAAATCTTAATAATAAGAAAAAAATCGTAACGGAAAAACTCGACAGAAAAATTGAAAAAAACGAAATACATCTCGCATCGATAAGGGGAGGAAATGTACCCGGAACTCACGCAATCGTTTTCGATAGCGAAGTCGATACTATAGAATTAAAACACACCGCGAGAAGCCGGAAGGGTCTTGCCGTGGGAGCTTTGCGGGCTGCCGAGTGGATAAAGGATAAGAAAGGTTTTTATAACATTGAAGA
>Ga0315544_1003271_pt1 | contig 10833 bp, 9 predicted proteins | sample SalMarSW160130MG_2_FD_202543 | JGI IMG/M metagenome (GOLD analysis project Ga0315544, IMG submission 202543) | Salt marsh sediment microbial communities from the Plum Island Ecosystem LTER, Massachusetts, United States - Salt Marsh Sediment SW1601-130 ... | reverse complement strand
GGAATAATTGGCGTCATCCCTTCTCCCAGAGTTACGATATTTTCCTCTTTTCTGAGCGGCAAGAATTCCCTATAACGCCACATAGATGGGGCTCGGTTGATTAGATCTTCCTTCTTGACTGCTGCACCTAAACCCTTCATGTCATACCTTACAAGCAGCGGTGCTCCACAAGAACACACTTGATTCACCTGATCCGGGTCATAGGAAATACCACATTTTGGACATTCCAGGTGGGTCATATAGCATTGTGTCATTGAGCCGCCTCCTTTCATCTGAGATTTTGCCTATGCCTTGTTTGATGTTCCATATGTTTATACAAGGAAAAGAATCTTATTTCATCTTGTATGAAAAACCCCCTTAAAAGTATCTAAGGCAGGGCATATTGTCAAATAATTATGATAGTTAAGCTAATGTCAATGTCCTTTAATCATTTGATTTTCATAGAGAATTAGGTCAGCTTAAAAGATTAATCAAAAAAAAGTATAACCCCTTATGAATAGGCGTGGGTTTCTGAGCCAATTTCCTATCTTATTTAAGAAAGAAATATGATAAAATTAACTCTCTCCTTGAATCCAGATGTGGTAAAGTCCAAACAAAGGACGTTATTTTTTATTTGAAAGGATTTTTTCTCCAAATCGGGTCTAGGCAGATCTAGCTACATCAAAATCATTGGTTTGTCTGCGCGACAGCGATCCACCAAACGCCGACAGACAAGAACTTAAAAATAGTATACAGTAAGGGGGATATCACCACAGAACTAAAAGGAGTTTAGGAGGCATTATGAGAGAAATCTTTAGTCCAAATGCACCAAAACCTGCAGGTCATTACTCTCAGGCAGTAATTCACGACAATATCATATACGTTTCAGGACAGCTGCCTATCGATCCGGCTACTGGACAAAAGCGCCTCGGCTCGATTGAGGAGCAAACTGAGCAAGTATTAAAGAATTTAGCTGAAATCATTAAAGCTGCAGGCAGTGATATAAATAAAGTTATTAAGACTACCGTGTATATTTCTGATATTCAATTATGGGACAGGGTAAACGAGGTTTATGGTAAATTCTTTGGCGAGCATCGTCCGGCACGCGCTGTTGTTCCCATAAAGAACTTGCATTTTGGTTTTGATATAGAAATCGAGGCGATAGCATCATTACCACAATAATCTCTTACACCAAGGCGTATGAACCGGCTTATATGTAAAAGATGTGGAGCAGCTTACCTATTAGATGATTCACGATGGAAATGCGACTGCGGCTCCTTTTTGGATATCAAGTTTGATTTTAGTTTCGATATAAAAAAAATTCAAAACAGAACATCGACCATGTGGCGCTATCGTGAAGCTATACCGGTCATAAAAGAGGAAAATATTATCTCATTCCATGAAGGTTTTACCCCTCTATGTGAGTTAGCAATAGATGAGAGAAAACCCTTAATTAAATTCGAACAGCTTTTTCCCACAGGATCATTTAAGGATCGAGGTGCATCGGTTCTCATGAGTAAGGTTAAAGAACTCGGAGTTACCAAGGTAGTCGAAGACTCATCAGGAAATGCAGGGTGTGCCATAGCTGCATATGCGGCTAAAGCGGGTATTGAATGTGACATTTTTGTTCCGGAGAAGACATCTCCCGGGAAGCTGGCCCAGATCCAAATGTATGGTGCCCATGTAAGAAAAATTCCCGGGTCCCGAGAAGATACAGCCCATGCGACTCTAGAGGCTGCAAAATACAGCTTCTATGCAAGTCACGCATGGAACCCGTTTTTCTTTCAGGGAACTAAGACCTTTGCCTTTGAGATTTGGGAACAATTTAATTTCACTGTCCCTGATACGCTCATTATTCCAACCGGACACGGTACCCTATTTATCGGAGCTTATTTAGGATTTAAAGATTTACTGAATCAAAAGCTTATATCAAAACTGCCCAGATTGATAGCAGTTCAACCTGAAGCCTGTGCCCCTATTTATAAGATGTTTAATGAAAAATTAAAAGAAGTGCCACGCATTGAACCAAAAGAAACCATGGCAGAAGGGATTAGGATTGCTGAACCTCTGAGGGCAAAACAGATTTTAGATATTCTACTGGAAACGGAAGGAGAAGTCATTATTGTTACTGATAAAGAAATTGAAAAGTCTCTATTTGAAATCTGCAAAAATGGGTTGTATGTTGAGCCGACATCTGCCGCAGCGATAGCAGGTTTCAGAAAATATAAAAGTGCACCCAAAGAAATAATAGTTGTTCCGCTTACAGGGCATGGGCTGAAATCAACTGAAAAAGTATTAGAGATATTGAGAAAATACAGCAATTAGTGACAATAATGTATACAACTGATTCGCCTGCAGCGGATAGGTGATCTCCAGAAGTAGGCGGTATGGTTATGAGCTTTTTATTATAAAAGGAGAACACTTTATGTCAGATGAGATGAGGATGATAAAACTGATTAAAAATGCCAATGTTTTTACCCCTGAACCGCTCGGTAAAAAGGATGTTTTGATAACAGCAGAAAAAATAGGATACATTCAGGATCGTATTGATCCAGGCAAAGAAATTGACATTGAAGTTATTGATGCAAAAGGCATGCTGTTAGTACCAGGTTTTATAGACTCACATGTCCATATTTGTGGTGGAGGAGGAGAAGGAGGTTTTAAGACGAGAACTCCCGAAATAATGCTCAGCGACATCACCAAAGGAGGTGTAACAACCGTTGTAGGATGCCTCGGCACTGATGAGTCAACAAGGACAATACGCAATCTTATTGCAAAGGCAAAGAGTCTGAAAGAAGAGGGTATCACCTGCTATATATACACGGGATCTTATCACATCCCTGTAAGAACACTCACAGATTCTATTCAAGACGATATTGTTTTGATTGATGAAATAATAGGTGTTGGTGAAATTGCAGTATCGGATCATCGCTCTTCCCAGCCAACGCTCGAGGATATAGGAAAAATCGCAGCAGCCGCAAGGGTTGGAGGAATGCTTTCAGGAAAAGCCGGTATTGTAAATATTCATATAGGTGATGGGAAGGATAAATTGAGCTTTTTGGAGCACATAGCAAACAGCACGGAGATCCCTATAACACAGTTTATTCCAACCCACCTCGGAAGAAACCCCGGCCTCTTTGAGGCGGCAATTCAATATGCAAAGAAAGGAGGTCTTATAGACTTTACAACAAGCAGCCCGGAATGGCTTCCAATAAAAGGAAATATTAAATGCAGCAAGGCGTTAAAGGAGGTACTCGAACAAGGAGTACCTGTTGAAAGGGTCAGTTTTACCTCCGATGGGCAGGGAAGTTTGCCCCGGTTTGATGAAAAAGGGGAATTTAGTGGGTTTGAGGTCGGCATGGTAACCTCTTTGTTTAAAGAGGTCAGAGATGCAATAATAGATGAAAAAATTCCTGTGGAAATCGCCATAACGGTAATTACCTCAAATCCTGCGAGAAATTTAAAACTAATCAACAAGGGCAGGGTTCATGTTGGAAAAGATGCGGATCTGGTGCTGTTAAATGAAAATCTGGACATAGATACTGTAATTGCACGAGGCAGAATAATGATAAAGAACAAGGAAATTATGGTAAAAGGTGTGTTTGAAAAGTAAAAAAAGATAATCAAATAGTTGGAGGAAGTAGTGCATCTTAACGAAGATACGATGAGAGAGTGGCTTGTTACCATACGACGAGATTTCCATATGTATCCGGAAATTTCAAACCAAGAGATTAAGACAACTGAAAAAATTAAAGAAATTCTTCAAAACCTCGACGTTACGGTCCAAGAACTGCATGGATTAACAGGGCTCACTGCTTTGATCCCAGGTGAAGGAAATGGCAAAACTATTGCTTTAAGAGCGGATATCGATGCCTTACCCATACAAGAACTCAACGATGTGCCGTATAAATCCCGGCATGATGGAACCATGCATGCGTGCGGACATGATGTCCACACAACCATCATGCTTGGTGTGGCCAAGCATATCCAGGAATCAGATCTTTCCAAGAAGCTCAAGGGGAATGTAAAGTTTTTGTTCCAGCCAGGCGAGGAGAGAGGCACTGGCGCCAAAGAAATGATTGCTCAGGGAGTGTTGAAAAACCCCAATGTGGACAGGATATTTGCCTGCCATGTTTCACCCGATCTTCCTATAGGGGTGGTGGGTGTTAATAGAACTCAAAGCCATGCCTCTGGAGATCGGTTTAGCCTGGATATCAAGGGAAAGGGTGCCCACGGAGGGCGTCCTGAAGAAGGCATCGACCCCATTGTAGCCGGCTCATATTTTGTCACGGCCGTTCAGTCTATAATCAGTCGTAATATCAGACCCACAGATACTGCTGTTATTACACTGGGCACATTTACAGCCGGGAAAGCAGCCAATGTCATCCCGGATCAGGCCCATCTTGAGGGGACTATTCGGGCATTCAGAAATGATGTGAGAGAACAACTCATTCAAAGGGTACATGATATCATTCAGGGCATTGAGTTGACCTTTCATGTAACGTGTAGGCTGCAATTCCTTGAAAGTGTTCCCGCCTGTATCAATGATGAGCACACGTCTTCTTTCCTTTATGAAGCCGCAGCCCATGTGTGTGGCTCCAATAATATGCGATATCTTCCTCCGGTCACTGGCTCCGAAGATTTTGCCTTTTTTGCGATTGAAAGACCCAGTGCAATGATTCGATTAGGATGCGCAAACAAGGAGAAAGGCTTTGTCCATATGCTTCACTCCCCACACTTTGATGTTGATGAAGAAGTCCTTTTAATCGGTGTGAGAGTTTTTACTGAGGCAATCCGAAGGGCTCTCACGTGAACTCTCCGAGGTTATCACGACCAATTTCTGTGCATTCTATTCCATAATTTCAAGCGAATCCGTAGCAGATAAGGCAAGAAGGTATCCTATCTGCTGAAAATTTGCGTTTTCCCCTATTTCTGATTGCAGAGTCAGATTAGCTGTGCTATCAATTATTTTACATCCTATTTGCACGAGCGTATTGATCGCGGATTGGAAATATGAATACCCATCCCCAACTCCTTCAAGTCCAAGAGCTCAAGACATACTTTTATACATTTGAGGGCATCGCCAAGGCAGTTGACGACGTCTCTTTTTACCTGAAAAAAGGAGAAACCCTCGGACTTGTCGGGGAATCAGGTTGCGGAAAGAGTGTCACCGCACAATCTATCATGCGGCTCATACCCGAGCCGCCAGGCAAGATCGTACATGGAAGGATCGACTTTGATGGTGTTAACCTCCCCGATCTCACCATGAAGCAAATGAGAGACATTCGAGGCAAACGGATCTCCATGATCTTCCAGGAACCCATGACATCCCTTAACCCTGTCTTTACCATCGGAGACCAGATCTCTGAGATGTTTGTCCTTCATGAGAAACATAGCAAGAAGGAAGGTTGGCAGCGAGCTGTCGAGATGCTCAGTAAGGTTCAGATTCCAGCCCCAGAGAAAAGGGTTCATGAATACCCCCATCAGCTTTCAGGGGGCATGCAGCAGAGGGCCATGATCGCCATGGCCCTTTCGTGTAATCCGGAGATCCTTATTGCTGACGAACCTTCAACTGCCTTGGATGTCACCATTCAGGCACAGATCCTCGATCTGATGATGCAGCTCAAAGAGGACTTTAATGCGGCAATTATGCTGATCACTCACGATCTTGGCGTGGTTGCGGAAATCGCCCAGCGAGTTGTGGTGATGTACGCAGGCAAGGTGGTTGAGGAGGGACAAACAGTAGCTATTTTTGAAGACCCCAAACATCCCTATACCCAGGGGCTTCTTAAGTCCATTCCAAAGCTCGGCCAGAGGTCCAGGCATGGCCGCGAACGGCTTAAGGAAATTGCGGGAATTGTTCCGAGCCTTTATGAATTGCCACCCGGGTGCAGCTTTTACCCTCGATGCCTGCAAAGAATGGAATTGTGTCAGGAGCATGTGCCCGAACTGGTTGATATAGGTGGAAACCATTGGGTCAGCTGCTGGCTCCACTCGGGTCGCTAAAGTGAAGAGAATTTTCTTGGAAACGCTTCTCACAGTAGAAAATTTGGAGGTTCATTTCCCTATCAAAAAAGGTCTTTTCTCTCACACCGTAGGGTATGTATATGCCGTGGATGGGGTTTCCTTTTCCTTGGGTAAGGGTGAGACCATCGGATTGGTGGGTGAAAGCGGCTGTGGCAAGACCACAACCGGATTGGCTATCTTGAGATTGATCGAACCTACTGCTGGAAAGGTTACTTTTCAGGGGATGGACATATCACATATGGAAAAATCCCAGCTGAGATCCCTTAAAAGAGAGATGCAAATAATATTCCAAGACCCTTACTCCTCACTCAATCCTCGTATGACAGTGAATCAAATCATCAGTGATCCCATGGAGATCCACGGGGTGTATAAAGGCCACGAGAGAAAGGATCGGATCGCATATTTACTTGAAAAGGTGGGCCTTACCCCTGAACAAGGAAGACGCTACCCACATGAATTCAGTGGCGGGCAGCGGCAAAGGATCGGGATTGCCCGGGCCTTGGCCCTGAACCCCCAGCTCATCATCGGGGATGAACCTGTCTCGGCCCTGGATGTCTCCATCCAGGCCCAGATTATCAATCTCCTGATTGACCTGCAGGAAGAGTTTCAACTTTCTTACATCATTATTGCCCATGACCTAGCGGTGGTGGAATATATCTGCGATCGCATTGCCGTAATGTATCTGGGGAAAATTGTGGAGATGGCCTCCTATCGAGATCTGTACACCGACCCTAAGCATCCCTATACCCAGGCCTTAATGTCAGCTATTCCAGTGCCGGATCCGAAAGCAGTTAAGGAAAAGACCATTCTAAAAGGTGATGTACCCAGCCCTATCAATCCACCATCGGGCTGCTATTTTCATCCCAGGTGTGCCCATAGAAGGGAGGGGTGCGATCAAGGTGAACCAGTATTAAAGGACATTGGAGGCGATCACTATGTAGGATGCTATTTATATTGATTTTTATATTGATTTAATTTAATCTTTAACAATACCTTTCGTCTCAAACTATATCTTCATTTATTGTTAGGGTCCAATGAGATGCTCATTATTTGGGCTAACGTAGGCCTGAGACTACTTGACATGAAAGGAGGTGATGGTTGATAGCAAACCCCATTAGAAGGGTGGGTCATTAGACCCCGCTATAAATAAGGAATGTAATTTTTACCTATAGCATTCAGGCCATAAATAGCGGGGCATTCTAGCGGGGTAAATCTATAAAGAAACCATTAAATAAAAAGGGAGGGAAGAAAAATGAAAAGAACTTTTATGTTATTGCTCTTGGGTATCTTCATAGGAACCCTGCTGAGTTTGACAGGGCAAGCTATAGGAGCTTCATCCATTGTGGCCGCCGTGGACACTCCACCTAGGACCATGAACCCCCACGGCTCTGACGCGGATGCGAACCTCTCGGTGATGGCAAACTTTTTTGAGGGGCTTCTTCAGCGGAAGGCGCCTAAGGGAGACCTCTTCCCGGCACTGGCTGAGCGATACGAGCATCCCGATCTCTTGACCTGGAAGTTATACCTTCGAAAAGGGGTAAGGTTTCATAATGGCAACCCTTTTACCGCCGAGGACGTGAAGTTCAGCTTCGAGCGGCTATCCAACCCGGATGTATCAGAGTTCATCAACACCGGAAAAAGCATTGCGTTGATTGATATCATTGACGATTACACAGTGGTCATCAAAACCAAGGAACCGATTCCCTGGTTCGCTAACAATCTCCATCAGATCTATATGATGGATAAGGAGTCGACAGAGGCCAGAGACCCCGGGGAGGCAGAGGTCAAGCCCATTGGAACCGGCGCCTACAAGTTGGTCGAGTGGGTCAAGGGGTCGTATGTCAAGATGGTGGCCAATGAGGACTATTGGGAAGGGCCCCCGCCCATTAAAAACGTGGAAATGAGGCCCATTACGGAGTCTTCCACCCGTTTTGCCGCGCTGGTTTCCGGGCAGGCTGAGCTTGTCTCCGGCGTGCCTGTGGAGTTGTATGAAAAGGTCCTACAAAACCCGAAACTCGAGGTGATCACCCGCCCTGCCCGAAGGTCCATTTTTCTGGCTCTGGGCAACAAGCCGGGGAGCCCCACGGCAGATATCCGCGTTCGCAAGGCCATGTACATGGCCATCAATGAGGATGAGATTATCGAGAAGATCATGAGGGGCCATGCCGCACCTGCAGCGCAGATTCCGGATCCTCCCACCATCGGGTATAACCCGGAGATAAAGCGTCTCGCCTACAACCCGGAAATGGCCAGAAAGCTCCTGAAGGAAGCAGGGTACGAGAAAGGGTTTGAAATTACCTTATCAGGCCCCAATGATCGGTATGTACAGGATGCTAAGATTGCCGAGGCCGTGGCAAAGTATCTGGCCAAGGTGGGCATCAAGGCCAAGCTGGATGTGAAGCCCAAATCCATCTTTTTCCCGCAAGTCGCCCGCGGTGAGTTCGAATTCTATCTGATCGGTTGGTTTGACGGCACCTTTGATATGGGCCGGACATATTTCAAGCTGGGCCATACCCGCGGTGAGGGCTATGGGGAGTTAAACGGAACCAATTACAGCGATCACAGTATAGATACCCTACTCGATCCCACCGGCAGTATCGTTGAGCCAGAAAAGCGCAAAAAGGTTCTTCAAGACCTGAATAAGATGGCCATGGTGGATAAGATCGTATGGATCCCCCTGCACTATCAACAGGATATCTATGCGATCCAGAAGGGTAAAGGGATTAAGTTCCAGCCCCGTCCTGACCGGTGGATCGTTTTCAAGGAGATCTCCAAATAATAACCCTTGCAGAGAAATGAGGGCCGGATGTATTTCCGGCCCTCACTTTCACAGATATGTTCGCTTACATTACACGAAGGCTGATTCAAGGTGTGGTCGTTCTTCTGGCCGTCTCCTTTATCTGCTTCATCATCTTCCGATACGCAGGAGACCCTGTTGTAACACTTGCGGGAAGATATGCTACCCTTCAGGAGCGGGAGATGGTGAGGAAGGCCTTTGGCCTCGACAGGCCCTTTTACATACAATATACACGCTTTATTGCCAATGCCGCTCAGGGCAAGTTCGGAAAGTCTTTTGTGAGCCGTGTACCGGCCTTCGGCCTTATCATGGAACGCTTTCCCGCCACCGTGGAGCTCGCTACATCGGCCGTGTTCATTGCCTTTACTATGGGTGTGGGCCTGGGCGTTCTGGTTTCCCTGAAGCCCTACGCCCTCAGGAACCGATTCATCATGGCGGGTTCCCTCTTCAACATCTCCATCCCCACCTTTCTCACCGGGATCCTGCTCATCATGGTCTTTGCCGTCTACCTGGGAGTTCTCCCGCCCTTTGGTCGGGGAGAGACGGTTACTATTGGGTTCTGGCGGACCGGCCTTCTGACCTGGAGCGGGATTACCCATCTGATTCTTCCTGCTTTCACACTGGGCATGTACCAGCTTGCAGTACTGCTGCGTCTGACCCGGGCGGGCATGCGGGAGGTGTTGACCGAAGAGTATATCAAGACGGCCTGGTCCAAGGGGCTTCCGCCCAGAAAGGTGATCTTCAAGCATGCCCTGAGAAATGCCTTGATACCTGTGGTGACCATGACAGGCCTTCAGTTCGGGGAACTGATCGCCTTTTCCATTGTCACGGAAACGATATTCCAATGGCCTGGGATGGGAAACCTCTTGCTGATTTCCATCTATGAGTCAGATCAGCCTGTTATTGTCACCTACATCATGCTGGCTGCACTCATCATCCTGAGCCTCAATATCATCGTGGATGTGCTCTACGCTTATCTGAACCCCAAGATTCGATATGAATAAAAGGCTCATTAAATCGAAGCTACTCTACGACTTTCTACGTGACCCGTCCGCCCTTGTGGGAAGCTTTATCCTTGTGGTCTTTTTTTTTGCTACCCTTTTTGCGCCATTGATTGCGCCCCAGAACCCCTATGACCTGGAGAAGGTGAGCCTTGAGCATTTTCTGAAACCCCCCATCTGGATGCAGGGGGGGGAGCCCCCGTTTCTTTTGGGAACCGACGATCAGGGACGGGGCATATTCAGCACTATCCTCTATGGATGCAGGACTTCCCTGAGCGTGGGATTCGGAGTGCTCCTCATCGCCGGCACCTTTGGCATCACCATGGGTTTGCTGGCCGGATACTATGGGGGAAAGCTTGATTCGGTGATCATGCGGTTGGCCGACACCTTCTTCTCCTTCTCAACCACCCTGATGGCCTTACTCATGCTGGGGCTGTTTAAACAACGGAGCGTGCTGGTGGTCATCATCGCTATCTGCATCGCGGACTGGGTCAGGTATGCACGAACCATGCGCGGCAGCGTTTTAGAGATCAAAGAGGAGGCCTATATTATGGCTGCCAAGGCGACCGGGGCTGGGGATCTCAGGCTTCTCTTGAGGCACCTGCTCCCCAATGCGATGCCCCCCATTTTCGTGGTCATCGCCGTGGATCTGGCCGTAGTCATCATGCTGGAGGCGACCCTGAGCTTCCTGGGCGTGGGGGTCCCCCTCACAGAACCATCCCTGGGAATGATGATCGCTATCGGGAAAGATTACATATATGCAGGCATGTGGTGGCTTGTGGTCTTTCCAGGTACTGCTTTGATCTTGTTGGTGGTAGGGATCAATCTCTTTGCAGACTGGCTCAGAGAGGAACTCAATCCCAAGATTGAACGCTAACAGCAAAATGATAGGAAGCTGAAGGACAAATATTTCTACTAGTTCTGAAAATTAGTGAAACTTATGGCTCCCCGCATCAGTTATTCTTTAAAAATTCACCGTATCGTTCAGCGTTCATAAATAATTGAGACAGCGATCAGGAAAGTTTCTTT
>Ga0315544_1003270_pt1 | contig 10840 bp, 4 predicted proteins | sample SalMarSW160130MG_2_FD_202543 | JGI IMG/M metagenome (GOLD analysis project Ga0315544, IMG submission 202543) | Salt marsh sediment microbial communities from the Plum Island Ecosystem LTER, Massachusetts, United States - Salt Marsh Sediment SW1601-130 ... | reverse complement strand
TCAGCCTCGTGCAAGAGCACAAAAGGGGCAGCCTGATATGAGGCAGGCTTAAAACCAGGTTTACTGAAGAAAATGTTTCCAATGGCTCGAGGCTTGAGGAGTCGACCTCGGGCGCGAGTTATAATAAATTGGATACCTATAAAAGGAGGAAATAAATGATTAAGGAAAGAGCATGGCCAGCCAGGGCGATGTATATACTCATTGCCGCGGCACTGGCCATGAGCTTGATTATTATGGCGGCACCTGCGCAAAAGCTGAGTGCTGCCCCCGACGAAGTACTGGCCGAGTGGGACATGGTCTCTACTCCCACTTTGGACGGCTTTCTCCTGGCACCGGATTCCACCATCATTGATTACGCTCTGGATTCCACCGGAAAGATAGCCTACGCCGTCGTCGAAGGATGGCGTACCAGAGAAGCGGGCAACTACACGTCATACTGGTGGTTGGTGAAGTCCGACGACAATGCCGCCACCTGGGGTGACCTCAACGAGGAACTGGAGAAGGTAGACAAGGCCAACAACATAACTTCGTTGGTGCAAGTCGCCACCGACTGGGTGGACCCCGAATTTGTAGCTGTTGCCCTCGTGGAGAAGGGCGAATTGCGTGTTTATTTCTCCACTGACGGCGGCGAGGAGTTCGAAGACGCCAAAGAAGTCGAGGACGTAGTTTACTTCAGCAATCCAAACGATGTCTCCGACCTGGCCGTCTCCATCGAAAACGCGGACGGCGACCGTGAGATCGCCATCGGTGGTACTAATGGCACTGCCGCGGCGCTTTTCCGCTGCAAGGTTGAAGGTGATAATCCCAAGGACTGGGAGGATGCCACGGACTACGATGGCTGGGATGACGAGGGAGAGACAAGCGAATTTACGTCAGAACTTGTCACCGACATCATCTTCTCCCCCAACTGGGACAAGGACAAGACTATCCTGGTCACCACAGTTGATGTTGATGGCACCGGGGATGTCGAGGAAGGCACAGTTCACCTGCAATCCGGTAGCTGGGTGACAAGCCCGGGCTGGAACCTGAAGTCAAGTCTGGGCATTGAGGCTGTGCCTATAGTCGAGGGTAAGGACCTTCCAATTTGGCTTGCTGACCTTGATGCGAGAGCAATAGCGGGCATGACCCTGCCCGAGGACTACAACAGCAAGAATACGGACGACAGAGTTCTCTGGGTGTGGGTCAACTACTATGATGATTCTACCGACCTCCCCACAAACGAGATACTACGGGTGGATGATGACGATGCTGGCACCGCCGGGCCGATGTCACAGGTCGAGGACGGCGAAGTCTGGCTGACCAATATCTCCTACAAGGGCACCATAGCCGAAGGTGAAGCTATCGCCGGCGTGCTGGGCGACGGAGTTGGAGGCTATACAGCGTGCTGCGATGGCGTCGACGTCTATCACAATGGCGGCATCAAGAACATGATTGTCTGCTGCGAGCCGTGGAAATCAGCCTGCAAGCCGCCCACCGGCAGGGCTGGCATGGCAGTATCCTATGTCGGCGAAGCTAAGGCTTATGCTGTTGCCCTCCATGGCGACGTCGATGATCCCTACGACGAGAGCGCATGGTCGGTAACCTTTGACGACGGCGATACCTGGAACCAGGTCAGTCTTGTTGACACCAAAATTGACTACCTGTCAGACGTCGCCGTATCGCCCGACTGCAACAAGACAATGCTGGTCAGCGTCCATAAAGTAGAGATCAGTTATTGTGACTGCGACAGCGTCTGGCTCCATGCCGTCGAATTTCCCGAAGCGGGATATGGCGACGACGACTATGGCTATAATGGCCACTGGTTGAGAACATGGTGCGACGAGCTCGAAGGCTGCAACACCGACTATATTAAGTTTGGGGAGTGTGTAGAAGAGGAAGAGCTAGACTTTCCGGAGCGCGGTTTTCTCAGGCTGGCTCCCGAGGAACTGAAGGGTGCTGACGTCCTTCACGTCTTCCTGGTTGACCGCATGAGCGGCAATGTGTACATGAATGACCTGGAAACCCTGGGTTGCTGGGACCCCATAGCATCTACAACGGTAAACGAGATCGTGGACCTGGCCGCGCGGGACGCCGAGACACTCTTTGCCCTGGATATGAGCGGCGACGTCTCCATGTTCGACGCCGTTGACGAGGAGTGGCACGAGGAGGTGCTCAGCGAAGTCGGAAATGGCTGGACCATTGCTGTTCATGACAACCACATACTCGTCGGTGGACAGGACGGAGATGTTTCCTACACCGATGATTTCGAGGCCGAGGAGGAGGAGATTTTCACCGAGATGGAGGATGTCGAGACCTCGGGGTACGTCACCGTGGCGTTCGATACCTACTTCGACACCAACAACGTAATCTATGCTGCCCTGGCTGGCGCTGGAGGCGACAACGGTATCTATCGCTGGGTCATGGACGAGAGCACAGCCTGGAAGGATCTCCAGGCCGAGCCTTACGATTATACCGGCCTCGTAGTTGACAGACCCGGCAATCCCTACACCAGTCCTGAGACCGGCGGCGTTATCTACGCCAGCTACGTCGGTAACTGGACTGCTGATATTGGGGATGGTTGTGATACACCAGAGACCTGGTGCACTGGCGTGGCCCGCCGTCTCTACCCTGCCGAGGAGGTAATATGCGCGGAGTGTGGTGAATGGGACTACCTGACCGTGGGGCTCAATGAGGACAATGCCGAGCTTTTCGTCATGACGCCCGACGCCCTCAAGATATGCGGCTGCCTGGACCCTACCACCAACAGCAAGCTCTTCGCCATTGATGGTCGGGTTCCCAACGGTTACGACATGGACGACGGCGAAGATGGCACCGTCTGGACCTTCGAGGACTGCTATGGCAAGAAGGCTCCCACCCTCAAATCTCCTGCTGACGGTGAGGTTATCGACGCCGACCCCTGCTCATGCTACAGCGTGCCGTTTACCTTCCTGTGGGATCGCCTGTGTGATGCCTGCTCATATGACATTCAGATTGCACTGGACGAGGAGTTCGACGAGATCGTATACGACAGCACTTTCGATCTCGACTTGGGCGGCAAATCCTATCGACCGCCCGCAGGAAACGCCCCCAGCTACCACATTCAAGGTGGATTGGCAGGAGGACTCTCATGTGAGAGTACCTATTACTGGAAAGTCAGGGCTGCCGACGCTGAGAACTGTCAAATAATCCACAGCTGGTGGTCTGAGGCTCGCAGCTTGACGATTGCGCCGCAGGTGCAATCCGGCATTATCACCCTTGTCGCTCCTGAACCTGGAGCCCTTAACCAGCCTACAAAGAATCTGGGCTTCAGCTGGAACCTGCTGGCCGATGCCGACGCATTCGACTGGGTGCTGTCGGCCAACGCCGACCTGTCGAGTCCTCTCGACAGCAATACCGGGCTGACCAGCACGGCCACCAGTTACACCGGAACGCTGACCCACGGCACCACCTACTACTGGCAGGTGACCGCCTACAATGAGGGCGCTCCCATAAGCATGAGCGCCATAGGCACCTTCACCACCGGAGCAACGGGTCCGTTCTGTTCTGCAATCGATGGCATGTGCTTCGAAACCCGGGAAGAACTGGAAGCGCACAACGCTGGGTTGGCTGAAGAACCAACTCCGACCCCGTTCTGGGTCTGGGTAGTTATCGCCATTGGCGCTGTCCTGGTGATTGTAGTCATAGTGCTCATCTTCAGGACTCGTCGGGTGTGATAGCATCCATATAATCCCGAACACCCAAAGGGGGCGACTTAAGGTCGCCCCCTTTCTTATTCACCGCCCTCCCTTTTCCTCGCTGTCATCGCGAGGCTGATTCTGGTCAGCCGAAGCAATCCCGGCGGAGCTGCCTAGCAGAGATTGCCACGCTTCGCTCGCAATGACAAACAAAAGTGGCGGGACACACGCGACCTCCGACTAAGTCCAAATGTCAAAACAACTCCACTTTGTCATTCGGGCCTTGAGCCGCATTTAGCATGTGAGCTTCGCCATTGCTTTGGTATTTGGATTTTGGCATTTGGAATTTGGAGTGATACCGGATTTCCTCTTTCGCGGTGTTTTCAGTTATAATAAGGAAAGAACAGTCAAATGCGCTTACTATCTCGAGTGCTTTTCATCCTCGTCGTCTGTCTTATCGCCCTTGCCCTGCCGGCTGTGCCCGTACGAGCCGAGTGTGTACCCTACGACATCGAGCTCTCCCCCGAGTCCGGGCCACCGGGGACAGAAGTGGAAGTCTACGGCCATGATTTCGAAGCGAACGAGTTCGTGGACATTCGTTATGACGGGGTCCTGGTATCTGAAGGCACCGAGACCGGTCCCAGTGGAGATTTCAGAATTATCATCCGCATTCCCGAAGGCTGCAGCGGACACTACCAGGTGCACGCTGATGTGGGGCACGCCGAAGCAGATGCTTACTTCGCTGTGAAGCCGGGATTGACTGTAAGTCCCGAAACCGGCCCTCTAGGCACTAACGTTACCGTCAAAGGAGGGGGGTTTGCCGAGAACGAGGAGGGGATCGAGGTGATGTATTACCTCAATGGCAGCTACGACACGATTGAAAGGAATGTCGTGGCGAATGCCCAGGGTAGTTGGGAGACGAATTTCCAGGTCCCCCCATCCGGCAGGGGAGAACATAAGGTAGATGCCCAGGGTCCTGAGAGCAAGTATTACGAGGTTCAGGACGCCAGCTTCAGGGTAACGGCGGACGTAGGCATAGATAAATCATCGGGCATCGTGGGCGACACCATAACAATGACGGGCAGCAGATTTGCGGTCAACGAGAAGGGCATCACGATATTGTTTGATGGAGAGCCTATGGTCACAGGCATCACAGCCAGTCCTGAAGGCGAATGGCAGGCAAGCTTCGAGGTGACTGAGATGCCTACAGGCTCGTATAGCATGACTGTCGAGGGAGAGCAGACTAAGAAAGAAGACCTCAGGGAGCTCGCTTTCAAGATAGAACCGGACATCGTGTTGTCTCACACCGAAGGGCACGTGGGCACGAACCTGACGATCGCGGGACATGGATTTGCCGCCAGCGAAGATGTGAACATAACATACGATACCGGACAGATGGCAATAACCGAAACCAACGACCGGGGCAGCTTCGATGTTAGTTTTCTCGTGCCTGAGAGCAAATATGGCGAGCACACGGTAGCAGCGGGATATGGTACCGGGAACGCAGCCAACGCCATCTTCACCATGGAATCGGACTCTCCGCCCAGACCGACATTGATTTCGCCAGCCAACCGGAGCCGGCTGGGACTCATGGGCAACGTGACGCCGACGTTGCAGTGGTCTGGGGTATCCGATGACAGCGGAGTTCGCTATAGCCTGCAAATAGCAACAAGTGATACTGTCACCGGCACCGGAGAATTGCCGGACCCCATATTTTCGGCGACGGGCCTGGTCGGAACGAACTGTACGCTGGAGGAAACAGAGGCTCTGTCTCAGGGCACCTACTACTGGATTGTGCAAGCCGTAGATAGAGCAGAGAACGAAGGCGACTGGACTACGGCTTACTCGTTCCGGGTGGGACTCCTGCCTAGATGGGCATTCATTGCTATCATAGTTGCCATAGTGCTGATGATTGCCGCCTTGATTCGCGCGCTGGTCAGGAGGCGAACCATCTACTACGACCGCTGGTAGAGAGGTTCATCTGTCAGTAGCCAGCAATCAGAATCCAGCATTCAGAAGATACCCCTACCGGCTGCCGGATTCTGTATTCTTATTACTACCACTACTTCTACACCGTGGAGGGATTTGCTTGGAGCCTGGAAATTGGGATTTCGAATTTGCCCAACGGGATTCCCACGTTTTGCTCGCAATGACCCGCAGTGTGTCGTTGCGAGGCTGACGTTAGGCAGCCGAAGCAATCTGGGTGGGGCGGGGATTGCCACGCACCTTTCAGGTGCTCACAATGACGGATACTACATCGGGTGGTATTTTGTACGCCGCCTTCCTTTTTATAGCTGAGGGTATCGCGATTTACTTTCCAGAGCGTTCCCTCTTATAATAGCGGTGTGTTCGCCATCATTTTGAAGTTGTTATACGTCTTGTTCCTCGTCGTCTTTTTCTATCTTAATCTGGCATTCACTGCTATAGTGTCATTTCTGAAGGTTACCTTTTTTGGTTTGTGATACTTATGGTATTGACGGAGTCCATCTCCGCCTCCCGGGCGTTGACGAGCCTTGCCTGTGAACAAGTTCAAATGTCAAAATCTAAATGCTTAAATGTGAAAAAGACTCCTCTTTGCCGTTTGGGCTTTGTCATTGCTTTGGCATTTGGAATCTAAGGTGATACGGCACTTACTTTTTTCGGCTATTTTCGTTTATAATAGCAGGAACACAAGGCTTATATAATAGTCCTCTCCCTCGATGGGAGAGGACTGAGGTGAGGGTGAAATCCCCCTCCCTCTAACTCCCTCCCGCCAGGGGAGGGAGGACAATGAGGAGTTTTGCAAGGGACTATAGTGGGATGAAATTGCGGCCAAGATTGACCATTGTTCTTGTCGTTTGTCTTATCGCTATTGCCCTGCCAGCGGCGCCCGCACAAGCCCAAGGCGCTAGGATCAGGCTCTCGCCAGACGACGGGGTCCCCGGGGCGGAAATCACCGTTCGCGGCTACAATTTCACAGCTGAGAGCTATGTTGACTTTTACTATGACGATGCCAGGCTTCGCATTTACGTTGATGGAACCTACAGAAGCGACGCGGAGACCGATGAAGATGGAGATTTCCGCGTCACCTTCTTCGTTCCTGAAAGCTGCACAGGAGACCACGAGGTGCTCGTCGAGGATGAGCATGGGAGAAGCGACTATGCTGACTTCACTGTGAAGCCGGGGTTGACAGTGAATGTTGAGGAAGGTCCGGTAGGCACTACGATTACTGTGAAAGGCCGCGGGTTTGCCGAGAATGAAAGGAACATTGAGCTGAGCTATTACCTCAATAGTGTCGACTACGAGACGATGGCAGAGAATATCCCAGCTAGTGCCACCGGTAATTGGACGAGGAGCTTCCAAATTCCCCCTTCCTCCCAGGGAAGCCATAAGATAGACGCCGACGGTGACGATAGTAGCTTTGCTCAGGTCAAGGATGCCACTTTCAGAGTAACGGCTGGGATAAGCCTGAGCACGTTATCGGGCAGCGTGGGCGATAGCGTAACGATGACCGGCAGCGGATTCTATGCTGATGACAGGTACATCAAGATATTGTTTGCAGGAGAGCAGGCAGAGACGGAGCCAGAGATAATCAGAGCCGACGAAAACGGCTACTGGGAGGCAAGCTTCGAGGTACCCGAGATGCCCACAGGCGAGTATATTGTCACCGCTGAGGGACAGTATACCAAAGACCCCACCGCGCTCACCTTCGAGATAGAGCCTGGCATTGTGTTGTCCCCTGACGAAGGACATGTGGATATGAACCTGAGTGTCACTGGCGGCGGATTTGCCCCCAACAAGAATGTGGTCATAAAGTACGACGGTAGTGAGGTAGGGACAGCCGGGACCGATACTGAAGGCAGCTTCTCAGGTGTGACTTTTCCCGTGCCTCAGAGCCAGCATGGCCAGCGACAGGTGACGGCCCAGGATGCTGCCGGCAACAATGCCACTGCGACCTTCACCATGGAATCAAAAGCTCCAGACCAGCCTGAACTCATTTCACCAGCCGATGGAGTCAGGGTGGGGCTCATAGGCAAGGCGAGGCCGACTTTTGAGTGGACGGAGGTAGAAGACCTCAGTGGAGTGTACTATAGCCTGCAAATAGCAGCCAGTGACAATATCACGACCACTGGAGAATTCGCCGAACCCATAGTCTCGATTCCCGACATAGTGGGAACTAACTATACGCTGAATGCGACAGCAGCACTTTCTTATGGGACCTACTACTGGATTGTGCAAGCCGTGGATAGAGCTGAGAACGCAGGCAACTGGACCGCGGCCGGGTCTTTTCGAGTTGGACTCTTGCCCCTGTGGGCATCCATTGTTATCATCGTTGCCATAGTAGCACTCATCGGCACCCTCGTTTACTTTTTCATAATAAGGAAAAGAATATACTACTAGATGAACACCCAGACCCTCCCTCTTAAGATAGGGGGGCCCAGAGGAGTTATGAAGAAAATCCTAATCACTAAATACGAAACACCAAACAATATCAAAGCACCAAGCGCGAACGACCAAAACGGTTTGGAGATTTGAATTCGGGATTCAGTCACGGCGTTGCCGGGCGCCTTTCAGGTGCTCGCAATGACAAATAAGATAGTGGAGTACAGAGCGAACAGGGTAAACAAAAGGAGGGAAAAATGAAGTTAGCAGTTATTGGGCTGGGGCAGTGTGGCTGCCGGATTGCTGACCAGTTTGCCAGGCTAAATTTCAAGGCGCACGGTCAGCGTAGCACTACCATAGCTCCTACCGTCATTGCAGCGAATACGGACCAGGCCGACCTCACGGGGCTGAGGTTCATCAGTAACGACTACCGGCACCGGGTTCTCATGGGCCTGCGCCGGACCCTGGGACACGGGGTCGGCAAGATAAACGAGCTAGGAGCTCAACTGGCCAGGGAGGACGGCGATAAGGTACTGGATGTCGTAAAAGCCAGCCCACGATTCTACGAAACACACGCCTTTCTGCTTATAGCTGGCGCTGCCGGCGGCACGGGGTCGGGAGCGCTGCCCATTATGGCCAGGGCAGTCAAGGATAGATATGTCGGCAAGCCAGTTTACGCCCTGGTAATCTTGCCTTTTGAGCACGAACAGACCACAGAGTCCAGAAGCACGTATAACACTGCTACCTGTTTGAAATCCACCTATGATATAGTGGATGCCGTTTTTCTCGCTGATAATCAGAGATATGTGAGAAAAGATGCCAGTCTCCTTAGCAACATGGATAGAATAAACAGGATGATTGCAGAGCCCTTCTATGATCTGATGTGTGCCGGTGAGGTAACCAGGGCCAAATATGTGGGTTCGCGTACGGTAGACGGCGGGGACATAATTGCCAGCCTGGAGGGGTGGACCACTATCGGTTTGGGGAGAACTGAGCTTCCTTCATTCCGCTTCCCCTGGGAGATAAGAAAGAAAACTTTCCGCGAGAAAGCTCTGGAAAGCTTCAGAGGGACGCAAGCCTTAGACGCCACCATCTCTGACCTTTCCCTCACTTGCGACCCCAGGGATGCCGGCAAAGCTATATATATCATATCCGGCCCGGAAAAAGAGCTGAACATGGACATGGTCAAGAGCGTCAGCGAGTACATCAAGGAGCTGGCGTCCAACGCCCTTATCCGAGGCGGCGATTTTCCCGGAGAAAAGCACTTCATCGACGTCACCTTGATACTATCTCAGCTATCGTTTGTGCCCAGGATAGCAGAGTTCTACGAGCAGGCTACGCAGTATGCCAAAGAGCACGAAGTACAGCTGAAGCAGACTAAGAAGAGGATTGAATCGCTGACTGAGCTCGGTAAAGACCTGCCGACACTGGAGTGAAATAGAGAAAATCCTAGATCTCAAGCACCAAATCCCAAACAATATCAAAGCACTAAACGCAAATGACCAAAACAGTTTAGGACTTTGAATTTTCAGATTTGAGCTTGTTTAAAGCCTAGAGATTGAGATTTGGAATTTGGGCGTTGGGGATTGGTTGAGGCGACGGCTGCCTAGCTTTCCCTGAGCCAACCTTTGGCTTCCCGCGGGCTAAGGCCTTTGGCAGCCTGGACCACCAGAGCCAGGCTCACGAGAAAATCATCATGTCCCTCTTGAGGGTCAACATAGAAGTTCATCGTCTGGTTCGGACGATACTGCGCCCTGGCTCTTTCCAGCTCGAACAGGGTCTCTCTATACTCTGGCGAGCTATCTTGCTTATAGAGTTTAAGCCTCCCGGAATTGACAAAGGATAATAGCTCAAAGCCCATGTCGGACTTGCTCTTGGATGTAATGACCAACGGGATGACCCGGCTCCCCAGTTCTTTTCTTAGAAAGCTGGCCACAGGCTGACCGATGCCGGTGGCATCCACCACTATTCTGTGGCACTTCCAGATATCTTCAAGCAAATGCGTCATCTGTGTATGAAGCTGGCTATGGGGCGTGCCTGTCCATTGGTATTGTTCCACAACTTTCAAGACGGGCTGCGCTGGATTAGTGCCATCCACCTCGGCAACGGTGATCACTGAGGAATCATGTCCCTTCACCCTATCAGCGCCAGACCCACCCCAGCCCATCGTTTCCGGCTCATGTTCCCCAGCCAGGTCTATGCCAGCAATATAGGTCCCCTTCCCATCAGGATGCGATCGCCTCTGGTGTTCTCCCAGCATGAGAGCTATCTGCTGTCGGGATAAGAAGCCGCCACCATGGCTGATAGGCAACAAGGCATATTGAGTCCTGAATAGGGGATGCTCCTCGCCGAGTCTTTCTCGCTCGGATTGGACGAACCTCAAATAGTCAGGATTGCAGCGACCCACTTCCTGCCAATCATATCTGAAGTGGCGCTTAATGCCATCCCTCTTCTCCGATTCTAGATTAGCGTGCTTGATCTCTTCCAGCAAAGTACTATCATCCCAGGTAGTGCCATAAAGAACCGTGGTTACGTTGGTCGCCGAGCCCATGGGGCGGAATTCTTTCGTGTATTTGTCCTTACCGACATCCTGTGATTCATCAACCTCCAAGAGTATGTCCGCCGTGTGTCCCACTACTGAAGACGAGCCTTCAGCCGATAGAAAGACGACTTTGGAGTTGCCGAGCTGGACAATATAGCCCATCTGGGAATGATAAATGCCGTCAAAGCCGAAATCGTCCAGCCTCTGTTTCAACCTTTCCATAGATATAACGGTCTGAGGCTTGAAGGTCGGTGAGCATTTTACGATGTTGCCTCCCCTGGCC
>Ga0315544_1003261_pt1 | contig 10857 bp, 10 predicted proteins | sample SalMarSW160130MG_2_FD_202543 | JGI IMG/M metagenome (GOLD analysis project Ga0315544, IMG submission 202543) | Salt marsh sediment microbial communities from the Plum Island Ecosystem LTER, Massachusetts, United States - Salt Marsh Sediment SW1601-130 ... | reverse complement strand
AAGAATCACCCAGGGTGTCCATCCTGGCTCTGACCGGCACGCTACCGTAGAGCACTGGAGTCCCTGGTTTTACCATTTGCCCTAGAGTTATGCCTGCCAACACCTCCGCATTTATCTGAGCCATGATGCCGGCTTCTTTAATAGGTGCGGTGGTGCCCGCTTGTGGTGATGACGACACGGCAACCGGCAATCCTCGGCGGCACACTTCAATGAAAGTGGCTGTGGTGTCATCGACGAACTGGAGTGGGCTCTTTACCAGGCAGGTAATAAACGAGATGATGGGGTTATCCTCAAGTGCTTTTTTGCCTCCAGCGATGAGCTCTGCCATCCTCACCACGTTGTCAAGCTGTTTTAAACTGGTCAACCCGCTCATAAAGTGCTTGGTATTGTTGTTAAGCGAGGCAAAGAATTTATTGATGTCTTTATTATCCTCGGTTATGTCGCGGTCCTGGATATTCACGGTGCGAATGTAGCCATCAACCATCTCCAGATGCTCACAAACATGGGCTGACTGGCACAGATCATCAACTGTACCTCGCCTGGGCTTAAACTCGGGTACCTTAATCTCCCTGGTAGGGTCAGCCTTATTCACATAGGTAGGAAAATCCACATCCAGCCAGATATTGGTCTCTGACCCCGTGATAAAATATACCCTGGGCTCATCACCGTGCATGATGAGGGCATTATCTGGATTCCGAGCCCCCAGTTTCACGGTCTTGGGAGCAGTGTCCAGCGCCTTCAATACCAATTGCTCTGGAATCTTCACCTGCCAGTTCTGACGGTCACCAGCCATGGACTCAACTGCCGCGCCATGACTATGGAGTATATCCACCGCTTCCCTGTTGAAGCTTATTAGCCCGGGGTCAGTTAGTATCTGCATGGAAGCCCGGTGAATTAGCTCCACCTGTTCCCTCGTCAATCTCTCGTATGGTCTATGGACAAGTATTCCTTTTCTTGGCACCAGATTCCTCCTAGTTTTTATAGTTGCCTGATTTATCGGGCTCGCTTGCCCAGCAAACTGGGCAACTACAATCAGATTATCGCTATTCTAGTTCTCTGTGCCGGAACTGAGAGCTTCCACCACAGCTACGGCCTGAAAGCCGTCTGCGCCATATCCATCAGCGCCGATGCTTTTAGCAAACTCCTCTGAGACAGGTGCTCCGCCGACTACAATCTTAACCTGATCCCTAAGCCCATTTTCCTCAAGCATTTGTACCACATCCGCCATAGAAGTCATGGTGCTGGTGAGCAGGGCGGACAAACCCAGGAACTGTGGTTTTTCCTCCCTTACTGCATCTACAATGACCTGAATGTCAACGTTGTTTCCAAGGTCCTTAACAGTGTATCCTGCCCCACGAAGCAGAACGGACACTATGTTCTTGCCAATATCGTGAAGGTCATATTTTACCGTAGCCACAATGATCTTGGCCTTGGCATTCACACCACTCCCAGCCATATATGGCTCAAGTATTTCCATGGCTGCTCCAACTGCCTGTGCCGAAGCTAGCATATCAGGAATAAAGTATTCCCCCGCTTCAAATTTTTGCCCCACAATATTCATACCACCAGAGAGCCCCTTAGTGATTATGTCCTTAATACTCAAGCCGGAGGCAAGAGCCCTCTCAACAAGCTCGGTAACGCCGGGTTGACCCACCATCTCTTTATCCATGCCTTCATCATCCTTGGTCATCCTCCCCTGGATAACATTTTCTTGAATTAAGCTAATTATGTCCTCTGACATTATCATCCTCCAGTTTCAAGAATTTATTAAGCTGCCTGGCTTTTTGGACATTAGTTATAGCCTTGTACATGCTCATATGAATTTATATTGAATCTTACGATTTCTATCGGTACTTTCAAAATCTGTTGCATTTATGTTTTCTCCGATCACAAGTATATTTTAAGCAATTATCTCCTCTATTTGTGATAATACTTGCTGTCTTACCGGAGTGGGGAGGCTGTATTTAGGTTTAACCAGAAGGTCCTTTACAATTTCTGAAGCTCTTTCCCATGTCACCTTTCCGCCTTTGGCTAGCCATGCCTCCTGGCTATTCCTGTCGCTCAGAGACGGTTGGTAGTGCTCGCTGCGCATGAAGTGCCTTGTATGTCTGGCAGCTACGAAATCACCTCCCGGTCCCACCTGCTTTATGAGGTCAAAGGCCAGAGTGTCATCATCCACCTTGATTCCCTCTACGGCTCTCATCACCATTCCCAGTATCTCGTTATCTATGACATACTTCTCATAAGACACGGTCATTGCGAATTCCATAAGCCCAGCAGCATCATGAATGAAATTAGCTCCTGAAAGGGCACAGAGCAGGTTGGTCAAAGCAGACTCATAACCACTCTGAGCATCGAGCACTTTCGAATCGGTCATGCCACCGGTAGCATAGAAAGGAAGTTGATAGAACTGTGCCATCTGTGCGCCAGCTGCGTTGAGCAGGCCCATCTCAACTGAACCTGCCAGGTACTTTAGGTCCCTCAGGTCAGTATTTGTAGCGACCGAGCCGAAGAGGACCGGTGCCCCCGGGTTTACAATCTGGGTAAGCATTACCCCCAACAGCGAATCTACAGTTTGGACTACCAGGGTTCCGGCGAGCGTAACCGGTGAAGTGGCACCACACAACGGTTCGGAGGGACAAGCTACAGGTATGCCATTTCTGGCAATGGTCACGAGCAAGTCGCCGTATGTCTTGTCTATCCTTAGTGGGCTTATAATGCATGCTATCATGGATATCAGAGGTCGCTGGCGAAGATTTTCAGCAGAGCCAGCAATGATTTGTGCCATCCGTATCACCTGTTCTACACCATCAAGTGTATAAACCCCCCCCATAACATGCTTGGTGGTATTGTCCAGTCCGGCGAAAAACCGGTTCACATCTACCTGTTCCAAAGACAGTTCATTGGGATATGTCGGCAGTAGAAAAAAGTGGATGTTATCCAACTTATCAACCAATCTGGCGATGCGTCGCAGGTCTTCCATGCTTGCCAGTCTTTTCTGGTTTGCATCAGGTTGATAGATATAAAGTGCCGTACCACCCGTTCCAGCATACACTCGCCGGCCGCCCAAAATAATATCATATGCTTCATCCTGTCCACATAGTCTAATTTCCGACGGTGCCGCTTCAATAAGCTCCTTGATTTTGCTCTCATTCAGCCGCACCAGGTGTTTTTCCCAATCTACTCTGGCTCCAGCTCCCTCGAAAAGCTCCAGTGCCATTTCAGACTGCACTTCAAAACCCACCTCTTCAATGACTTGCATCGCAGTCTGGTGCACTTTCAATATAGAATCTTCAGTTAAAACTTTGAAACTGCCTCCGTCTAGTCCCTTGCGAGTCATTATCCTTGACTTTATCTCCTTTCTGGACAATCTTGTTTGTTGCAGGTCTTGCAGGGGTTGTAGTTCTCCACCTTGTCGATTGAGGGTCCGATACCGATAATGCCCGAAATTGACTTTTGAGGGATCATTAGACACTCCCCGGTCAAGCGAATCCCTACCGTATTACCGGTTAGAGCATAAAAGAGCATCCGTTGCTGGCCAATGTTCCAGTCACAATAGCCGGGGCTGAAGCGCCGGCTGGTGACAAGTCCCTGAGCCTTGGCTACCTCATTTATTCTGTCCTGGGCAAAGTCCGCCATCTTTTCCACAGCATCCGACCCTATTGCATCCAAAACCGTTGCCTGAAGTATAAGCCCGTCTCTAGCTAGCTGAAATGCTGTCTCTTCTAGGTATTTGCCTATTGTCACTAAGAATATTGCCACCTGGGGACAACGCTCCAACAACTTGGCGATAATGCGACTTTTGAAGATAATCGAACCTTCAACAAGGGACATGGAGACTCGAGCCCACTCCACATCTTTTATAACATATGAATATGACGGGTTAATAAGGTCATGAGCGTGCTCTGTGTAGTCATCAATTAAAGAAGAAATACGCGCTGACAGATTCTTATCATCCTCATATCCTATGTAGTGGCATACTTGCTTTTTGTCGATTTCAATATCGACAGCGACCCTATCGTCAGTGATAAACATACTACTATAACCTTCCTTTCATTCAGCATGCTACGAGTCAGTGCTCTTGACTCGCGTAAGACAAAATCCGGGGGAGTAATGTGTGTTCGGCCGGGGCGTGTGGAGGAGTTTAGCGAAGATTCATTCTTTGTAATTCGGGAAACCCAAAAGTCAGGACATAAACAAAACTAACTTTGCATTATGAACTAGATAATTAAGCTCTTATCTGTATTTAAAAAGGCAGGTGGATAACCCCAGATTAAGCTCATCTCGCTTGCCTCACAACATCGCAAGTCCTCCTTCTGAGATTTCCTTTCCTTTCCTAATCATAAACTGAGGAGATGATATCATAAAATTCACCTCTTTGTCCAATTGCAGTTGGAGCCTGAGATCTAATCAGGAGACATTAGGATATAGCCCGGTTACTGCTATGCTGAAAGAGGTTAAATGAGACTACCGTAAGTATGGATACATGCAGTCGAAGAATGACTATCTCAGTGAAGAAATGGTCTAAGAATGTAGTTACCCAATATTGGGCAACCGGGCCTTATGAATCAGGCAACTGCAAAAAACTGGTTATCAGCCAATCTAATGAACTCATGCCACCTTCACTGCCGTTCCATACGCTAACATTTCGGCAGCTCCGGACATCACCATTGAGGTTGCAAACCTGGTACCTACTACGACATTAGCCCCCATCTTCTCGGCCTGCTCAATCATCCTCTGCAATGCCTCCTCTCGAGCTTGCGCCAGCATTACGGTGTAATCCTTGACTTCACCACCAACGACGTTGCGCAGGCCAGCCATAATATCATGACCCATATGCCTGGCCCTGATGGTGCTGCCTTTGACCAAACCCAAAGTTTCTGTTATCCTTTTGCCCTCTATCTGCTCTGTGGTGACAACAATCATCTTTCTACCTCCTTGAATTTTTCCTTTTCTTCCTTGGATGCTCTATACCTTTCCCAACCTAGCGATGCCAATAGTATGATAAGCCCTATAGCTATGGCGGCAATAGCAATCTTGACCGGCAAGGGCAGTGATAAGAAAGCTAGGCGGAAGAACCAGTAAAGCCCCCAGCCTACCAAAAGGACTAGACCCACTGCCAGTAAGATACCGCCAATTTTCCTCAAACTACTCCTCCCTGAATTGATTAGTGATTGGTAATCTCCTATCCCGGCCAAAGTCTCTGGGAGTTATCTTTATGCCGGGGGCAGTTTGGCGACGCTTGTATTCACTCCTGTCTACCAAGCGAGCTACCTTGGTGACTATATCACGGTCAAAACCCATGGCTATAATCTGGTCAATTGTCACGTCATCTTCCACATAAGCTTTCAAAATAGGGTCCAATACTTCATATGGTGGCAGCGTATCGATGTCTTTCTGGTCTGGCTTTAGTTCAGCCGATGGTGCTTTGGCCAAGACAGCAGAAGGTATCAACTCTTTCCCAGCCTGGCGATTCTTACATCTGGCTAATTCAATGACCAGTGTTTTAGGGACATCCTTCAGAGGAACAAACCCTCCGGCCATATCCCCATAGAGGGTAGTATAGCCTGTAGCTGTCTCGCTTTTATTGCTGCAGGCGAGCACCAGCCAGCCAAACTTATTGGATAGGGCAAAGAGAATATTGCCCCTGACTCTTGCCTGGATATTTTCCTCGGTGACATCCGGTTGAGTATCCTTGAATGGCTCCGCCAGCGTTTCCAAATAGGAGCTAAACGCTTTCTCAATAGGTATTACCTTGAATGCTATGCCTAGATTTCTTGCTAAAGCTTCAGCGTCTGATTTACTGCCCGCAGATGAGTAGCGAGAGGGCATAGAAACACCTACAACATTATCAGCACCAAGGGCATCTGTTGCTATGGCAGCCACCAGACTTGAATCAACCCCACCGGATAAACCGATAACTACTTTTTCAAAGCCATTTTTGCGCACATAGTCTCTGATGCCGAGGACGAGAGCCTGGTAAATCTCAGCAAGTTCATCTAACCTCTCAACTCGTCTTGGCGGCAAATAGGGCCTCGCAATTACCGAATGCTCACCTGCGACCTCTATCTTCGTAGCTTCTTGCAGTTTCTCCTTGACCCATGGCGTTTCTTTCCTGCGTCGCGGATCATGTAACTGAGAGCGAAACACTGATTCCACATCCAAATCAACCACGACAAAATCTTCCTCGAACTGCTTCCCCCTAGCAATGACTTCTCCTTTTTCATTAATTACCAGACTATTGCCATCAAATATAAGCTCATCTTGCCCGCCAATCAAATTATTGTGGACAACAATAGCCATACTGTCTGATGCTCTGGTGGCAAGCATCCTCTCTCTAAAGAGCCCTTTTCCGGCATGATATGGAGAGGCGCTTATATTAATCAGCACCTTTGCTCCGGCATAGGTCTGTACAAGTGCTGGCCCGGCTTCATACCACATATCTTCACAGATAGTTATTCCCATGCCGATGCCATAAATGATAAAAACGGGACAGCCCACCCCTGCCTGAAAATACCTGTTTTCGTCAAATACCCCGTAGTTCGGCAAATAAAATTTGTGATAGACCCCCACCAATTTTTTGTTGTAGAGCACCGCGGCAGCATTGTATATGTCGCCATCGCTGTCCACAAAGCCCACCACCAGCACTATGTCTGAGCTATGCTCTGTTATTCTGTCAAGACATTCTTTGTTTCGCCTGATGAACTGTGGTTTAAGCAGCAAATCTTCGGGAGGGTAGCCGGTTATAGCCAGTTCAGGGAAAGTGAGCAGGTCAACTCCCAGCGACTTCGCCTGGTCAACGGATTGCATTATTTTTTTGGTATTACCGCTGAGGTCGCCTACAGTGGAATTAATCTGGGCTATGCCAACCCTGACGTTATTCAATTCGCCTCCTTTGAGAGGTCACCCCTCAAGGAATATTTGCGGGCTGTTTTAACTGACTTAACCGTAGCTATGCCGAGGTCGCGGATTGCCTTGCCCACGCTCCACGCCACGGGATCTGTCACGCCAGGATTGTAGGCTACCTCGATAACGTGGGTACTTCCATCCTCAATATGAGATAAGGGCCCCCTGCCCCAGGAAAAGTCTTCGACTACAGGGTCAGCCAGCAGTTCTTGACCAATCTCTATTGCCTCGCCTTCATCCAGCTCCCCCTCCAAAAGATACATATCGCTGACCCTAGCTTGTTCCAAAATCGTGATGCCAATGTCACGGATGTCCCGCTCCAGCTTGTCTCCTTCGGGCTCGGAGAAACCAGTCTTTACTGAGACCTCAATCCAAAACAAGGGACTCATCTTTCTACAACCTCCGGGATTCCACCATCCCTCAAGCCTTAAGCTGGGCTACCTCGAAGGACTCCATCTTCGGGTTTCTGGGGCAGTTTTTGGCTGACCATATTCAAGAAATAACTGTGGAACCTCGAATCGTCGGTGAACTCCGGGTGAAAAGCACAGCCCAGCAGCCGATTTTGCCTGATGGCGACGATGGTGCCATCAGGAAGACGGGACAGGATCTCTACACTTGGCTTCGCCTCTTCGATGATTGGGGCTCGAATGAAAACAGCATGGAATGGCTCCCCGCCCACAAGCGGTATCTCCAAATCTGCCTCAAAGCTATCAACCTGGCTGCCAAAGGCGTTGCGCCTCACCTTCATATCCATGAGACCCAGAGTCTCCATTTCATAATTGGAAACATCTTTGGCAAGCAAAATCATCCCGGCACAGGTTCCCCAAACAGGTAAACCATATCGAGCCATTTCTTTTACAGGTTGAATCAATTCAAAACTCTCCATGAGCCTCAGCATGGTAGTGCTTTCCCCACCGGGGATAATAAGCCCATCCAGTGTATCAAGCTCACGGGGCAGGCGAATTGGAGGGGCCTCCACACCCAATTGTCGCAGAATACCAATATGCTCTATGAATGTTCCCTGTAGAGCGAGAACCCCCACCCTCATATCTTGCAGATTTCCTGGATCGATTTTTGATGACTAAGCTGGCGCTTCAAACGCAGACTCACTAGATTATCCCTTGGATTAAGGCTCATGATACACCAAGCGGCGCAACCAGGCAAGCTCTTATTATACTTGACAGGCCCGACTTCACTCTGCTATCGTGGAAAACGGTTTCCTATTACCCAGAATACCGGAGGGTCGTCATGGGTTTCGAAACACAGGACGTAGAAAGAAAGACGCTCGCTATCCTCAGGATCCTAGGCCAATCCAGCGAGCCTGTTGGTGCCAGAATCATTTCCCATAAGCTAAAGGGACACGGCATCGAGCTAACAGAACGTGCTGTCCGGTATCATCTAAAGCTAATGGATGAACGTGGATTTACAGAGAGTGTGGGAAGGGACGGAAGGTTGATTACACAGCTAGGCCTCGAAGAATTAGAAAGTGCTTTAGTCAGTGATAAGGTTGGTTTTGTAGCTTCCAAGATTGAGCTTCTGGCCTACCAAACGGATTTCGACCTACACAAGCGCCGGGGGAAAATCCCTGTCAATATCTCATTTTTCCCTGAGAGGCAACTTAAGAAAGCAATTGGAGTCATGAAGGGAATCTTCCAGGCCGGGATCTGCGTTAGTGAGCTTGTAGCTGTGGGTCGCCATGGTGAAAAACTAGGGGGGATGATTGTGCCCCAGGGTAAAATAGGCCTAGCCACCGTTTGTAGCATTATCACTAATGGTGCTTTGCTTAAAGCGGGTGTCCCAATGGATTCCAAGTTTGGCGGCATCCTTCAAATTAAGAACCATAAGCCCTTGCGTTTTGTGGAGCTTATCCAGTATTCGGCCTCGTCCCTAGATCCTTCAGAGATATACATTACCAGTAGGATGACTAGCGTTGGTCAAGTGGTTAAAGAAGGGCAAGGAAGGATCTTGGCCAATTTCCGGGAAATACCAGCTATCTGCCAACCCATAGCAGAGAAAGTCGTTGCCGGCCTAAAAGAAGCTCATCTGGGTGGAGTGCTTATGATCGGTGAGGTGAGCAAATCTCTATGTGGAGTTCCCGTAGAAGTAAATAAGGTAGGTATGATACTCACAGGTGGACTTAACCCTGTGGCTGCTGCTGTTGAATCTGGGATAGATGTAGAAAACCGTGCTATGACTGCTATCATGGAATATGAAGACCTGACTAGATTCTCGGATCTGTGAAATGAACATAGTGAGGATTATACCTTGTTTGGATGTGAAGGATGGCAGGGTAGTCAAGGGAATAAACTTCGTGAATCTGAGGGATGCCCGAGACCCTGTAGAGGCAGCGGAGGCTTATTGCCACGAGGGCGCTGATGAACTGGTATTCCTTGATATCTTCGCCACCGTAGAGAATAGAAAGACGCGTTTGGAATGGGTGAAAAAGGTCTGTGAGGTAGCTACGGTTCCCTTTGCCGTAGGAGGCGGTATCGCTACCCTTGAGGACATGCAGACCCTGTTTGACATTGGGGTGAATAAGGTTTCGATAAATACGGCCGCGGTTAGAAATCCCGAGCTGATAGAAGCGTCCTCGAACAAGTTTGGCAAGGATAGACTCGTTGTTGCCATAGATGGGCGAAAAAATCTGCCTGGAAGCGGTCTTCCTCGATTGGAGGTGGTAATCAAGAGTGGTAGCGAATCCACGGGATTGGATATCGTTAACTGGGCAAGCAGGGTCGAGAAACTGGGAGCCGCGGAGATTCTATTGACCAGCAAGGATGCCGATGGCACCAGGGAAGGCTATGACCTGGAGATGACTAGAGCCGTGGCCGAAGCCGTCAAGATTCCCGTCATCGCCTCCGGGGGAGCAGGAAAGCTGAAAGATTTCTACGAAGGTGTAGCTATCGGCAAGGCTTCTGCTGTCCTTGCAGCTTCCGTGTTTCACTTTGGTGAGATCTCTATTCGAGAAGTGAAGGAGTATCTTAAAGCCAAAGGCTTGACCGTAAAAATGTAGGTAGCTCGCAGAATGTCGACGAATAAGAAAACAATCGAAAACAAAGGAGATTAGAGCTGTGAACTTAAGACGACCAAATGCCAATGGAGCAACAGAAACCGCCAATCGCTCACGGAGCGTCGTCCCTATGTCCGGGATGTGCACAACATGCCTTGACGGGTGCACAGGACGTTGTGAGGTTTGGTTAGCTTCTTTTCGAGGTCGGGAGGTTATTTATCCAGGACCTTATGGGGAGACAACGGCCGGTGCTGACAAGGACTATCCGGTCGATTATTCTCATCTCAACATTCAGGGATATGCAGTTGGAGCAAAGGGATTGCCCAAAGGAATTGAAGCTGGCCCTGATACAGCACTCTTCCCCAATGTTGATACAGAGACAGAATACGGCTGGGGCAAGAAGGTCAAGATGCGGATACCTGTCTTCACGGGGGCATTGGGTTCCACGGAGATAGCCCGAAGGAACTGGGAACATTTTGCTATCGGGGCTGCTATTTCCGGGATTACGGTCGTGTGTGGTGAGAACGTGTGTGGAATCGACCCCGGACTTGAGCTAGATAGGAACGGCAAGATCAAGAAGTCTCCGGACATGGATCGTCGCATAGACGCTTATAGAAGATATTACGAAGGTTACGGGGAGATTCTGATCCAGATGAATGTGGAAGACACAAGCTTTGGTGTGGCTGAATACGTATTGCAGAAACATAACCTTGATACCATTGAGCTGAAATGGGGGCAAGGCGCAAAGTGTATTGGTGGTGAGATACAGGTTAGTTCACTTGAAAGAGCCTTGGAGCTTAAGAAAAGAGGCTACATCGTTACCCCTGACCCAACGAGTTCCGATATTCAAGCGGCATACAAAGCCGGCGGGATCAAGGAATTCGAGCGGCATTCGCGTCTGGGTTTCGTTACCAAAGAGGCATTTCTACGAGAGGTAGAGC
>Ga0315544_1003259_pt1 | contig 10859 bp, 11 predicted proteins | sample SalMarSW160130MG_2_FD_202543 | JGI IMG/M metagenome (GOLD analysis project Ga0315544, IMG submission 202543) | Salt marsh sediment microbial communities from the Plum Island Ecosystem LTER, Massachusetts, United States - Salt Marsh Sediment SW1601-130 ... | reverse complement strand
TCACAATCCTAAGGTCTTATCAGGTTTCTTTTTAAGTCTTGCGAAAATTAGGCCCTCCCTTATATATGCTAGAGGTTTTGAAGCCTTGTCCGCTGTTAAGATTTTATAGAGTATTCGTATTTCTCCTTGTGAGTAGATGGGCACTCAAGAAAGGTGCCGGATACTCTCTTGGAGAGGGCCCGTGGTCTAGTATGGACTAACGTCCCACGGGGATATCTCCCGTAAACTCCATCTTTTTTTTCGAAATTTCCAAGTCACATATGGTTGTACTAGGGCTCGCGCCATCTAGCTTTCACCGCTGTCAAAGCTGCGAAGAATACTGCAGCAATTATCAAGACTGCCCAACGGATAACAATCGTTTCGAATGGCAGAGTAAGGGAACCAGTGTACACTCTGATCAGGCTGACCGCATTTGACGTGGGAAAAACCGTAGAAATCCAGCTGAAAGTTCCTAGTATTTCCTCTGGGTAATAGACTGGTGGTATGAAACTCAGTAGTAGACCTAACACATTGGCGATATTACCAAGGACATAAGGCGGTGCTTTCTGAAGGTAGGTGGAGATTAGGAAGCCAATACTACTCATAGTTGCCCAACAAAGAACCAAAACTGCTGTTGCCCAAAACAAGGATGTCAGAGTCAACGCGCCTATCCACAGGGATATCGCTCCAAAGAAAATGAGGCCTGGTGTGGCGACTATCAACGGAGCTAGAGCAACTCCAAACGCATAACTTAGAGGGTGAACAGGCATTGCAACCATCATTTCCCTCATCTTGAGGAATCTATCATAAGCAACATCTTGAATCGCTGCGGTCAGTCCTATGAAGCTGACCGTAGAAATCATTGCGCCCACTAGTCCATGCCTGATGTCCGCTCCATATACTAGGATAAAGAATAATGGCAGTGAGCTTACTAACCCTAGTAGAAGCAATATTAAAGGTTGCCTTTTGAGATCTGGTACTGATTTCATGGAAGCGATGACTAAAATGTCTTTGATTCGTTTCAATTTCAGTCCCCCTCGCCTCCCACGAGTTTCACAAATGCGTCTTCCAGAGTTACAGGTGCAATCTCAGCCCTCATCCCCCTCTTGAGGGCTTTTGCGACGAGTTCTAAAGCTTCATCTTCATCTTTATGATAAATCAGGAATTTGTTGCCGAGCTTCACCGTATTACCATCATTTTCATTGATACCTAAGTCATTCAAACTGCCTTCTACTGCAACCCTGAACCTATCTTTTGATAGGTGTTTAATTCGCTCTGGTGTTCCTTCAGCAATTATCATGCCCTTGTGCATTACTGCAACCTTGTCTGAAACCATTTCAGCTTCCTCCATAATGTGTGTTGTCAGGAGAATAGTCTTGCCTCGTTTCACCAATCCTCTTAGGATAGACCAAACTTTTCTTCTTGCCACAGCGTCCAACCCGCTTGTAGGTTCGTCGAGCATTAGAACATCGGCGTCTGATGCCAATGCTGAAGATATTACCGCACGTTTTCTCTCTCCACCTGAGAGAGTGGCACACGTTCGGTTCCTCTGGTCCCAGAGCCCAAGCGATCTTAAGGCTTTTTTAGAAGCTTCTTCAGCTTCATGCTTTGACAAGCCTCGAAGCAACGTAAAATAGTAGCAATACTCCCAAGGAGTGAAGTTGCCGTAAGTGGCAACATCCTGTGGAACAACTGTGATATGCTGACGGATCTCTTCTTCCTGAGTGTCTATGTTTAAACCAAGGACAAAAGCTTCACCCTTTGTCGGCAAAAGTTGGGTTGAGATTATTCTCAAGAAGGTTGTTTTCCCGGCTCCATTTTGTCCGAGCAGTGTGAACAGGGCACCATTATCTATTGACAGGCTAACACCTTTGAGCGCTTGAATTTCCTGTTTGCCTCGATAAACTTTAACAATTTCATTGGTTTCTACGGCTTTCATCAATCTTCATACCTCCTCTTTCTCTTGCCCTGAAGAACTTCTTTCACCTTTGGAGAAGCTCTCAAAATGCCATAGACTCTTACACTTTCTACAGCCTCCTCTATGTGCTCAGGTGTTACGTCTTTGTCCAGATTCAGCATTCCCACAACAATTATCTCCATTTTCTTTCCTTGCTCGATAGTTCTTTCAAAGGTTTCTTTGTCCAAATTGTAAATCCCCACTCCTGAAATTCTGGAGATGATTTCCCTATCATTCAATTCCTCATGTGAAGTCGAAGCGATCTTGTCTAATTTTTTGCTAACAAAATCCTGGTGTGTATCAAGTGTCTTTCTTATTGCAGCTCTAATGAACTCTGCACGACTTGGATAATATCCTGCTTCAACCAAAATGTCTATTCTGGCAATTTCTATGGGTGGAAGATTTATCGTCAATTTCTCCATTTTCGGTTCTTGGTACATGCGACTCGTTGACCCCTGAGGATGTCTAGTAACATCTCAAGAGATGTTCTAGGCATGTCTGAAATATAAAGGTTTCCGTGTGTTCACACAGGTGTCAAGGGCTCGTTAAAAGTGCAGAAGTGGAATTCGAACCCCACTATACGTGGTGATGTCTGCCGTAACTTCCCTCTTTTTCATCCGAGCACGCGCGTATTCGTTTTACCAAACTCTTATGACAGATTTTGGCTTTAGGCGGATCAAAACAATGTCACTGTTTTTCCATTCAGCAAGGTTTCTTTCTGCCTCCTCTTTCGTTTCATAGCGATAAAGCATTCGACGAGTCACAGCATGATTCACATCGTCTTCGATACTCAAATCACCTTGTATCATGTAGCCAGCTTCATCTGCTATTCGCTCACCGCCAATAACGACTGCACCCTTTGGGTTTGAAAGCACATTCCTAACCTTACGGTTGTTTCGGTCGCTTCCAAAGATGAGGTCATCGCCATCAAGCATGAAATAAATTGGAACGATATGTGGGTAGCCATCCGCTCCAATCGTAGCTAGCCGGGCTATTCGTGACTTTTGCAGAAATATTCTCACCTCACCAGTTAGCATGTTTGGTCACCTCGATATCAACGCTAGGTTTTTCTATAAAGATCTCTCTGCTTATTATGCGCGCGATAAGATTTATCCTATATTCTTGGGAAAACTTTGAGCCAAAATCTTCATGAAAAGAAAGTGAGCTATCACCAAAAGTTTTGAGGCTTATCTAGAGTGCGGGCGGGGTGGGATTCGAACCCCACCCAAAGTGGAGATATCACCCGTAAATTCCTCTTTTTTCTGTTTGCCGCGCGCATTATAAAACACCAACATGGATCCCAACTACGTTTCCTTCTTGAACCTTCTCTTTCCTACTCTAAACGCCACTTTTAAGAGTCTTTCTTCCGATCGCAAGCAATACGGAAGGGTGAGCATTGCCGAACTTTCTGTTCCTTTCTTTCAATTCTTCGCCTGTCTTCTGAAGTCTGACGCGAGCTTCTGGATCTGCGATTTCCTTCAATCTCTTAAGATTGTCATCAATCTCTTTGAGAGATCTGTCGATTTCCTCTTCGCTTTTTGGATCGTCACATCTGAACTTTCTTTCACAGAGCAAGCATTCCACTGGATGCGTAGATTCGAATATTTCGACCGATTCAAGCTGTAGATTGCTGATAATCTCTTGGATTCTACGTTCAGCAAAAGTCGTCTTATGAATCTCGCCTAACAAGGAATCGATCTGTGCTTCCCAAGCATGTTGCAGTATGTTTGTTTTCTGTGCTTCAGTCTGCCTTTTATCGCGAAATTCTTCTTGAATAATGAGGTTCCCACCTGGCTTCAACACACGGCGCATCTCAACTAGCACCTTATCTATTCTATCAAGATGATGCAACGAATAAGCCATACATACCGTGTCAAAGGAATTATCGTCAAACTCCAAAGATTCTGCATTCATCTCCATTAGTTTGACAGGTTTGTCTCTAAACCGTTTCTCTGCAGACTCCAGATCTTTTTTTGAAATGTCAATTCCAACAAAACAGTCATAGTCCTTCAACATTTTCATCAGAATGTCAACAAAATCACCAGAACCAGTTGCAACATCTAGAACTTTTCCACCAGAAATCGAACCTAACTTTGACCGAATCTTTACTGCACCTGATGCTGCCAATCTTTTTGGCAAGTTCTCCAAATCAGTATTCACCTTCTAGGCAGTCTGGTTACGCGCGGAGGCTCATAAGTTTTCTAGTAATCCGCCCATTTGCTATTTTATTTTGCCTCTTGGGATCTTATTAGCGAAACGGCAACGCATGTCACCTTTGAGGACACTCTCAAGCAACTCTACTTCAACTGGTTCACCGAATATTACATCGAAGTGCAGCTTCTCGTAGCCGCCACTGCAGTAGCAGAACCTCGGCGAGATCTCAACTCCTTCGCGTATAGCTGACCTCACGAGGGGACAGTGGCAGGCGTAGTATCTCTTCAAGGTGGGATCCTTCTCCTTCAGGTATTGCTTCGGCATGTAAGATATTTTAGTCACGTAGATCTTGTCTCCACGTCTGACACCGGTGCAGATCTCTTGGTTGCTTCTCACGAATTCAAGAACCTCCGGCGTGATCTCCTGTTCGTACCACAACCGCCCATCTTTCATAGATCTTTCAAGTTCCCCTACGAGCCTCTTATGTTCATCTTTCAAGTACTCATCAATGCTGGCGGCCTTCTCAAACCTTTCCCTCTTCTCCTTGAAGGCCTCAACTGGCACTTTGTGATAGTTCCAGGTAAGGATTTTCTTACATGTTCCGCTGGGCAACTCAGATTCCATCTTATCCATAATTTTCTGGGTGAGTCTTGGATAACTCTCCTGAGGTGACCCTAGTGGGGGCAACATGAATCCTTGAAAGACTTTAGTTCGAGTTTCCTCCCCGGCAATAGTTGCTAACCTTTCACCGAGGTCAGGCAGCACATTTCTGGCGCCTAGGATTGATGCGAAGTAGACGTAGTATTCGTTTTTCCTCGCAAGGTTGCAGTAGCGAGCAATCGCGACGAGTCTGTCCATCGAGTTCTTGCCTTCTTCAATCAGCAGCGAGACATACTCTTTGAGCACACCTAACCCCGCAGACTCGAACGACGTTCCCTTCTCTTCAAGATACTCCTCGAACTCCCTGACCGCACTCACGGCGAAGTCGGCATTCTCTGCGCTCAACTTGCGCTCTTGGAGATACTTTCGGAATTCATTTTCCATCAATACGCTCGCACTCACCAAACCATTGGCAGGTAGCCATCTTTAATTACATTTGACACAATCGTTCCGACATATTCCACTTTTACTCCAGCTTCTCCCAGCTTCTCTGACACGCCTTCTTTATCAGAGATAACCTTACAGGCAAAGCAGTCACTCTCATCGGTTATCTCTTTGATGAACCATGCCACTTCGTCATCGTGAGCAGCTAATTTTTCAGAAGGTCCAAAAAACACAACTTTGACATCATCTAACCATTTATTCTTCAAAACGTTGCGAGTATACATCAAACCCGCTATAGCTTTTTCTCTATCACCAGTTGCGATTATGACTAACAATTTTGAGCACATGGCGAAGCCTTCTACTCATAATCATGCAAAAGCTGCAGCGCGCGGCTTTATCATAGATTTCCTCTTATCTACTATCTGTCGGCTTAGGGGTATCCTGGAGATGTTTCGTTTTACTCTGAGATTCTTTTTTCTTTCTGGCGAGGCATGGTAGAATAGTTTGATATTTGGAACCAGAGCGTTCACGAGTTTGTTTTCAGCTTTCATAAGGTGCTCTTGGAAAGTTGTTCGCGGAACCTTCTCTTTGGCAGCAATTGTTTGAACATCAGAAAGCCTTGGTAGGTTATAGTAGCCGTGGTGATGTGCGGTAAGAACAGCTTCCATTTGTTTCTCTGTCAGGCCGGAAAGTACCGCGTCTGCAGACATAGTCAGGGAACTCGCAACAAACCCGTCAAGCGGAACCTTGTGCAGGATCTTGTAAAACCATTCTGCATTCTCAAGGCGTTTCAGAAGTTCCTCCAAGGCTTCATGTTTGAATACAATAAGCCTGTGGTATGCCCAGCCGTTTTCTATCATATTTGGAAAGATGTTGAGGATGTTTAGTTTTCCTATATGTCTGACAATTGTATTGTGTTTCATGCAGTGACATTTATGTAAGTTCAGATAGAGTCTTTGTTCATCAGCAATTTCTTCAATGATATCCTTGGTGCGGGCACGCTGTGCATGGATCTCTTCCATAACTAAAGGGTATTCTTCTGGGTTCCTCACGACAATCTCTATAACATCATTCTCTCTGTTGCACCAAATGAAAACGCTTGCGCTTGGGAATCTACGAGTTAAATCTATGAAATTAGATTCGCCTTTGGAGCGCGTCATTTTTAGAGCAACATCAAACAACGGCATCTCAAACACCAAAATAGAAATGAGCATGGCTACATATATTCCTATAGCCGTCTTATGACGGCGTATGTTTTACCGTCTTATGACGGCGCAACGTCTATGTCTCTCTTTGTGTATAGATCTATGTGTGGTGATGACGGATGAGAAAGATTGAACTACAAAGAAAAGGCTTCTTCGGTAAAGTACTCAGGGCATTTAGAAAGGATAGTGGCCTTGAGTCACCATTGCCTTCCCGAGAAAACCAAACTTCTGGTGTTTCTGTGTATTTCCCACATTATGATTATTACATGGAACTCAGGAATGCTATGCTGGAGGCGGAAAAACACAAAGCCAAAGTTATAATGGAATACAGAAGACGTGACTTAGCGCGTTAGGGGCACTCTAGAAGCCCTTCACTTCCTCCTTTTTTTGGAAGAATCTTTTGCAGTTTCTTATATTAGCACCTTTAAATTTGCTTTGTCATAGATTCGCCTTAATCTCTCCACCCAGCGCGCGCTGGCGGACTCGGGCCCAGATCTTATCAGCCTCCTCTTCACGATCTAGCCTACGACTTTCGGCCCTGTGCACATATTCGAAAGGCATAGTCGCACGTTACTGGTGGGGTCGCGGGATTTGAACCCCGCACCAAGTGGAGATATCACCGCAAATCCCTCTTTTTTCTGCAACTGAACTATTCTGTCCAGTAAACCCATCCGTTTGATACCTTGGATTTTTTCAGGATTCCCTTTTTCACTCTTCTAGCGAGAGAATTAGTAATGTTGTCCTCTTTGCCCTTAGTCGGGGGACCTTTAGACTCTAAGGCTTTGACCACATGCTCTAGCGTTCTCTTATTGGGATGTTTGAAGAATCCCTCACGAATTAATCCTTCAAGCGCCTGATACATTTGACCGCCCCAGGTTTGAGGCCCCTTGCGCTGTGCCGCCCGCGAGAAAATCGGCTGGATATTAAACGCGTCAACCATAGCGCTCATTTCTATATCAGATGGTCGCTTCTCAAAACGATTGGCAGCATCCAACATCTTGGGCAGAAGCTGCATATCACCCGCTGTGATCAGAAAGCTGTCCGGGAAACCCAATGACCATTGCACCGACTTATCAATGGCATCTTGAGTCTCTAACGGTTCATAGAAATACGTATTGTAAGTCTTGGGACGGCTCCCCCACGGCCGCCGAGCAATGGATTTGATGGTTTGTACTGCAACGTTGCGCTTACGGCACAACCCAACTAACTCATTGAAGTCAGCTGCATAACGGGGATTCTGCATCAACAAATAGTTGTACGGCAACATGACTGTATCGAAATCAAAACGCTCCAAGCTGCATTTGTGCATTGCTGGCACTTTGTTACCGTGGCCTGTTACGCCCAGAAACCGCACCAAACCTTTGTCACGCGCTTCAATAAAAGCCTCCAAGGCGCCCTCTGACCCCATCACTTTTTCCCATCCTGCCGGGTTGGTCAAACCATGCAACTGCCAAAGGTCTATATAGTCGACGCGTAGCCGTTCCAACGATCGCTTCAGATCGTCCAAGGCTCCCGGGCGTGAGCGTCTGCGGGTTTTTGTGGCAACGAAGAAGTCATTTCGATGCTTGGCCAACCAGGGCCCGATGACCTTCTCTGCGTTGCCGTACATGGGCGCTGTGTCAATATGATTTACGCCACACTCTAATAGCATATAGAGTATGCGATCGGCCTCCGCTTGTGTTGCCTTGCTCAAGGCATACGCGCCAAATATTATTCGAGTACTAGCATGTCCAGTACGACCAAATTGGTTTCTGAGAATCAGTCGTCAATGTCTCCTTGAATATTATCTTCTATCCCTTCCAACCTATTACTTATGCACCTAACTACCGCCTGATTAGATTCCATTAGTATTCCGACGCGGTTTCTTGTTATTCGGATGATCAATATATAAGTCAATGCGGGCTGGGAGAGATTTGAAACCCTGCACCAAGGGGACGCGCCCCCCCGGCGCAACTCAATTTTTAAGGGGATTTTCGAGTCATAGGGCGTGAGGTAAATCAATACACGGTGTCAACTAGATGTTCGGGGTGTGTTTGCTTTCACAACATTGGCGATCAGTAGGCCGTATGCGCAGATTGTTATGAGGGGAATGTGAAGAATCAGATTCCAGAGTGTGTATCCGGGCATTAGGAAATATGACATGATATTGAAGATTCCGATGAACAGGCCAACAAAGCTTGTGACTCTGAGAAGCAGTGTGTTAACCCTCGGATAGATCAGCGTCAAAAGGGCAACTATGAATGGTGTAGTTGGACAGTACATTACACCAAAAGACGAGGTAAGCAACAGAAGTGGATTGAGATTCGGACTCAAGTCAGGGTTTATTGGAGACCAGAAAGCCAAGACGACAAGGGGCACAATCCAGTATCTCCAAGCAGGAAGCTTCCGAAAAGCATACTCATTCTTAGGTTCAAAGACCTCCAGCAGCCATAAGAGACCCACAATGAATATCGGGACCAAGTTGCCTGTTATGATTACAAGCCCATAGTTCTCGGTTGTGGCTATGTGGTTGCTGAAGGCTATGAACAAGAGTAGGAAACCGAAATATGCGTCTATGACTCTGCCTATCTCCGTTCCGTAGAAGTAAGCGGCAACGAGCAGTATGACAATGGTTATATGGATTGCTGGACTGAGCCACAAGTACGCGGCAGAGGTTTGAATGAATACGTCCCTCATGACAAGCGTGGTCTCTTGTTGTGCGACAGGAACTTCTGTGATGGGAGGAAGAAAAAAGCAGGCGAAAAGCAATACTAGAATTAGCAGAGTTCTTGTGCTCTCTTTCATAGACACGAACTTATCTGTAGCGGATATTTTAGCCTTGTTCTCTTCGATCAATTTCCCAGAACTAGTAGTGTTAAGGTCTATTTTGAAATCTGTAGCCTATGCCAGCTCGGATAGCGCGCGTGTTAAGCCCATATCCTGTCAGCTTCTTCCTCACGCTCTAGCCTGCGGCTTTCAGCCTTATTGGAGTGCCGAGGGCCGGGTTTGAACCAGCGATAAAGGGAGATATCTCCCGCAACTCTCTCTTTTTTCAGTTCCTAAACAAATCAACAGACCAAGAAAAATGTGATAGACAATTCATTCGATGACGCTTAAGCTTCCGTGCCTCCCTATTCTTAACTGGCGTTCACCCCTAAACCTAGCTACTTTGCCATTTTTAATGTTAATTAAGTCACCCTCAGAAATAATGCTGATCTGCTGGTTCCATAAACCAATTCTAATTGAACCAGTTTCGTCGGCGACAAGTGCATTCGATACATAAGCCATCGTGCCAAATCTAGTGTATACCATTTTCGATTTTGGGATCTCAAGCACTCTCGCCTTCACATTGATCCGTTTCATTCCAGCTTTCAAGTTCTTGATCGTAGGGTTTGCGCCCTCATAGCTCTTAGCTGAAGAAACTCTTCTGGGCTGCATTGTTCTCATATAGCTTTCAAGTTGATTACTTCCTAATAGGATTGCAGTCGGTATCGAAAATTGAGCTACAACCTTTTGAACATTGGTGAAGAGAAAAATCGCTGAATCCTTCGTCTTCTTACGACACCTTACCACCAACTGCTTGCATTCTGATTCTTTATGATTCCAAGCTTCCACAATGCAGTCAAAAAACCCACTCGAATCAACCTTATACGTCATAGCTATTCTGGCAAGGTAATCCAGAATCCTTCTATCTTTGTACGAATGCATGCTTTTAGGAAGCCTACCTCTACCTCTCCAAACTTTTTTCAGCATCCAATCATTTCCACTCTGCATTTTAACGTAATTACCATGTTTCAAAATCACAAACCATAGGAATATCGCGGTATTCTCAACCTCGCTTATATAGCTTGGCACATTTGTGAATCTTTATAGGCTCCCCCCCGCTTGATATCTCCGGTTGCGAAGAAAGCTTAAAGAAGTCTTTGTTCTCTGAATGAATTTGATGGGATCCTCCGTGTGCGCGGGATTATGTTGTGGTGGTTATCCCTAGGCAATCAACAACAACTTTTTCCATTCATATGACTGGTATTATGAGTCTTCTTATGCTTCCAAGTCTTCTAGGTCTATTTCAGCTATCCAAAGTTCCGTGCAGTTGGAGCATAATCCTAAGATTTCACTCTTATTATACTGATATATCATACTAAGTAATTACAAAAACATTTATGGTTTGCTTTTCCTGGTTCTGTTAACTTAAAGGGACTTGAATGATTAAAGTTTTGCCATGTTAACCAAAGGGACTTTTTAAAAGATGCACTAATCTTTTGCACAAACAAAAAAAGGTGGAATGTGAAGTGTTTTTACTTTATCTTACTATCTCAATAGCGCGCGCACAGCCCCGAAAAGGAACAAGCTGGAAATAAAAATTGACTTTTTGTGCGAGTGTCCTGATTTGCCTAGTCAAATAAGCTTTAAACGCTGGTGATGTCTCCCGATTTCGTCCCCGTAACCTCCCGTTTTTCGCATTCTTTGTGCATGCGCGGTTTTGGAAAAACATTATAAGGGATACCTGATCGACATAAAACATTATGAATATATAGGAG
>Ga0315544_1003257_pt1 | contig 10864 bp, 6 predicted proteins | sample SalMarSW160130MG_2_FD_202543 | JGI IMG/M metagenome (GOLD analysis project Ga0315544, IMG submission 202543) | Salt marsh sediment microbial communities from the Plum Island Ecosystem LTER, Massachusetts, United States - Salt Marsh Sediment SW1601-130 ... | reverse complement strand
ATAAGGGTATCGAAGTTGTACTGCGATCACTCCCGGATGTTATCAAGAATCACCCCAATGTTGTTTACTTGGTGGCCGGAGTAACGCATCCAAATCTCCTCAGAAATGAAGGCGAAAAATACAGGCTTTCACTGCAGCGTCTCGCAGACGAACTTGAGGTTAAGGGACATGTCATATTTCACAATAAATTTGTTTCTATAGAACAGCTGAAGGAACTCATTGCGCTTGCCGATATTTACATTACCCCATATCTTGAAGAATCGCAGATCACATCGGGAACACTCGCCTATACTTTCGGTTCGGGCAATGCCGTCATTTCAACACCGTTCTGGCATGCTCAAGAATTGCTTGCAGATGGGAAGGGTATTCTTGTACCTTTTGGAGATTCCGGCTCCATCACCCAGGCAATAACGAGACTCATTCGGAATGAAGTCGAACGCCACTCTATGCGTAAAAGTGCTTACATGATTGGCCGTGAGATGACATGGAACAAAGTAGCGCAGCAATACGGCAACCTCTTCGAAGAAGCCCGACAGAAACGGCCTTCTGTTATGCAGAAGAAGATCGCAATGCGTTCTCTTAATGAACAACCACCTAATTTGCCTGACATTAAACTTGACCATTTTCTGCGAATGACTGATTCCATAGGAATATTTCAGCATGCGCTGCATAATGTTCCGAACTTCGCCGAAGGATATTGCACAGACGATAATGCCAGAGCGCTTATCCTGACCGTATTGCTTGAGAATCTCGGCACAATGAATTTCTTGAGGCTGAATGACCTTGTAAGCCGTTTTCTCGGTTTTGTACGATATGCATGGGATGCAAAGGCCGCTCGATTTAAAAATTTTCTAACCTTTCAGCGTACATGGGCAGATGAAACCTTTTCCGAAGACAACCACGGCAGGGCGGTTTGGTCTCTCGGAACTTGTATCAACCGTTCCAAAAATGAAGGCTTTTCTCAGATGGCGGCTCAGATTTTTGAGCAAGCCCTTTCACCTGTTTCTTCATTTACCTCGCCGCGGGCATGGGCTTTCGCGTTGATCGGCGCCTACGAATATCAACAACGTTTCCCTGGTGAAAGGTTTGCCCGTAACAATCTGGAAATACTCAGCACGAAATTATTAAAACTATATACCGAGAACAGCAGTGCTGACTGGAAATGGATTGAACCAGTTTTAAGTTACGATAATGCAAAAATCCCCCATGCTCTTATTATCAGCGGCCGGAATCTCGCCAATGAAAAAATGCTTAAGAGCGGGATGGATGCGTTAAAGTGGCTGATTACTGTACAGACTTCTTCTCGCGGGCATTTTCAACCCATCGGTACGGAAAAAAAGTTTGAACGTGGTAAATCCAAACCTGTTTTTGATCAACAGCCGATCGAAGCATATTCTACCATTTCAGCTTGTCTGGAAGCATACCTCACGACTAAAGACAACTATTGGTATCATGAAGCTGAAAAAGCATTCCATTGGTTTCTTGGAGCCAACGATTTGGGAATTCCGCTATACGAACCGGCAAACGGCGGTTGTTATGACGGGCTTCATATAGATAGGGTAAATCGAAATCAAGGTGCTGAATCTACCATCGCATTTCTTCTTTCCCTGTGCGAGATGATAAATATTACGAACATTATAGAAAGTTTTAAGGAGCCAATTTCGGAATGAGAAACATGAATATTTCAAATGAATCCTCACGCGCACTTGTCAAGGATACAGGCATTATTCTCGTGCCAAATAACAAACGGGTCATCATGCGCCCTCATATTCCTTTCAGCGAGGTACGAATTGAACGAATCATATCACGAGTGCTGTCTCTTGATGAGTCTGACTCACAGAAAGAACTGAAGAAGTTACTTGACAAGTTTTCACATCGGCATCATAATTTCGAGCTTCTTCTAGAGCGACAGTTCGATTTTGTACGCCGATATATGCCGTCCGATATAGTGCCTTCACGAGAACAACGGCTCTTCATCGGCTCATTCTTTTGGGCCGAATATTCGTTTGAATCGGCCGCCTTATTCAATCCTTCAATCGTCCCGCACCCCGACCAATCAGGGCTGCCTCAAGGGTCTCTACGTTTTATCATGTCGCTGCGTGCTACCGGCGAAGGGCATATTTCATCTTTGACATTCCGTTCCGGGTGTATTAACGCAAATGGTGCTGTATCAATCGATGAGTCTCAGGATTTTGCTTCTACTGCAGAAATGAAAGTGAACACTCTCTACGACAAAACATGTTTTGCCAGGAAACTCCGCGAAATGGGTGTTATTAGCGATTTCTCGAAGTTCATCATCGACTCACTTTCGAGCGAATTCACTTTTAACGAACTTATGGAGAAAGTAAAAATACACACCTTTGAGCATCAACCCTTATCACAGAGTGATACGTTCGACAGCGAAAAAATTCAATGGCTGGCTCGTTGTAATTATGAAGTGCACTTCGATCCTTCTGTTTCTCTATCGGAACGTGTTGTCTTTCCACTCTCTCCTAGTGAACAAAACGGCATTGAGGATGCACGTTTTGTCCTTTTCACCGATATCGATGGAAGCAAGAAATATTATGCTACATATACTGCGTATGACGGTAAGGGTATTCTTCCCCAATTGATGGAAACGGTAGATTTTCAGCATTTTAAAATGATTACACTAAATGGAAGCGCAGTCGTTAATAAAGGATTTGCCATATTCCCCCGCCGTATCAACGGCCGTTATGCTATGATTTCCCGTCAGGATAATGAAAATCTTTTTTTAATGTACTCCGACAATATTCATTTTTGGCATGAATCCGCACTCCTGATGAAACCTTCTTATCCATGGGAGTTTGTGCAAATTGGCAACTGCGGTTCACCAATTGAAACCGAGTATGGATGGCTTCTTCTTATTCACGGTGTCGGGCCTCTTCGACAATATTCCATAAGTGCCATTCTGCTCGATAAAGAAAATCCTATGAAAATACTTGGCCGGCTAAAGGAACCTCTCCTTCATTGGACGGAAACAAACCGATCAGGGTACGTTCCTAATGTTGTCTACACGTGCGGGTCTCTTCTTCACAAAGACATACTTGTCTTCCCCTATGCTATGTCCGATCAGAAATCTACAATTTCTTTGATTCCCCTTCCTTCTCTCCTTGAAAAATTATTAGAAGGAATAAACTAACCAACAAGCAAGAGCAATATCCTTTTTTCCTAACCTGTATCAAACCGGCTTTACGCAATTGCACTTCTCTACGCTTTTCTCTTGCAGAAGAAGGGATAAAGTGAAGAATCAAAAAACACCTGTGTCCTTTCAAATAAAATCCTTGGTTAACGATCACGTATGATGGAAATCCATCGGTAGTTCACAAGATGATTTCCGTTGTAGGCGTCATACGACGAAAACCTTAAAGTCAGGTTGAATACTATCGGTGTGAAATAACTTGGCTCCTATTCACGGGCTTGATACCCGTCCAACCAGCCTGCTGCGCATTCTGGCAGGCAAGACGGCGGGTAAAAATCAAGTCCCTACAAATTACAATTATACCTGTTTCTCATACACTCATAAACTGGCAGATCCTACTGCTCCACCATTCTTTTTACACATTGACTCCACGACTCATCGGCTCAAAGACTCAAAGGCTCAAAGGCTCAAAGGCTCAAAGACTCAAAGACTCAAAGACTTATAGACTTAAAGACTCCATGCCCCCCCTCCTTGCTTCTCAATCCAAAACTCGCTAAACTTTACTCCATAAAGAAGGTAATATAAGAAACCGCAGGCAGTCTATATCCTTTTTTCCTGATATTCGTAAATAGAAAGGTAAAATGGAATTACAGCTGAAAGAAGTGCGCACTCCGCGCGAATTACGGCAGTTTATATCCTTTCCGTATTCTTTATATCGAAAGAATGCGTATTGGGTTCCCCCGCTGCGTTCCGATGAGTTCCTCTCACTGAGAAGAGATAAAAATCCGGCATTCGATTTCTGCGATGCGAATTATTGGCTGGTGTTAAAGGATGGAAAAATCGCCGGGCGTATTGCAGGTATTATCAATAAAAAATTCAATGAAAAATATGGAGTGAAAGCAGCACGTTTCGGATGGATTGATTTTATAGATGATCTTGAAGTATCCTCAATGCTGTTGAATGCCGTTGAAACGTGGGCACGATTGAACGGCATGGATAGCATCCACGGTCCTCTGGGTTTTACGGATATGGACGGTGAAGGAATGCTGATCGAGGGATTTGAGGAAGTCAGTACGCTGGGCGCAATTTATAATTATCCTTATTATCCCCGGCATATCGAACATGCAGAATATTCAAAAGATATCGACTGGATCGAATATCAAGTTACGATGCATCCGGAGATTCCGGAAAAGATACAACGATTGGCCGATATTGCACTTCAGAGAAACAACTTGAAAATTCTTAAAGTTAAAAAGGCCAAAGAGATGCTTCAGTATGCAAATGAAATATTTTATGTGCTGAACGATGCCTATCGGGATCTCTACGGTTTTGTTGAGTTATCGGATAAACAGATACAGATGTATGTAAAGCAATATTTTAGTTTCATTCGCCCGGAGTATGTGCCGGTTGTGCTCGACTCAGCAGGCAAAGTGGCTGCATTCGGAATTGCAATGCCTTCATTATCCAGGGCACTTCAGAAATGCAACGGCCGCTTGTTCCCGTTCGGTTTTGTCCGTGTTTTGCATGCAATTAAATATAATCGAAATGCCGATCTTTATCTTACTGCAGTGCGGCCGGACTTGCAGAATAAAGGCGTCAATGCAGTTCTGATTCATGAAGTCAATAAGGTATTTGTTAAAAACAGGATCGAGAAAGTCGAGACAAATAGGGAACTGGAGGGAAATGTTAAAGTTCAGGCACAATGGAAATTTTATGATTCCCGTCAACACAAAAGAAGAAGATGTTATAAGAAGAAAATAGCATGATGGACATCACCTTGTAAAAAAGACAGCAAAAAGAACAATTGACAAGCATAAGAATGCTGGATAGTATTTTCAATACTATATATCGAGGATGTTTATATGTCGATGAATCAGGACAGATATTTTATAATCTCTTTTTTGACGATGCGAAGATTGATAGGTATTCTGGGAATATCGCTGCCAATTATTGTTGTGCTGGGAGGATTTTTACAAAGCGGATTTATTGTACAGGGATCGATCAGCGGTTATTATTATACTAACATGCGCGATTTTTTCGTTGGATTACTCTGTGGAGTCTCTCTTTTTCTCATATCATATAAAGGCTATGAAAAGATTGATGATCTTATCGGCAACCTGAGCGGAATATTTGCACTGGGAATAGTGGTTTTTCCAACTTCTATGTACTCCGATCAGGTTGTTAAAGTCGGTATTTTTCTTCTCGATGATAATGTTTCCGAATATATACATTTAACATTCGGAACGCTGTTTTTTCTTGCGCTGTCATTCAATTCAATGTTTCTCTTTACGAAGCGCGTCCCGGGTGTTCTAAGCAGGGAAAAGAAGCGTAGAAACTTAATATATCGTATTTGCGGTATCGTTATGATTCTTGAAATATTTTGTACAACTATTTATACATTGTTTTTGAGGGATACATATATTTCAAAATATTATCCGGTTTTGATATTTGAATCTATTGCCTTATTAGCGTTCGGTATTTCATGGCTGGTAAAGGGACATACGCTATTTAGAGACAGGATAAATGCTTAATGATTATTAATGCAGCAGTTTTTGGTCTATACCGCTTCATTATAAAAGAAGAATGAATCATTTGTGTTTGGTTATCTTATTGCACGTGTAATAAAGGGGGAATTGCGAAGCGCAGGGAGTAGAAATATTATAACGGGAGCCTTTCACAAAAAGAAATGTTCAAGCAGATGGTGTTTTTTGTTATACCTTTTTTAAAGGCGTGGGGTATAAGTAAATTGAAGATATTTCGGAAATATTCTCGAATAAAAGGATAGTCGCGAACTTTAGTTCGCGCTATAATTTTGATACTTTTTTTAAGAGCGCAAAGTGACCTTATCAGACCATAATAGATTGCTTTTATCCGGGCGCAATGCATTGCGCCCGGACAAATGAGATACCAATAGCTAACTGCGTCATTCTTATCAAGGAAAATTTGAATTACGCGAAGCGTGATACATTTTCAGGCCTCCGGCTGAAATCGAAATATGTTTTCTCAAGGAAGTACTTGGAATTAGTATATAACTATCATCACGTTAAAGATATGTGAGTCGGAAATAATAATCATCACCTCACCTTGGCATTGTTCACTTCTATCGATTTCGCGGGCGAAAGTAAAAGACAAAAAAGCATAAGTAATATCCGTATATGTGGATATCTCATTGTAGGGAGATTTAATCGAACGTACAAAGGCACCGATCCTCATTTTCCCACTATTAATACTCGTTAATATCGCATTTTGTGTTAAAATTTTCCTTTCAAACTCTTGACAAACTGCAAAGTTTTTCGTATGGTATATGAGAATATATTTACTGAAGTACAGTGAAACAGAATAACCAAAATACCTCCGTTTTATCGTTAAATCCCGCCGGAAGAAACATCCGGCCTACGGTTCTTCTGTCTACACTTGGTTTATTACCGCTGACTCTTATTCTTAGCCTCCTGCTTGTACTTAGCCTTATCATCGTAGGCTGAGGAAGGCCAGAGGCGACGAAGCACACCGAAATCGGTACCCCATAAATTCAGGTTTTGCAGCGTTCTCCTCTGGCAGAGGAAAAAATGTTTTTTATCTGTCTGAAAGGAATGAACTATGCGATCTGACATCATGAAAAAAGGATTTGAACGAGCACCTCATCGTGCTTTGTTTCGCGCTACAGGCGTCAAAGAAGCCGATTTCGGCAAACCGTTTATCGCTGTTGCTAATTCTTATGTAGATATTGTACCGGGCCATGTACATTTGCAGGCTTTCGGAAAGCTGGTAAAGAACGCTATCCGTGCCGCAGGCGGTGTTCCGTTTGAGTTCAATACAATCGCGATATGTGATGGCATCGCGATGGGGCATGCCGGAATGAAATACAGCCTGCCTTCACGCGAGCTTATCGCCGATTGTGTAGAAACCATGATCGAAGCGCATCCGTTCGACGGCATGGTGTGCATACCTAATTGCGATAAAATCGTTCCCGGTATGGTGATGGCTGCACTCCGTGTTAACATCCCCACTCTTTTTATTACCGGCGGTGCGATGAAGGCCGGAAAAACTCCCGACGGCAAAACCACCGATCTCATTTCAGTCTTCGAAGGAGTCGGTTCCTATAAGGCCGGTACCATGGACGAGAAACGCTTAAAGATTCTTGAAAAATATGCCTGCCCGTCCTGCGGTTCATGTTCAGGACTTTTTACGGCGAATTCTATGAACTGCCTCCTGGAAGTGATCGGACTGGGTTTGCCTTTTAACGGTACAGCCATAGCAAAAAGCAAACAACGGAATGACTTGACTAAAGATGCGGGGAAAATAATTTTAAATCTGATCAAAAAAAATCTCCGGCCTCGCGATATCGTTACGCAGGATGCCGTCGATGATGCGTTTGCTTTGGATATGGCGATGGGCGGCAGTACAAACACGGTTCTTCATACATTGGCTTTCTGTAATGAAATCGGACTGGAATATCCGCTTTCACGAATTAATCAAATAGCAGATAAAGTTCCGCACCTTTCTAAAATCAGTCCGTCCGGAAAATGGCACATTGAAGACTTAAACAAGGCGGGCGGGATTCCCGCACTCTTGAATGAAGTTGCAAAAAAGGGAAACGATATTCTCCATCTCGACCGGCCGACGGTAAGCGGAAAGGCAATGCGGAATATTATTGAAAAAGCAAAAGTGAAAAATTCAGAAGTCATCCGGCCTGTGGATAATCCGCATTCGGAAAAAGGCGGATTGGCAATTCTTTTCGGCAATCTTGCACCTGAAGGTGCGGTTATCAAGACAGCAGGTGTTTCTGCCGCGATGCGTAAGTACAGCGGACCTGCGCGAATTTATGAAAGTCAGGAAGATGCACAGGAAGGAATTCTCGCGGGACAAGTGCAGGCAGGCGATGTAGTCGTGATTCGTTACGAAGGACCAAGCGGCGGACCCGGTATGCAGGAAATGCTCTCGCCCACTTCGGCAATTATGGGCATGGGATTGGGTGAAAAAGTTGCGCTTATTACCGACGGACGTTTTTCCGGAGGTACGCACGGCGCATGTATCGGACACGTTTCGCCTGAAGCAGCAGGCGGCGGTCCTATAGCAGCTTTACGCGCCGGTGATATAATAGATATCGATTTAGATGAACGCACATTGAATGTTCGCCTGAGCGACGAAGAAATACATTCGCGTATTGCAGAATTGCCGAAATTTGAATATCGCACAAAAAGCAAATGGCTCAGGCGGTATTCTAAGTTCGTTACGAGTGCAAGTACAGGTGCGGTGTTAAAATCATAAAGCATAAAAGCATGACGGATGCGTTTCCGAAAGGAAACAGCATGCATGAGAAATGTGTTGGGAAAATCGTACAAACAACAGCAGCAAAAAGAGGAAATAGCCGGATATGAAATATTCATACAGTGTCTTGCAGCAGAAGGAGTTGACGTAATCTTCGGATATCCGGGCGCATCGATCGTCGGTATTCATGACGTGCTCTACGATATCAAGGCTGCAAAAATATTAAAACAGAAGAAGGAACGATTTCAAACAATAGAAGGAATAATGCAATGACTCCGACAAAAGCACAAGACAATCATCAAGGGAAAACGATGACGGGGGCAGAAATATTTGTACGGAGCCTTGTTGAGGAAGGCGTTGATATCCTCTTTGGGTATCCAGGCGGAGTTCTCATCGGTATCCATGATGTACTGCTTGATGTAACGCACATCAAGCACATTCTTACGCGGCACGAACAAGGAGCAACACATGCCGCAGAAGGATATGCCAAGGCGACAGGCAAACCAGGTATTGTGCTTGCTACTTCGGGCCCTGGCGCAACAAACACTGTCACCGGCATTGCTAATGCGTATATGGATTCGGTGCCGCTTGTTGTGTTTACCGGTCAGGTTGTCACGAAGCTTATCGGAAACGATGCGTTTCAGGAAGTTGACATCGTCGGTATTACGCGACCGATCACAAAACATAATTTTCTCGTTAAAGATGTTAATGAGTTGGCGAATACCATCAAAGCGGCATTTTATATTGCCACCACCGGTCGTCCCGGTCCTGTGCTTGTCGATTTACCGAAAGATATGCTTGCGGCAAAAACTGTTTTTGAATATCCAAAGTCGATTACACTTCGCAGTTACCATCCGACGCTGGAAGGAAATATAAAGCAGATAAAAAAAGCGGCAGAAATATTAAGTCAGTCAAAACGACCGCTGCTCTATGTAGGCGGCGGTGTTATAAGTTCCAATGCATCTGCTGAAGTTCGCGCGCTTGCAGATAAGCTGCGCGCTCCGGTTGCAACGACGCTGCATGGATTAGGCGTATATCCTGAACAGAGCAAGCTGGCGCTTGGTATGCTGGGCATGCACGGCACATGGTATTCCAATATGGCTGTTGATCAATGCGATGTGTTGGTTGCTATCGGTGCGAGGTTTGACGATCGCGTGACCGGCAACGTAGAAAAATTTGCAGAGAATGCAAAAAAAATTCATATCGATATCGATCCATCCGCCATCAGTAAAAATGTTCAGGTGGATGTTCCTATTGTGGGAGATGTTAAACATGTTTTGAAACATTTAAACGAAATGGTAAAACCGCTTGAGACAAAAGATTGGTTGAGATTGATCGATGAGTGGAAAGCAGAACATCCGCTGCGGTATAAGCATGACGAATTGCTCCGTGCACAGTATGTTATTCAAAAGCTGGGCGAGATCACTGACGGTGATGCAATTATTATCTCTGATGTCGGTCAATCGCAAATGTGGACAGCGCAGTTTTTTAAGTGGAAACATCCGCGCACACACATAACATCAGGCGGATTGGGAACAATGGGATTTTCACTCCCGGCTGCGATGGGCGCGGCGTTTGGCAGAAACGACATGCCGGTTATCTGTATTAGCGGTGACGGCGGTTTACAGATGAACATTCAGGAATTGGCAACTATTAGTTATAATAAGCTTCCTGTGAAGATATTTGTTATGAATAACGGATATCTTGGAATGGTACGTCAATGGCAGGAATTTTTCTGGAAGAAACGGTATTCGAGTACGCGCATTACCAGTCCGGATTTTGTGAAAGTGGCCGAGGCGTACGGTATCCCCGCTCAGCGCGTAACATCTCCGGCGGAGGTCGAAAGCACAATCAAGAACGCCTTGAAATATAAGGCCGGCCCCATTTTTGTTGAATTTACAGTAGTCAAGGAAGAAAATGTATATCCGATGATTCCTGCCGGACAAACAATCGGTGAAATTATTGACAGCCCGGAACCGCTGGAACAAAAACATGCAACCCATAAGACGATGATTCATGCAAAAGGATAATGATCATTGACCAGGAGAAGAGACCATGGCATCTTCAACAACTAAAGAACAATTGAAACAGCACACTATTTCTATGACGGTGGAAAACCATTTCGGAACGCTGAATAGAATTGCAGGACTCTTTGCAGCCAAAGGGTACAATATTGACAGTCTCACGGTCGGTCCGACCGAGGATGAAGCTATCTCGCGTATGACCATCGTAACGCGCGGTGATGATCAAGTCATCGAACAAATCTTAAAACAGCTTCATAAACTGATAGATACGATTAAGGTTGTAGATTTAACGGAAGACACGTTTGTCGATAGAGAGCTTGCATTAGTAAAAGTGCAATGCACACCGGCAACTCGGATGGAGATTATGCAAATCTCTGAAATCTTTCGCACAAAGGTTGTGGATGTAAGTCCG